>Ga0209172_10001817_pt1 | contig 41991 bp, 37 predicted proteins | sample LarsenN4metaG_FD_184113 | JGI IMG/M metagenome (GOLD analysis project Ga0209172, IMG submission 184113) | Hot spring sediment bacterial and archeal communities from British Columbia, Canada, to study Microbial Dark Matter (Phase II) - Larsen... ... | reverse complement strand
CGATCGTCATCTGCTTGCCTCCTCGGGGCCACGGCCCACGAGCGCATCAGATCACAAATCGCTCGATCCGTCGATCCTTGGCTTGCAGATGACTCTTTCACGGCAATTAAACCGATCGGCGTTCTAGTCGAGCCACCCCGCGGCCAGCTGCTTCTCGTGCGCCGCGATCGCGTTGCGCATGAACATCGCCACGGTCACCGGCCCGACGCCGCCCGGCACGGGCGTCACCCAGCTCGCCACTTCCTTCACGCTGTCGGTATCGACGTCGCCGACGATCATCGTTTCGCCGTTGGGACCGGTGATCTGATTGATGCCGATGTCGATGACCGCCGCGCCCGGCTTGACCATGTCGGCGCGCAGGAACTTCGGCTTGCCGACGGCAACGAGCACCGCGTCGGCGCGGCGCGAGTGAGCGGCCACCGAGCGCGTCATGTGATGGCACACGGTGACCGTCGCCCCTTCGGCCATCAGCATGAACGCCGCCGGCTTGCCGACGATCTCGGAATGTCCGACCATCACGACCTCGAGGCCGTGGAGGTTCAGGCCGGTCGCCTTGATCAGCTCCACCGACGCGGCCGCCGTACACGGCGCCAGCGCCAGCTCGTTGTAGACGATGTTGCCGATCGAGGCGGGGTTCATGCCCTCGACGTCCTTGAGAGGGTGGATCGCGGACGCCAGCGAACGGCCGTGAATGTGCTTCGGCACGGGGCGCTGCAGGATGACGCCGAGCACGTCCGGATCGTCGTTCATCGCCACCAGCCGCGCCTTGCACTCCGCCTGCGTCATCGTCTCCGGCCAGCACTCCGAGTCGAAGCGCAGCCCCACCTTCCGCGCCGCCGCCGCCTGCCCGCGCTCGTAGACCGCCGCTTCCTTGTGCGAGCCGATGCTCACCGACACCAGCCGACCGATGTGGTGCTTCTCGGCGGCGGCGCGCACACGCTCGGCAACCTCGGCCAGGATGCGGTCGCGGACGGCCCTCCCGTCCAGCAGCCGGTGGTCTTTCACCGGCGTGTTGATGGTGGATGTGGACTGCGTGTTTGTCGTTGCCATTCCCTGCGAGCTGCCGCCTTTCCTCCGAATCGAATGTCCCCGCCGCCGGATCGATGCACGGATCCTCCCCGGCCGGATTCACGCTGGATGCGATGACGACCGTCATCGCGAACCACCGCTCGTCCAATCGTACCTCGTCGGCCGCCCGGCTCGCCTGCGGTCGCAGGCTCGCTCGCGGCGGCTTCGAGACGTCGCTTTTCGCGTCAATCGCTACGAGTAGGCGGCCGTCTGCGGGCGCGGCTGATACACCTCTTCGAGCCGCTTCACTTCCTCGTCCGAGAGCTTCACCGACAGCGCCGCAAGCGCGTCATCGAGATGATGCGGTTTGGTGGCGCCGACGATCGGCGAGGTGACCGCGGGTTTGGAGAGCAGCCACGCCATGGCCACCTGTGCGGCGGGTATCCCGCGCTCGCGCGCGACTTCCTGCGTGCGATCGACGACCGCCTTGTCCATCGCCGCGGTCGCCTGGGAGAAGACCACGCGGGCGAACTGATCGGTCCTGGCGCGCTCGGTCGCCGGTTCGTCGGACCACGGGCGCGCCAGCCTGCCCCGCGCCAGCGGCGACCACGGCGTCGTCGCCACGCCTTCCGACAGACAGAGCGGCAGCATCTCGCGTTCGTCCTCGCGGTAGAGCAGGTTGTAGTAGTTCTGCATCGAGACGAACTGCGCCCAGCCGTTGGCGCGCTGGATCCCGAGCGCCTTCATGAACTGCCACGCGTGCATCGACGACGCCCCGAGGTAGCGCACCTTGCCGGCCCGGACGATGTCGTCGAGCGCTTCCAGCGTCTCTTCGAGCGGCGCGTCGTAGTCGTAGCGGTGGATGATGTAGAGGTCGACGTAGTCGGTGCCGAGCCGGCGCAGGCTCTTGTCGATCTCCGAGAAGATGTGCTTGCGCGACAGTCCGCGCCCGTTCGGGCCGCGCCGCACCGGACCCCAGACCTTCGTCGCCACCACGACCTCGTCGCGATTGGCGAAGTCGCGCAGCGCGCGGCCGAGCACCTCTTCGCTCTCGCCGTTCGAATAGATGTTGGCGGTGTCGAAGAAGTTGATCCCGGCTTCGATCGCGCGCTTGATGAAGGGACGGCCCTCGGCTTCGCTCAACGCCCACGGCCACTCGAGCAGGCCGGGTGTCTTCGCCTGGCCGTAGCTCATGCACCCGAGGCAGATGCGCGACACCTGCATCCCGGTGCGTCCCAGCCTGACGTATTCCATCCCCCTATCTTAGTTCGCGTCGAAACCGTGCTTCCGGCCGCAGCGTATGATCCAGGCATGGTTCGGCCCGCGAAGACAGCCGCGGCGCAGGCGCTCGCCGCGGCCATCGTCATCGGTCTCTGCGTTCAGGCGAGCGCGCAGTGGTTGAAGTATCCGACCCCGGGCGTGCCAAGAACGGCGGAGGGCAAGGTCGACATGTCGGCGCCGGCGCCGCGCACCGCCGACGGCAGACCCGACTTCACCGGCTTGTGGCTGACGAACCGGCCGTGGTGCCCCACGCCGCCGGATCCGGACACGTATCTGTGCGGGCTCGAGCTGCCGATGGGCCTCGACGGCATCAACATCGGATCGAGCCTGAAGGACGGCCTGCCCTATCAGCCGCACCTCGCACGCCTGGTCAAGGAGCGGACCGCCAACGACGCGAAGGACGATCCGCACGTGCGCTGTCTGCCCGACACGTTCCTCCGCGCCTATTCGCTGCCGCATCTGCTCAAGATCGTGCAGACGCCCGGGCTGCTCCTCGTGCTCAGCGAGGTCAACGCCAGCTATCGCCAGATCTTCCTCGACGGACGTCCGCTCCCCGAGGATCCGAACCCGTCGTGGCAGGGCTATTCCACCGCGAAGTGGGACGGCGACACGCTGGTCGTCGATTCGATCGGCTTCCGCGACGGCTTGTGGATCGACTGGAACGGCAGCGAGATCGGCGAGGCCGCACGGGTGCTCGAGCGCATCCGGCGACCCGACTTCGGCCACCTGGAGATCGAGGTCACCGTCGACGACCCGAAGAACTACACCAGACCCTGGACGGTGACGCTCCAGCAGCGGATCGTCGTCGACACCGAGCTGGTCGACGAGATCTGCCTGGAGAACGAACAGTCCTCCAGGCGGATGAAATGACCTGCCGGCCTACTTGCTCTCGGGCATCAGCGTGACCTGCACGTAGTTCCGCGTGTTGAGATAGATCTGCGCTGCCTGCTGGATCTGCGCCGCCGTCAGCGCCGCGATCTGATCCGGCATGTTGAAGATCGAGGCCACGCCGTCGGGATCGCCCTCCTCGTAGCGTCCCGCGATCTGATTGAGCAGATAGCCGTTGCTCTCGCTGTTCTCCTCCCAGTCGCGGCGCAGCGCGGCGCGGATGCGGTTCATCTGCAAACCCGACGAGCGCTTGACGAAATCGATCTCGTCGAACACCCGCTGCACGAGCTGGTCGACGCGCGCCGGATCGCACGCCCACGTGATGCGCACCGAGTACTCCGGCCGCGGATGCTTGTGCGTCGCCGGATCGACCTCGATGCTGTACGTCCCGCCGAGCTGCTGACGGATCGTTTCGAACAGCCGCCCCTGCAGCACCATCGCCATCGTGCGCAGCGCCAGGTTGTTGGCATCGTTGTAGACGAACGGCCCCGAGAAGACGATGGACACCTGGCTCTTCGGCGCGATGCCCTTCTCGACCGTCTTCTGGATGATGCCGGTCGGCGGCGCAATCCCGAGGTCGCGCCACGTTTCCCCCGCCCTGGTCGAGGGCAGGCTCGCGATGTAGGTCTCGACGAACGGCTTGATCATCTCGAGCGTGAAGCTGCCGACGAAGACGAACGTGAAGTGGCTTGCGTCGGCGAAGCGCGCCTTGTAGAAGGCGAGCGCCCGCGCGAGATTCCACTGATCGACCGTCTCCGGCGTCTCCGGCTGGCGGCGCGGGTGCTCACGGCTCAGCGTCGAGGCGAGCGTCTGGGTGAACACCACATCCGGGCTGGCCGACTGGTTCGCCAGCAGCGCCTTCCGCCGCGAGGCGATGGCGGCAAACGCCGCCGGATCCGCGCGCGGCGCCGTGAACCGCAGATACAGCAGCTGGAACATCGTCTCGAGATCCTGGGGCGTGCTGCCGCCGGTCATGCCTTCGTTGATTTCGCCGAAGTACGGCAGCACGGCAACCGCCTTGGCCGACAGGATCCGGTTGAGCGCGGCGTCGTTGAACCGCCCCACTCCTGACGCCGTGATCACGTCATCCGCGGCGCGGGCCGAGGGGAAATCGGCATCGCTGGCCAGCGACGTGCCGCCGGGCGCCGTGGCCCGGAAGAGAATCTGATCCTCCTTCAGCGTCGTCGGCTTCAGCACCACCGTTGCGCCGTTCGAGAGCGTCCACTCGGTGATGCCGCCCGGCCGCGGCGTCGTGCGGACGATGGTACCGGGCTTGGGCGGCGCGTCCATCAGCGACTGGCCGGCATCGACGTCGACGTACGGCTCGACGCGGCGGCTCGTCGCCGTCTTCACGGTTGCGGCGAGCTGCGCCTCGGTGGGCAGCGTGACGCCGGCGGCTTCGGGTGCCGTCACGATGACCAGCCGGTTCTCGTCGGGGAACCACTGCCGGCCGAGCGCGTTGATCTCCTCGAGCGTGATCGTCGGCAGGAAGCGGCGATGGAAGGCGAGCTCCTGCCAGATCGTCGGCAGCGCTTCGTCCTGCAGGAAGTTGCGTGTGTACTCGTCGGCGCGGCTCTCCGACTCGCGATCGGGACTTTCGTTGACGCTGCGCTCGTAGCTCAAGAGGCGCGCCTGCTTGGCGCGCGCCAGCTCCGTCGCGGTAACGCCGTAGCGCGAGATGCGCTGCATCTCGGTGATCAGCGCATCGAGCCCGCGCTGGACGCCGTTGTTGGTGGTCAGCGCGATCATCTGCGCTTCGTCCTTGGTTCGCGGCGCCGGGAACAGGACGCGCTGCGCGCCGGCCCTGAGAAACGGCGGGTTCTCGCGCGTGGTCAGCTCGTTGAGCCGGGCGTCGAGGATGTCGCCGAACAGCCCGTCCATCATGATCTGCCGATAGCCGCCGACCGTATTCTGCGGCCGGGCCGGGCGGAGGTTGCTGATCGACACCGACGTGGCCGTCGTCTCGCGGTCGGTGATGATCGCGAAGCGCGTCGCCGCCTTTTCCGGCACGTCGAAGTTCGGCCGCTGCCGCTCCGGCACGGGATTGGTCAGCGGCGAGAACATCTCCCTGATCTTCGCGACGACCGCCTCGCGGTCGATGTCGCCGACCACGATGACGGCCATGAGATTGGGCCGGTACCAATCGCGGTAGAAGCGCACCAGCTGCTCGCGCTGCGCCGTCTGGAGGACCTCGGGGCTGCCGATCGGCGGCCGGTTGGCGTACTGCGAGCCCTCGAGCTGCACCTGGCGGATCCGGTCGCGCGTGCGCTCGCCGGCCCCGAGATGCTGACGCCATTCCGAGAGCACGATGCCGCGCTGGCGCTCGATGGCGCTCGGCTCGAACGTGGCGGCATGGGCCCAGTCCTTCAGGACGAGCAGGGCGCGGTCGAGGGCCGTCGGCGAATCGCTCGGCACGCGCAGGATGTACTGTGTGTCGTCGTAGCTGGTCTGCGCGTTCGCGTCAGGGCCGATGCCCAGTCCCAGCGAGGCAAGGAAGTCGTTGATGCCCTGCCCGGGGAAGTTGGCCGTGCCCTCGAACAGCATGTGCTCGACGAAGTGCGCCAGACCGAGCTGGTCGGGATCCTCCAGCACCGACCCTGCCTTCACGACCAGGCGCAGCTCTACGCGGCGTGCGGGCTTGAGATTCGGGCGGACGTAGTACTTCAGCCCGTTCGGCAGCGTCCCGAGCGAAACTTCGGGGTCGACCGGCATCAGGTCGGTCAGCGCAAACGACGCCACCGATTCGGCCGAGGCGTCGCGGCCGGCCGCCGGCGCCGGCGCCTGCGCGGCGGCTCTCGTGCTCAGCGCGGCAACGCTCAGGGACGCGAGCGCAGCCGCGGCCAGGACTCCCGCGAGCACACCCGCACGCACGAGACGAAGTGACGACGTCATCCAGTCCACTCCCGATCCCCGAGGCCGCCCCCCGCGCCGCGGGAATTCACATATGCCAATCCTACAGGACTGTGAGTTAACCTGCCTTCGTGAACAGTCACCGTGGCCCCGCCGGCTCCCTCGCGGCGAGCGAGCGCCGGCTCATGGCACAGAGCGACGCGCTTTCCGAGCTGACGGCGCGATATACGACCCCGGGCGAGCAGTTTGCTGACCGGCTGCGCCACATTCTCGAGACGGCCGCCCGCGCCCTCGACGTTGAACGGCTGAGCATGTGGGAATTCGACGATGCGCACACGCAGATTCGCTGCGCGGGGCTGCATCGCCGCAGCGGCCCGTCGTATGAATCCGGCGCCGTTCTGACCCGCCGGATCGCGCCCGCCTATTTCGACGCCATCGAGCGCGAGCGAGTCGTCGCCGCGGCCGAGGCCGGGGCCGATCCGCGCACGCGCGAGTTCCGCGACGCGTATCTCGTGCCCAACGGCATCGGCGCCATGCTGGACGTGCCGCTCCAGGGCGACAACCGCCGGCTGGGCGTGCTCTGCGCCGAGCACGTCGGCGGCCCCCGCCGCTGGACCGTCGACGAACAGAACTTCGCGATGGCGGTCGGGAACCTGATCGTGATCGCGCTGGCCGAAGAGCAGCGCCACGCCGCCCTGAAGCGGCTGGCGGAGAGCGAAGCGCGGGCGCGCATGATCGTCGACACCGCACACGATGCCTATATCGGCATCGACTCCAGCGGCTGCATCGTCACCTGGAACGCGCAGGCCGAGGCGACGTTCGGGTAGTCGCGCGACGAGGTCCTCGGCAGGCACCTCGCCGAGACGATCATCCCGCCCGCCTATCGCGACGGGCACAACAACGGGCTGCGCCGCTTCCACGAGACCGGCGAAGCCCCCGTGGTCAACCAGCGGCTGGAGCTGCGGGCGCTGCACCGGTCGGGACGCGAGTTTCCAATCGAGCTGACCGTGACCGAGCCGTTGCGCGTGGAAGGGGGGTACTTCTTCGGCGCCTTCCTGCGCGACATCTCCAGCAGGCTCGAGCGCGACGCCGAGCTTCGGCGGGCCAGGGATGCGGCCGAAGCCGCGACGCGGGCCAAGAGCGAGTTCCTGACCAACATGAGCCACGAGCTGCGGACGCCGCTCAACGGCGTGCTCGGCTACGCGCAGCTGCTGCAGCGGGATCCGACGATCAGCGCATCGCAGCGTGAGGCGCTCGAGGCCATCGCCAAGTGCGGTTCGCAGCTCCTCGATCTGATCAACGACGTCCTCGATCTCTCGAAGATCGAGGCCGGGCGGCTGGAGATCGAGAAGACCGCCACCGACCTGGCCAGACTGGTGGCCGATCTGCGATCGGTCGTCGCCGGGGCCGCAGAACGCAAGGGGCTGCTGCTGACCACCTCGGTCGGCCCCGACGTGCCGCGCACCGTCGTCATCGATGGCCTGCGGGTTCGCCAGGTGCTGTTGAACCTGCTTGGCAATGCGATCAAGTTCACGGCCGCCGGCACCGTGCGCCTGTCGGTCAGCGCCGCCGACGGGCGTCTGCTGTTCGAAGTGGCGGATACCGGGTCGGGCATCGAACCGGAAGCCATGTCGCAGATCTTCGACGCCTTCGCCCAGACCAGGACCGGCGCGGCTGCGGGCGGCACGGGGCTCGGCCTGGCGATTTGCAATCGATTGATCACGATGATGGGCGGCGAGCTCGAGGCCGAGAGCACGCTGGGAAAAGGCAGCCGCTTCTGGTTCACGCTGCCGCTGGTCGAAGGACGGCTGGCGCCGCGCCAGCAGCGGAACGAGGCGCAGGCCGCCCTGCCGGCGCTGGACGCGAAGCTGGCACCCGGCCAGGCGATCACGGCGATGGTGGTCGACGACAACGTCGCCAACCTGCGCATCATGGCGAGCCTGCTCGAGAGCGCCGGCGTGCGCGTCGTGACGGTGTCGAGCGGCCGTGAAGCGATCGAGCGAGCGCGGATCGATCGCCCGCAGATTATCTTCATGGACCTGAAGATGAACGACATCGACGGGTTCGAGGCGACACGGCAGCTGGCGGGCGATCCGGCCACATCCTCGATTCCGGTCGTCGCCGTCACCGCAAGCGCGCTCGGCAACAGCCGGCAACGGGCACGTGAGGCCGGCTGCGTCGATTACCTGGCAAAGCCGATTCGGGCCGAGCTGCTCTACGGCATGCTCCAGACGCATGCCGGGGCGGCATTCGTCAGCGATCGCGAGGCGCCGCGGCGGGCGGCCGACGATTTCGTCGTGATCGATCGGCGGAGCGAGATCGGCGGACAGCTCCGCAGCGCGATTGCCCTCGGCGACGTCGCCACCATCCAGCAGCTCGCTGCCGGGCTGACGGCGGGCAGCCGTGCCGAGGCCGCGCTCGGCGAGCGCATCCATCGTCTGATCGCCGCCTTCGACTTCGACGGGCTCACCGCGCTGGTCGATTCGCTGGAGACGACATGACGGCGCCGCAGATTCTGCTGGTCGACGACAATCCGACCAACCTGCAGGTCCTCTATCAGACGCTCGACGGCCACGGCTACCGCCTGCTCGCCGCGCGCAGCGGCCGCGACGCGCTCGCGATCGCGCAGCGCGCGGTGCCGGACCTGGTGCTGCTCGACGTGATGATGCCCGACCTGGACGGGTTCGAGACGTGCTCGAGGCTCAAGGACGATCCCCGGACGCGCGACTGCACGGTGATCTTCCTCTCGGCGCTGACCGACGCGCGCGACAAGGCGCGCGGTCTCGACCTCGGCGCGGTCGACTTCGTCAACAAGCCGTTCCAGGCGGAAGAAGTCCTCGCGCGCGTGCGCACGCACCTGACGCTTCGCGAGCTGCAGCAGCAGCTCCGCGAGCGCAACGCCGCGCTGGAGCACGAGCTGCGCGTGGCGCAGGAACTGCTGCGCGAGGCGCGCGACCGCACCGACGGCGTGCTGCTCGGCGACAGCCCCGCCGCGGCGCAGCTGCGGCGCGACGTCCGGACCGCGGCCGCGTCCGACGAGCCGTGGCTGATCAACGGGCCGCCGGGCAGCGATCACGAAGCGGTCGCCCGCGCGATCCATCACCAGTCGGCGCGCGCGATGCGGGCCATCATCGTGGTGAATTGCCTGTCGCTGGCCTCGGGACCGGCGCCCGACGACTCCGGCACGCCGGGTGATCTGTTCGCGAAGCTGCCGCTGGCCGACGGCGGCACGCTCTACATCGAGGGCGTCGAGCACCTGCCCCCGGACGCGCAGATGGAGCTGGTCGAACGGCTGCGTGCGCTGGAGGCGTCGCGCACGGCGGCGGTCCGATCCGATCCCGACGTGCGTGCCTCGTCTCGACCACGCGCGACGTCGACGAAGCCGTCGCCGCGGGCCGGGTGATCCCGGAGCTTCGCCGTGCGCTGCCCCGCGCGCTCGATCTCGTTCCGCTCCGCTTGCGGCTCGAGGACCTGGAGACGCTGGCGCCCTACATCCTGCGCCGCCAGGCCGAACAGGCCGGCCGCACGGTGCCGATTCTGTCCGCGGCATCGCTCGAACGGCTGAAGAACTACCGGTGGCCGGGCAACCTCCGCGAGCTGCGCAACGTGCTCGGGTTCGCGTTGTCGACGAGCCAGGGGCCGGTGCTCGAGATCGGCGAGCAGCTCCTCGACAACAACCTGCGCGTCGGCAGCTACAGCCTGATCGAGCGGCTCGGCTCCGGCGGCATGGGCGACGTGTGGCTGGCGCGCCATCACCTGCTGGCACGCCCCGCGGCCGTGAAGGTCATCCGCGACGCCGCGCTCGGCGGCGGCGAGGACGGCCACGTCCGTCGTCAGCGGTTCGCCCGCGAAGCGCAGGCGACATCGGAGCTGCAGTCGCCGCACACCGTGCAGCTCTACGACTTCGGCGTCACCGATGCCGGCGGCTTCTTCTACGTGATGGAGCGGCTGCGCGGGATGGACCTGAAGCGCCTGGTCGAACGCCACGGACCGCTGCCGCCGAACCGCGTCGTGTTCCTCCTGAAGCAGGTGTGCCTGTCGCTGGCCGAAGCGCACGCCCTCGGCCTGGTGCACCGCGACATCAAGCCCGCCAACCTCTTCGTCTGCCGGCTCGGCGCCGAGTACGACTTCGTGAAGGTCGTCGACTTCGGCGTGGTCTCGCGCCACGCCGCCGAGCGGCCGCAGATCACGACAGCGGGGATGATCCTCGGCACGCCCGCCTTCCTCGCGCCCGATCTCGTCTCGGCACAGCGCTTCGACGGACGCGCCGACCTCTATGCCCTGGGCTGCGTCGCCTACTGGCTGCTCACCGGCGGCCGCCCTTCGAGGGCGACGATGCCCTGACGATCCTGAAGCATCACGCGGAGACGGCACCGGCGCCGCCGTCGACACTGTCGGAAGAGCCCATTCCGCCGCAGCTCGATGCGATCGTCCTCGAGTGCCTCGAGAAGGATCCCGCACGCCGCCCCGCGAGCGCCGACGTGCTCGGGGAGCGGCTCGAGCGGCTGGCGATCACGCCCGAGTGGGATCGGCGCCGCGCGCGCAGGTGGTGGGAGCTGCACGAGCCCGAGCTGGTTCGTGGTTAGTGGTTCGTGGTTGGTGGCCTCGGCGCCAAAACGCATGGAGGCTCACGAACATCACGAATGGTCAGCAATTCGCGGCGCGGCACCGGCATCTCGTCCCAAATCGATTGTCAGCATATCGAGTCGATGCTTCGATCGCTGACGTATGCGCCTCCATGCCGCGCTGGTGCTCACGCTGACGCTCACCGTCGCCGCGACGGCCGAAGGCGCGCCGTCGCCCGAGCCCGACATCGATGACACGCGCGGCGCCGGCATCACCGGCGGCATGCGCGTGGCGGTGCACGTCTACCTTCAGCCGCACGATCTTCGCGACGAGGATCGGCAGATCGCGCTCGACGTGGCGCGAGACGTGTTCTCCGATGTCGCGGATCTCGCCTGGACGATCTGCGAACCGAAGATGTGTCTGACGCCGTCGGCGGAGGCGCTGAAGCTCAGGCTCGTGCGCTCGTTCGATCGCGACAGCGCCAGCTCGAGCGTGCTGGGCGAGGCATTCATCGAGTCGCGCACGCAGACCGGCGTGCTGGCCACCGTGTTCATCGATCGCACCGAGCTGCTGGCCGGCAAGGTCGGCATCGATTACCGCACCCTGCTCGGGCGCGCCATCGCCCACGAGCTGGGCCACCTGCTGCTCGGCACGCCGGCGCACGGCAGGGGGCTCATGCGCGAGGTCTGGTCGCGCGACGAGCTGCAGCGGACGCGGCACAGCGACTGGCGCCTCGACCCGCTCGACGCCTCAGCCATCCGCAATCGCCTGGCGCAACGGACGCTCGCACGTCCGCGCAGCGCGTCGTAGGGGCGCGCCTCCCGAGGTCCGCCTGAAGGCGGACACTACACATGAAGGCGGATCCCTCAGGTCCGCCTGAAGGCGACACTACGCACGGTCCGCCTGAAGGCGATACTACGCACGGTCCGCCTGAAGGCGGACACTACACACGGTCCGCCTGAAGGGCGGACACTACATCGAAGCGTTGCGGACCGGCGGACACCGGTGATAATCCTCTTGCGGCAACCGGGGAGGCACCTATGGGTCGGAGCCGGGTTCGATTTCTGGGGCTGGCGGCGCTGGCGATCGCGTCAGGGGTTCTCGGGGTCACGTCGACCGTCACGGCGCAGTCGCCTTCCAGCGGCCAGGTGACGTTCTCCAGGGACGTCCTGCCCATCCTGCAGAAGCACTGTCAGAGCTGCCATCGGCCCGGCCAGATCGGACCGATGCCGCTGCTCGACTACCAGCAGGTCAGGCCCTGGGCGCGATCGATCAAGGCCGCAGTGGTCTCGCGCGAGATGCCGCCGTGGGATGCCGATCCGGCGCACGGCAAATTCACCAACGACCGATCGCTGTCGGCGCAGGAGATTGCTACGCTGTCCGCCTGGGCGGACGGCGGAGCGCCGTTGGGTGATCCGAAGGATGCGCCCGCCCCGATCGACTGGCCGGCTGACGGATGGCTGGTCCGGCCCGAAGTGATCGTCGAGCTGCCGCCGTACGACGTGCCGGCGCGCGGAACCATCGAATGGGAGAACATCGCCATTCCCTCCCCCTTCAAGACCGACACATGGGTCTCGTCGATCGAGATCCTCCCGAGCGACCCGTCGGTCGTTCACCACATGTGCTTCGAGTTCGAGCCTCACCAGCCGAACGTCGTTTACGACCAGTACGAGTGGGCCGAGGTTCCGCGCGATCAGGAGGGCGTCACCCTGCGCCGCCAGCAGGGAAACGGCGCCGGGTCCTGGGTCCTGACGCGCGACGTCGGGAGCACGGCGGTGAAGCGCCGCCCCGGACGGCCGACGCTTTCGGTGTCCCCCGACCACTGCTACGTGCCCGGAATGTCGCTGCACGACTACCGACCCTATGACGCCGGACTGCTGGTGCGCGGCGGACAGGACATCCTCGTCAACCTGCACTACCAGACCACGGGCAAACCCGCCGTCAACCGCATGAAGATCGGCTTCACGCTCGCGAAGCAGCCGCCGCGCAAGAAGCTGGTGCAGCTCGTGCCCAACGGCGCGACCGCCGACTTCGCCATCCCCCCGCACGAGTCCAACTACCGCGCGCCGACGGTGCAGGTCGAAATCAGGAAGAACGCCGAGCTGGTGTGGATGTCGCCGCACATGCACTTCCGCGGCAAGAGCATGACGTGGATACTGACCCATCCGGACGGACGCGAGGAGATCGTCCTGAAGGTTCCGCGCTACCGGTACAACTGGCAGCTCCTGTATCAGACGCGCGTGCCGGTGGCCGCAGGCTCGAAGTTCACGTTCGTCGCCTACTACGACAACTCGGCCGGAAACCGGGACAATCCGAATCCGAACGTGTGGGTGCGTCCGGGGAACCAGGCGTGGGAAGAAATGATGGTCCCGTTCACGTGGCTCGTCGTCGATGCTGACGTCGACGAGCGCGACGTCACGTCGCCGTATTCGCGCAGCAGCGGCGCGTAGCCGCGTCCAACTCGGGGCCGGCACCCGCTCCGGCCGTCTGTCGGGAGGCTCGCATGCAGACAGGCATTGCAGCGTCGTTGGTCGGCATCCTCGCGGTCCTGGTCGCGGCTGATGCCCTGGCTCACCACAGCTTCGCGCCGCACTTCGACTCGAGCAAGCCGGTGAGCATCTCCGGGACGATCACGAAGTTCGAGGCGCAGAACCCGCACAGCTACGTGCACATCCGCGCCGTCGACGAGAACGGGCGCACGCAGGAGTACGTCTGCGAGTCGCACGGCGTCACGCAGCTGTCGCGCAACGGCGTCACGCCGCAGATCCTCGAGGCGGGAACGAAGATCCGCGTCAGCGGATCGCTCTCGCGCCACAGCCCCTACATGTGCTTCTTCGATACGGTGGAGCTTGCCGACGGCCGGAAGCTGAGCGTGAACGGTCCGACCGGGCAGCGGCCGGCGGCCGCTCTACCGACGCGCACGGACATTTTCGGTGTCTGGATACTCGCACCAAATCCCAACCGAAGCACCAGCGGCCCGCAGCCGATGATGCAGTACCTGACCCCGGCCGGGCAGAAGGCGGTCGCCGCCTACGACCCGTTCAAGGACGATCCGACGTTCCGCTGCGATCCGGTCGCCGTCCGCCGCGTGTGGGGCGCGCCGGGCACGCCGCTCGAGATCGTCCGCGACGGCAACAACGTCGTGCTGCGCCACGAGTGGATGGACGTGCGCCGCGTGATCCACATGGACATGAAGGAGCATCCGAGGAACGGCCCGCGCAGCTCGCTCGGCCACTCGATCGGACGCTGGGAGGGCGACACGCTGGTGATCCAGACCGGAAACTACTCAGCGGGCGTGCTGAACCAGTACGTCGAGCAGCCCGGCCAGCCGACGCGCGGACTGCTGCACTCGGATGCGCTCACCACGATCGAGCGGCTGTATCTCGATGCAGCGCGTCAGCGGCTCGTGGTGGAGATCGATCACTACGACCCGGTGTTCTTCACGCAGCCGTTTCCGCGCTCGCGGAGCGAGTACATGCCATCGGCGCTCACCATCGAGCCGTTCAAGTGCTCGCCGGAGGGCGTCACAGGCAGCCTGAAGAAATAGGAATCAGGAATCAGGAATCAGGAGTCAGGAATCAGTCCTGAATCCTCCGGCTCGGGCACAGGAGCGCTGTCGAGGCGCTTCGACTCCGGCTCGACCGCATCCTCGATGAACGGCGGCGGCGCCTCGACGGATTCGATCTCCATCGTCTGAGGGACGGCTGAAGATGCCGTCGGCGGAGCCGTCATCGCATACACGAGGAACAGACAGATGACCGCACCGAACACCGCGCCAAGCACGAACGACCGTGCGTGAAACTGGCGCAGGTCGGCTGGCGGCGGCGCCGGCACATGCGGACGCCGCGCCGGGCGCCTGACGCGATGCTGCGGCGCGCGCGGGCCGTGCCGCGGCCGGCCGTCGCGTAGGCGGCTCGAGATGGAAATCGTTGAGTGCGTCCTGGGGCGGCGTACCGGAAAGGGCCAGGGGAATCGGGTTCTCGGATCGCGGCATGCGGGTCCGCCCCGGCCGAGCGCAAGGTCCGTTCCGTCCAGTGACGCCCGCGAGCGGGCGATTCGTGCCGCGCAAGCGGACGTACCCTCCGAGAAAGTCAGCCGAGCGGTGATCTTTCGTGGCCGCGCCCCGGTATTTGCCGGGCCCGGACGCCGGACGGTCTAGACTGTCGTGATGCTCATCGTCCTCTTCGCCGCCCTGCTGGCGCAGGCTCCGGCGCTGCCACGCGAGATCCCGCTCTTTCCGCTGCCCGAGACGTCGCTGTTCCCCAACGTCTCGCGGCCGTTCCTCATCTTCGAGCCGCGCTACCGGGAGATGGTTGCCGACGCGCTCGAGGGCGACCGGATCATCGGCATGGTGCGCCTGCGTCCCGGCTTCGAAAAGGACTACGAAGGGCGGCCGCCGATCTATGAGGTCGGCTGCGCGGGCACGATCGAGGAGTACGAGCTGCTCCCGGACGGACGCTACGTCATCCTGCTCCGCGGCCTGACGACGTTCCGCGTGCTGAGCGAGGATCAGCGGAAGGCGTATCGTCTGGCGCGAATCGAAGCGATTCCGGAGCTGCTGAAGGACGAAGAGCGCGTGACGCTCAGCGTGCTGCGCAACCGCATCGAGCGGGCGCTCTACACGGTTCTGCCGTTCGGCGCCGATCCGCCCGACCCCTCGATCGAGGACGAGAGGTTCGTCAACATCGTGGCCCAGAGCCTGGGGATGCCGGAAGCAGTGCGGCAGGAGCTGCTCGAACGCAACACGCTCGTCGACCGCGCCCGCGCGCTGGCCGGCCTGCTCGAGAAGCGGTAGTCCGGTCCGTCGATCCTGTTACGCCGCGGGCGCCCCGGCGATCGGCGCGTCGCAGGCCGCGGCGTCGGGCTGCGCGAAGATGGCCGTGAAGTGAAATCGCGTGCCCCTGCCCGGTTCGCTCTCCAGCCAGATGCGTCCGCCCATCATCTCGATCAGACGCGTGGAGATCGTGAGTCCCAGCCCGGTGCCTCCGTACTGCCTGGTGGTCGAGCCGTCTGCCTGCACGAAAGGCTGGAAGATCAGCTCCTGCTTCTCGCGCGGGATGCCGATGCCCGTGTCGCAGACGTCGATCTGCACGATGACGCTGCCGCCGGCCGTCGTGGCGTGGGCGTGCAGCGACACCGAGCCGGCCTCTGTGAACTTGACGGCGTTGCCAAGCAGGTTCAGCACCACCTGACGGAGCCGTCCTTCGTCGCCAACGACCTGACGCGGCAGGCTCGCGTCGAGCGTGAAGGTGAGGTCGAGACCCTTGCGGGCGGCCAGCATTTCGACCGTCTTGCGCGTTCGCTCCAGGCAGCGGTGCAGGTCGAACGGCGCGGGATCGAGCCGCAGCGCGCCGGCGTCGATCTTGGAGAAGTCCAGCACGTCGTTGACCAGCGTCAGCAGATCCGAGGAGCTGGACGCCACAATCTCCAGATACTCCCGCTGTTCGTCGGTCAGGTTCGTGCCGAGCGCCAGCGTGGTCATGCCGATGATGCCGTTGAGCGGCGTGCGTAGCTCGTGACTGACGTTGGCCAGGAACTGATCCTTCGTGCGGCTGGCGTCTTCCGCCCTCGACTTGGCGGCCGCGAGCTCGGCGTTGAGCGCCGTCAGGTTGGCCGTCATCTCGTTGAACGCGTTGGCCATCGCGACGGCCTCGGAGCTGCCGCGCACCGGCACGCGCCGCGTCCACTCGCCCTGGATGATCTCGTGCGCGGCCTCGACGACATCGCGGAGCGGGCGCGCCGCGCGCCGGCAGAACACGAGGCTGCCGACGACGGCGAGCGAGAACGCGGACAGTCCGATCAGCAGCAGTCGCCCATGCACTTCGTCGACGAGGGCCTGCGTCGGCGCCCAGTCCTTCATCAGCAGCAGCGCGGCACCGCCGTTGGTGTTGCCGACCGCCGCCAGCGGATACTCACGCGCCGAGTAGCGCGAGTCACCGAGGTCGATCCACTCGATGGGGTCCCGGCGGGGAGCGGCAACCATGCCGGCCACGACGGCCCGACGCCGGGCGTCGAGGCTGCTGCTGGTCAGGTGCCCCTCGGCAACGAGGTTCACCTCGGCGTGCGTGATGTGCGCAAGGCTGCGGGCGAACGCATCGTCGAGACGGTATCCGACGGCGAGCCAGCCAAGCACTTCGTCGACGAACAGCGCGGGCTCGACGACGACCAGGTACAGCCCGTCGGACAACGACACCAGACGGCTGTGGCCGCGCACCTCGCCCGGTGCGGCGTCGCCAATCAGCAGCCTCCAATCCGGATCGGGACCTGCCGGCCAGTGGGCCTGCCCGAGCCAGCGCCCCTGTGCGGCAACGAGGAGGAAATCGGAAGCGGTGCTCTGGCGGTACTGCTCCGCGAGGGCCTGTATGGTTTCGCGGTCCGCCGCAATGCGCGGGTCGGACAGGTGCGCGCGAAACACCGGGAGCTCGGTGATCAGCCGGCTCTGGCTGGCGCCGAACTCCTTCCGCTGCTCGATGAGCCGATCGAATGCCGCCTTGGCCGCGGCCTGATCTTGGCGGTTGCGTTGGAGCGCGCTGCCGGTGATGACGCCGTTGGCGGCGATGAGCATGGCGCCGACGGACACGCCCGCCACCAGCGTCACGAAAAAGAGCAGGCGCGCCTCGAGGCGGGTGTGCCAGCGCGCCGCGGGGCGAAAGGAGGAAGGCACGCGCCTACCCGCCGCTCAGCGTCTGGCCGTGAACGTCAGGGCCACGTCCACGGCCGACCGCTTCCGATCGTCGTCGTACGCGGAGCCGTACAGCGCGTTGACGTGGGCGATCAGCATGCTGGCCAGACGAATCCTGGCCCCGGCGGTGTAGCGTCGTGGATACCTCGAATAGGGGCCGGCCAGGTAGTCGAGCCGTTCCGCGCGCGCCACCGCCGTGATCGGACCCATGAAGCGCCGGTGCACGATGACGTCGACGTATCCGCCGAAGGTGCGCGTGGTGTCGAACGATCGCCCGTCGATCCATTCGCCGCGGACCTGCACACCGCCCATCATCCAGCGCACGTCCGCACCGACGAATTCCGTGCTGCCGGTGGCAAACGACCACTCCCGCATCGGCTGGGTGTGGATGTAGCTCGCGCCCACGATCAGCGGTCCGGACGATGCCTGCACGCGTCCGACGCGATCGAAGCCGCGGCGCCGGTGCAGCTCGTCCTCATCCTGCGGGATGCCAAGGCTCACTTCGGCCTGCAGCCGCGGCGTGCCGGCCACCACGCTCGCACCAGTTTCCAGGAAGTTGTTCGACAGCGCCCATTACTCGCCGTAGCGAATGAGCGGCGCCCGCAGGAACCCGGCGTAGCCGTGGTCGCTGCGGCTGTAGAGACCGAACGGCGTCCGGTATCGTCCCAGCCGCGTGCCCAGCAGCACACCCTCCCGAGCGATCGTCTTCTCGGCGAACACTTCCATCGGACGAACCCGTCCGTTGTAGGGGAACGCCGAACCGAACGCGTCGGACTCCGGCCCCCAGACGTCGGCCCACGTTCCCTCGACGTAGAAGCGCCAGCTCGCCAGACCCTCGCCGAAGACGCGCACCTGCGTGGAGGCGGCCTCGACGTCCTCGGTGGAGGCGCCGGCGGTGACATCGAGCTCGGTGACGACCGTCTGCGCGTGGACCCTTGCCCCGAGCAGCGTCATCACGACCAGCACGAGGAAGAGCGTCTGCGTCATGGCCAGCTGACCGTGAGCGGCGTCTCGTCGCCGGCCGTCACCGTGCCGGTCAGCGTCTCACCGCCGGAGCGCCACGCGTGATACGTGTACTTGCCGGGGGGCACGTCCCGGATCGTGAAAGCCCCCGACTTGTTCGACGTGGCGACGTACGGCGTGTCGACCGCCACGATGTAGGCGGCCATGTGCGGATGGATGTTGCAGTACAGCCGGTTCACCGCCGGCCGATCGAGTGTGATGCGCCTGGTGGCGCCGGTCGGATACAGCCCGAGATCGAACGGCTTCCCGTGGTTGAACGAGAAGACGTTGTGAAAGACGCGATCGTAGTTGGGCAGCTCGACGGTCGAGCCGACGCGCGCAGCCAGCACGCGGGGCGTGAACTGCATGTTGCGCTGCTCGATGACGAGCCGCGCCGCGGGAGTGCGGGGCGCGCCGGGGGCATCCAGCCACACGACAACGTCGGCGGCAGGGCGGCCGCCTGCCTCGGCGCGGCCGACGACGGCAGGCGCGGTCCGGGCCGCGGCGCGCGCCGCCGCGGCGGGCAGGTCCATGACACCCGCCGCACACACGGTTGCCACGAGGATGCGACGCATATGGCAGGAATCGGCGCAACATGCCGGTGCTTGAAACCCTTTCTCCGCGGCGCTGCCCGCCTTTGCCGCAGGGTGCACACGCCCGGCGAACCTGAGGTACTATCCGCGCGCTCGGCAGACGGGCCGCCAGACGCGGCCCTACAGCGTGAGGACCACATGAAGAGACTGCTCGTACGCGCCTTTCTGATCCTGGCCGGATCCCTCGCACCGGTTCTTGCTGCGGCACAGGACGTCGCAATCATCAATGCACGCATCATCGTAGGGTCCGGTCCGGTGATCGATTCGGGCACGATCATCGTGAAGGACGGGAGGATCGTCTCGGTCACGCCGGGCAAGGCGCCGATGCAGGGCCTGCGCACCATCGATGCGAAGGGCATGAGCGCCATGCCCGGCTTCATCGACAGCCACAAGCACGTCAACAACGGCCCGAACGCGGCCGGGCAGATGCGGCTGCTGCTCGAGGCCGGCTACACCACCGTCCTCGCCGGCGGCGGGCAGGCCGACGCCAATCTCGCGCTGCGCGATCGAATCGAGAAGGGCGAGTTCATCGGGCCGCGGATCATCCCGTCCGGCCAGGTCAGCATCCGGCAGACCCCGGACGAAGCACGCGCGGCGGTCCGGGCGCTGGCGGCCAAAGGCGTCAGGCACACCGGCGAAATCGGGCTCACACCGATCCCAGGGCCCACGCCGGCCGAGATCGAGGCGCTCAAGGCGATCGTGGACGAAGCGAAGAAGGTCGGCGTTCAGGTGAACGTCCACGCGGTGAGCAGCCCGGCGATGGTGGCCGCCATCGACGCCGGCGTCACTCGTCTCGTGCACATCCCGAACAAGGATTTCACGAGCTACGATCAGGCGGCTCGCGTCGCGCAGACGGGCTCGATCGTCGCCGGCGCGATTGCGTTCGGCGCACCCTACATCGATCGCGAGTCGCCGGCGCCGGCGCAGGTGCAGTGGCCGCGCGACAACACCACGCGCTTCCGCGACGGCAAGCCCTGGCCGGAAGCGATCTCCGGCGCCAACCGCGACGAGAAAGGCCGGGCGCTCGGCACCGAGGCCGGCTACGCGCTGGTCAATGCCCGCCGCATCTGGGACGCCGACAACAGCCGGCAGCTGATCTCGTACTCGACGGACCAGAACGCTACCGACCTGGTCGTCCTCGAGCACGAGCTGAAGTCCTACAGCGTGATGTTCTCGATGGCCGACATCCACCGCATCATCGGCCCGAACGCGGCGCGCTACGTCGGCATGGAGAAGGAGATCGGCACGCTGGAGCCGGGCAAGCTCGCCGACATCATCCTCATCGATGGCGATCCGACGCAGAACATCTACGAGATGCTCAAGACGAAGGTCGTGCTCAAGGCGGGCAAGGTCGTCATCGACAAACGGTAGCCCTCCGATCGGGGCTTCTGCGCGACCTTCGGCAGCCCGGGAACGTATCGAGAATCCGTTCATCCAGTCGCAGACACGCGGCGAACCGGGAGTGCGTAGAGCCCTCCTGACGCGGCACCAGCGAGGGAACCCCACAGCGGGCCAACCGCGGCCGCGAACGCCCACGCCGCCATTGCACCCCAGACCGCCGCGATCCACACGGGCGGCCGTCGGAGTCGTGGCACCAGCAGCAGTACCGGCACAACGAACACGACGGCGGCAGCGAGCGAGAGCGTCCACGTCCATGCGACGAGGATGACGAACGGAAGCATGAGCGGCGGCAGCCGCTGAAACACCGCCATGAACACGAACTGTAGAGCACCGACGCAGCTGGTGCCAGGAGCAATGGACGCACAGTTCGCGTGAACGGTATCTCGTTGGCCGTCGAGACAGCGGCTACTTCGATTCGCGAATCGCGCTGATCGCGCTCTGCATGTGTTGTCGGACGACCGCGTGGCGTTCCTGAGCGGCCTCCGATCAGGGCTTCTGCACAACGGGGCCAGTCCTCCGCAGCGGGAAATCGCCAGGGGTCAGACAGGATTTCGACAGCTCGGCAAAGTCTGCCACCGATCGCTCGACGTCGACGACGCCGAGCGTGCCGCGGTCGTTCGTGAAGACCAGCGCCGCAACGGCGTCGCTATGTCCGACCCGACTCTGCGCAAGGGTTGCCGAGTAATAGCCCAGAGTTCTCGCCGCGTCCTCTTCCGTCGATCCGGGCCCGAAGACGCAGATTCTGGTCCAGCCCGGGAAGATCGACATCTGCGCGAGCGTGATCTCGCCGCCGGGCGCGTTCAGTGCCTGGGCCAACTGGCCCGCAGGCCCTCGCTGGCGGGCCCATGCATAAGGACTCGCCCCGGCGAGCCGCTCGAATGCGCCGGCAACCGCTCCCGTCACCGCGCGCGGAAAGAATTGCAGCGGCGGAATGACGACTCCAGCCAGGAACAGTACCAGGAACAGCGCCTCGATCCGCACGACCGTCCTCACGACCGAACGCGCCGGAGAGAGACCATGACCGACCGCCAGCAGCACGCCGCACACCGGAAGCGCCAATATGTACACGAAGGCGCCCTGCGCGTCGCTCGCCGTCACAACCGCCGCACCGATGAAGACCGCAGCGACGGCAAACGCGGCCAGCCACGCCAACGTCGTCAGCAGCGGCCGGGTCATCTTGTGGACACGATCCGGGCTTTCCGGCGTCGATCCGTGCCTCCGGCGACGAACGCAAGCAGCTGTCGAAGCATGACGGCAGTGTAGTCCCGTAACACCCCTCCGACTCGTGACACTTCCTCCCTGGAAAGAGGAGGCACTACCGTGGCCGACATCGACGAAATCGCACCCGAGATCTTCCGCATCTCGATTCACGTCCCGCAGCTCGACCTGCAGTTCAACCACTTCCTCGTCCGCGATCGGGAGCCGCTGCTCTTTCACACCGGCATGCGGCGGATGTTTCCCGAGGTCCGCGATGCCGTCGCACGGCTGATCGACCCGGCGGCGCTGCGCTGGATCAGCTGGAGCCACTTCGAGGTCGACGAATGCGGCGCCCTCAACGAATGGCTCGCGGCAGCGCCCAACGCCCAGGCGGCGTGCGGCGAGCTCGGCGCGATGGTCAACCTGACGGATTTCGCGTCGCGCGCTCCGAGGGCGCTCAAGCCCGGCGAGATCCTGCAGACCGGACGCCACCGGCTCCGCTGGGTGCCGACGCCGCACCTGCCGCACGGCTGGGATGCAGGCGTGCTGTTCGACGAGGCCGATCGCGTCCTGTTCTGCTCCGACCTCTTCCATCAGATCGGAAAGCGCGAGCCGATCACCCATGAGGATGTGGTCGGCCGATGGGACCAGGCGGTGGCCGCGTATCAGAACCATCCCGTGCTGATGGACTATCTGCCGTTCACGCCGAAGACGCGCCGCTACATGGAGACGCTCGCGGCGCTCGAGCCGCGGGTGCTTGCCGCCATGCACGGCTCCACGTTCGTCGGCGACGGGCGGCAGGCGCTGCGCGCGGCGAGCGACATGCTGGAACGGCGTCTGGGTGCGCCGGTGGCTCCAACCGCCGGGACGCCGGCGGCGATCGGTTGACCGGCCGTGCCGGCGGCTGCTACCGTCGCCTGCATGCCGGGTCCGGACACCGCGTCTGTCGTCGATCGGTCCGACGGCGACCTCGCCCGCGAAGTGGCCGGGTCGCCGGCGGGCCAGGCATCGGCGGCCGAGGGCGAACTGTATCGCCGGTTTGCGAGGCGGATCCGTCTGTTCGGGCTGCGGCACCTTCACGACGACATGGCCGCCGACGACCTCGCGCAGCAGGTCATGCTGATCGCGATCGAGCGGCTCAGGGCGGGAGAAATTCGCAACCCGGACGAGATCGGCTCCTTCATCCTGAGCACGAGCCGCATGGTGGCCGGCGGGCTGAAGCGCACGGAACGGCGGCGGCAGCATCTCCGGCAGCGCGTCGAGATCGAGTCCATGGATCTCCCGGTTGATGTCCACGTCTTCGATGCCGATCGGATCCGGCCGTGCCTCGGATCGCTGCGCGATCGCGAACGCATGATTCTGCTGCTCACCTTCTATGCCGAGCGCTCCGCGGCCGAGATTGCCGAGGCGATGCGCATGACGGCCGGTGCGGTGCGTGTCGCACGTCACCGTGCGGTGGCCGCCATGCGCGAATGTCTGGAAGCCGGGAGGCCGGCATGACGACACGTGCGGAGCACGCGCGCGGGACCGGCTGCCTGTCGATCGGCGAGCTGTCCGACTACTGGACCGCGGATCTCTCCGCCGAGGACATCGAGCGAATCGAGGCGCATGTCTTCGCGTGCAGCGCCTGCACGGAGCTGCTGTCCGAGTCCGAGCGCCTGCGTCGAAGCATCGGCGAGGCAGCGCGTACGGGCGGCTTCCAGGCGTTCGTCACCGACAGCGTGCTCAACCAGCTCGCGCGCGACGGCGTGCGCGTCCGCTCCTACGTGATGGATGCCGGCGCGTCCGTGCAGTGCGCCGTCTGGGACGATGACGAGATTCTCGTCGCGCGGTTGCGGGGCGACTTCAGCGGCGTCGACGCCGTGGACGCCGTGATGCGGCTCGATACGGGCGAAGAGTGGGGGCGCGCCACGGACATTCCGGTTGCCGAGGGCAGCCGCGAGGTGATCATGGCCCTGCCGGCAGCGCTGGTGCGGAGGGCGCCGGAGGTGCCGATGCGGTTGACGCTCAGGCCGAGTTCCGCGTCGCCGGATGATCCGGCGCTGGCGGTGTACACGTTCGACCACCGCGGGGCGCATAGGCGAGGAGGAAGTCGTCCGCCTGAAGGCGGACACTACACGTCCGCCTGAAGGCGGACACAACATCCTAGCCGCGGCGGATTTTCGAGGCTTCGAAGGTGATCTGGATGCGATAGACGGCGTTCGTGCGGAACCTGATCTCGCCGGTCTTCAGATCCACGCGCTCGGGGATCTGCTGGATCGTCTTGTCGACCACGGCGTGATACCCGCGCTCCGAGAAGATGTCGATCAGCATCGGAATCGCCAGCGGCTCGTTGAAGATCGGATCCTCGGAGTTCACCACCGCGCGCCCCGACAGCGCGTGCCGGATGATGATCGGCATGAACTTCGTGCGGACCAGCTCGACGATCTGACGCAGCAGATCGGGGTGCTCGAGCTCGTAGCTGTCCAGCCGCTTCACCAGCTCCTGCCGGCCGTGCACCACGATCTCTTCAGCGAGCGGCAGCGTGCGCAGACGTTCGAACGTTCGCGGATCGAGCTCGAGCGAGCTCTGATACTTCAGCTCCTTCAGGATGTTCGCCTGCACGTCGGCGATCGATCCCTCGGCGTTGATGAAGTGATAGTGGTAGAGCTGCCGAAGCGAGGTCAGCGCCGCCCACGTCTGCTCCTTGAACACCTGATACCGGCGCCGCACGAGCTCTTCTGAGAGATCGGTCGCACGCAGCTCGATCGGCGTCCCCACGCCGGTTTCCGCCACCTTGCGGTTGTGCTCGGCAATCTCGCGCCCGCGCCCGAGCTGCCGCGCCACGCTCGTGCTCTCGCTCACGAACAGCACCATCGCGTGAATGGTCGGGCGGCGGAAGTGCATCGCCAGCGGCGTGCTGGCGAACTCGTCGTGCAGCGCGCTGATCTCGTCGACCAGGAGCTTCAGGCACTCGACCTGCACAGGCGTGCGCGGGAAGCCGTCGAGGATCACGCCGTCGCGGTAGGTCTCCTCGAGCAGCTTGCGCAGCAGCACGGTCAGCACTTCCTTGTCGCCGACCATGCCGCCCTGCGCCTTGATCCTCTCCATCTCGGGCGTCGTCAGCAGCTCGCTGATGACGATCGGCGGACACGTCAGGCCGCGCGCTTCGCTGATGAACTTCGTGTGCGTCCCCTTGCCCGCGCCGGGCGCGCCGCCGAGCAGGATGATCTCCTTCGGAAAGCGCAGGTTCTCACGGCCGACCTCTTCCTCGAGGCTCTCCCAGATCGGCGTGAAGATGATACGGGCGTCCTTGACTTCGAGATCGATGTGCGTCGGCTCTGTGCGACCGGGCGACGGCGGCATCATGGGCAGCGGGTGAGTATATCTTCGGCCGTCAGCGCGCGCAGCTCCAGCACGACCGCCGGCAGAGCGCACGCGCCTCAGGCTTCGTGGCCGATTCACCCAATCGGGTCATCCCCGAGGGTCGCGCCGGCACCAGGCCCGGGATGGCCGTCGCTCTCGCGGTGCTGTGGTGCCTCTGGCCTCCGCCCGCATCCCGCTCCCGATCGTCGCGGTGTTCCTTGCCGTCGCGCTCGACGTCCCCGTGTCGCGCCTGGAGCGGCGACCGATCTCACGCACGGCAGCCGCCCTGCTGGTGTCGGCGGTGCTCGTGCTCCTCGTGGGCGGATTCATCTGGCTGACGTGGTCGTCGCTCGCGAGCCAATGGCAGTACCTCGCCACGCAGATGACCAGGACCATCGAGGAGGCCGCTTACGTGCCCGCGTGGGTGTATTCCAGCGCCTCGGGCAACGATTGGCGCAAGGCGATGGAATCCTTCGCGCTGGCCGTCGGGCAGTCCGCCATGTACGCGGCCGGCCTCCTCGTGCTGGGATTCTTCGTGATGGTCTATCTCCTGATCGACGGCAGGCGCACGCTCGCCTGGGTCATGGCGTTCGTGCCGCAGCGCCGGCGCGATCAGGTCGAACGCACGCTGGCCGAGTGCCGCGAGGTCATCTGGGCCTACTCGGTGGGCAACGCCATCACCTCGGTCATCGCCGCCATCGTCACGCTCGTGGTGCTGCTGGCGCTCGATGTCCCGGCGGCGCTGCTGCTCGCGGTGATTGCCGGCCTCTCCGATTTCGTTCCGGTCGTCGGCTTCATCCTGTCGCTGCTGCCCGCGGCGGCCCTGGCTTTCACCGTCTCGCCTTACACGGCGCTCCTCACCGTCGCCGCGTACATCGTCTACAACACGATCGAGAACTACTTCATCCCGCCATGGGCGTACGGACGCCGGCTGCAGCTTTCCGACCTGGCGGTGATCCTGGCATTCGCGGCGGGCGCTGAGCTCGCCGGCGTGATCGGCGCGCTGATTGCGCTGCCGATCGCGGCGCTGTACCCGACGGTCGAGCGCATCTGGCTGCGCGGGCAGCTCCCGCGCGAGACGGTGGTCGAGCACAGCGCCCTGAGCAAATCGCCGCGCGCGAGCTGATCGCGCGGCTTCGGCGAAGCATCGCGAGGCGGGCGCTACTTCCCTTCCTGCTTTGCCGCGGCGTCCATCAGCGCCTGCGTCTCGATCCCCGAGCAGTTGAGCGAGAGGATCTGATCGAACGGCGCCAGCACCAGCGTCTGCTTCGGCACGACCCACGGCCGGGTGAGCACTTCCGGATCCTCAACGGTCGCCTCGATTTCGAGCGTGTTCGCATCCACGCGGCGATAGCGCTCGACGATGCGCAGCTGGTCGGAGTGCGGGGAGACGCGGCCCTCGGCCCAGATCCAGGTGTTGTCGGTGAAGTTCCTCGTGTCGACGACGAAGACGTCGCCCTCCCAGCGGCCGACCGAGTCGCCGCGATACGCCGGCGGCTGATCGTCGCGATGCGGACGCCCGTCGGTGGGAATCAGGCGGAAGCCGTGATACGTCTCGGTCAGCATCACGATCATCTTCGGCGTGGCGACGATCTGTCCGACCGCGCCGACGTCCCACAGGCTCACGTTCAAGGTCCCGAACGCAGTGGGGATGCACCGCAGGGTGGGATCGTCCTTGTCGCCGAGCGTCTTCGCCCTGGCCGCGAACTCCGGCTTGTAGAGGCTGGTGAACGTCTCCGGCGGCGGGCCTCCGCGCGCACCACCGCGGCCGCCGCGCCCCCCGCGCCCGCGCGCGGCACCGACGTCGGCGCCGCCCCACCACACGCCGGAGAGATCGGGACGGCCGTCGGCCATGCGCGGAACGGGACCGCCGCGTCCCGCCTGAGGCTGCGCCGCGGGCGACGCACCGCGCCCCTGACCGTCGACGGCGGGCACGAACCAGGCGGCGACGAGCGCGACGGCGACGAGAACGCAGCCGGCAACCCGCGGTCTCATTGCGCGCCCGGCCCCTGCTGCGAACCGAACATCCCGTAGGTCGTGCCGTCGGCCAGGATCAGCTCGCGAAGCATGCCGACGTTCTGCGTCGGATCCTTGGCGTGGAATCCCTTGATCGTGACCTCGACGCCCTTCTTGATGATCCCGGGCTTGAAGCCGTTGCGGATCATCCCGCTGGGCGTGCCGGCCTCGAACGCCCATCGCACGACCTTGCCGCTGGCGTCCTTCACATCGAGGAAGAACCACGAGTGCGGGTTCTCGAGACGGATCTGGACGATCGTCCCCTGAACCGTCACCGGCTTGTTCATGTCGAAGGCCGCGGCAAACGAGTGATGCGCCCAGGCGGCCGTAGCGCCGAGCGACACCACACTCCAGATCAGAGCCAGCTGGACTGCCCGTCTCATGCGAGACCTCCCTCGGAAATGACGCCGTGATTGTGCCACGACTGGGAATCGATCGAGCCGCCCGCAGATCTCCTGAGCCGCCGCGGCACCCGGCCTCCAACTGAACGGCGGGTGAGGGGTCGATCGTGCCCAGATCGGCAACGGGCGCAATTCGGAGCGCCGTCACCGTTCCGTAATCGAGGCGCGCGCAGGGCGATGAAGGCATCGGCCGAAGTGTGGCGGCATCTCGATTGCCGCACCTCCGGGTCGTGGAGCCAGTCGCACCCCACGATCCGGAGCCTGTTTCGACCGCGAATCCGGAATCTGCCTCGACCGCGCCGACGCTGGACGAGGCCATTGCCGGCCTGGATGCCGGCGTGTCGGCGAGAACCGGCAACGCGGCGCCTTCGGTCGGCGCGCGTCCGCACGCCGCTCGTCTGACGCTGCTGACGGTCTGCGCGGCGGGCGTCGTCGCAGGTGTGGCGTTCGTCTCCGCGCTCGGCTGGCCGCGAGGAGAGCCGCCGGTGCAGACCGCCGCCGCGGCGCCCATGTCCACGGTGCCGCCACGGCCGAAGACGCCCGAGATCACCGAGCCGGACCCGGCGCCGACATGGACGGGGCAACCCAGGGCCACCTGGGCCTACGACGGCTCGAAGACGATCGCGTTCGAGCTGCAGGCCATACGAGACGTGCCGGTGTGGATGTCGCGCGTCCGCCCGGTGCTCGTCGTGCGCTGCCTGTCGCGCGCCACCGAAGCGTTCGTCGTGATCGGCGCGTCGGTGGGCTTCGAGGAAGACACCTACCTGCGCACGGTTCGTCTGCAATGGGATGATGGCGCGGAGATGACGCAGCGCTGGCGGATCTCGGAGAGCGGTCAGGAGCTCTTCGCGCCGGACGGCGTCGCTTTCGTGCGTCAGCTCGTGAAGGCCACGCGCCTGCGCTTCGGCTTCTCGCCGTTCAACGCGCCGCCGGTCACGGCGCAGTTCGCCGTACAGGGATTCGATCGGTACGGCGGACTCGTGGCGAGTACGTGCGGGTGGAGGATTGGTTGAAGCGGGGTCCGGCTGAAGCCGGACGCTGCGGTGTCTGGTCCGCCTGAAGGCGGACACTACGGTGTCTGGTCCGGCTGAAGGCGGACACTACTTGCGCGAGTCCGAAACGATCCTTCCGTCCTTGACCGTGAGGACGACCTTCAGCAGATCGGTGACGGTCGCGAGCGGATTGCCGTCGACCATCACGATATCGGCAACCTTCCCCGGCTCGAGCGTGCCGATGTCCTGCCGCAGCGTCGAACGCGCAGCGCCCTGCCCCATGATCTTGCTGATGTCGAGTGGCGAAAACACCAGGCTCAGCGCCCGCAGCTCGTCGGCGAGCGACTGCGTTGGCGGCCAGGCCGTGTCCGTGCCATAGCCGTAGGAGATGCCGGCTTCCCAGAGCAGGCGCGCGTTCACCGGACCATCGCCCGCGCTCGACAACGTGTTCCACGGAAACGGCTCACCGTCGCGGAACAGCGGCGTGTTGTCGGCGGAAAAGTGCGGTACGAAGACCGCCAGCGTCGAGGTCATCGGAATTCCTGCACCCGCGATCTTCCTCACGGCCTCGGCATCGTCATTGAGATGACCGATGTGCGGCGTGTGGACGAGGACGTCCGGCCGCGCCTCGACCGCGGCCAGCGTGTCGACAACCGACACCGCGTGCGTGATCGTCGGCAACTTGCGCTTCCTGCCTTCCGCCACGATCAGCTTCAGCGTCTCCACTTCCGGGCCGCCTGGCGTCACGGTGATGACGGTCTTCAGGAAGTCGTACTTCCGGCTGGCAATCGATTCGACGAGCTCGATCGTCTCGGCCGCCGGGATCGCTCCTGCAGGCTGCGTCGGCCGGAGCGGAGGACGGGAGTTGTCGAATCGCGCCGGGTCGCCGCCGCGGCCGCCGCCCCCGGCCGGCAGGCGCCGCAGCGCGCGCCAGCGGAACGATCTGTCCGACCAGGAGCCGCGGTCCCTTCACCGCGCCGGATTCGATCCGCTGCCGCAGCTCGATCGCCTGGTCGGGACAGATGGCGCACAGCACCGTCGTGAACCCGGCGTCGAGGAATTCCTGCATCTGCGCCGGTGCGCGTTTGGCCAGCCACTCGACCGGGTCGCCCGACGCAATGTGGCGATGGGCGTCGATGAATCCCGGCATCACCGTCCGGCCCTGCGCGTCGATGCGGGTCACGCCCGACGGCACGGCGCCGGAGCCGACCGACGCGATCCTGCCGCCGCGCACGACGACCGAACCGCGTTCGATGACCCCGCCTTTGCCGTCGAGAATGCGGGCGTTCACGATGGCCAGATCCTGCGCAGCGGTCGGCGGTGAGAGCAGAGGGGACGTGAAGAGCGTCAGCACGACGACGGCAATCGGTGGCCTCACGAGCATCTCTCCGTGTCGAAACCGCCGCGAGGATATCACGGTTGCCGCTCGCAATCAGCCGCCGTCGGTCGCCGCGAACCTGCGCTCCGAGGGACGAGTGCCGCGCGCGGCAGAACGACACCATCTCGAGGAGCTCGCGCGGCGTGAACGGCTTCTGCAGGACGGGTTCGTCCCCCGGGGATCGTCTCACGGTGGTCGCCCGACACCAGGAGGCGTGGACCGCCCGGCCGACGACCCGGGGTCCGATATCCGACGCCGCGAACGCGAACCCGGGGCCGATGCGCAGACGACGTGTTGACAGACATGAACGCTCCGGCTTAGGCTCGACAACCGTTGTCGAAATACAAAGTCGAAAACCGATAGAGACGCAGGCTTCCGATGATCCTCCGCCGCGCCCCAACCGTGTGCGCCGCCGTCGTGCTGATGATGGCCGGGGCGCACGCCCAGACCCGCGAATCAACGGCCGGGTCGGCTGTGTTGACGCTGCGCCGCGCGCTCGAGTACGCCGACGCCAACTACCCGACGGTACGCGCCGCGGTCGAGCAGGTGCACGCCTCATCCGCCGCCGTGGCCGCGGCGCGTTCCGCCGTTCTGCCCCGCTTCGATGCGGTGTGGCAGACCAACCGCGCCACGGTCAACAACGTCTTCGGCCAGCTGTTGCCGCAGTCCGTGCTCTCGTCCCTGTCGGGACCGGTGCTCGCCTCGTCGTCTCCCGACAGCGTCTGGGGCACCGCCGCCGGCGGATTGCTGTCGTGGGAGGCGCTCGACTTCGGATTGCGCGTGTCCATCGTCCGCGAAGCGGAAGCCGCAGTCGCCCGCGCCCGTGCCGGCGAAGGTATGACGAGACTCACCGTCCAGCACGACGTGGCGCGCGCCTTCCTCGATGTCGTGGCCGCGCAGCAGGCAGTGACGGCGGCGGAGGCCGACGTCGAGCGGCGCCAGCTGATCGCCAGTACCGCGCGGGTGCTCGCTGACAATCAACTTCGCCCCGGCGCCGAGGCCTCGCGCGCCGATGCCGAGCGGGCGGTGGCACTGACCCGCGCGATTCAGGCACGCCAGGCCCTGGCGATCGCCAGGACCAGGCTGACCGCGGTGCTCGGAATCACCGGCAACCCTGTCGCGGTGGATGCGTCGGCGTTGCTCGAGGCCGAACCACCGGGCCCTGCCCCGCCGGCCACCGAGGGGCATCCGCTCATCCGATATGGCCAGGCGGCGGTGGATCTGGCCCGGGCGCGGGAATCGGTGCTCGCGGTGACCGGACGGCCGCGCGTGCTGATCCAGATGAGCCTGTTCGCGCGCGGCTCCGGCGCCACTCCCGACACCGTCTTCGGCGGCATGCGCGGCCTCGGGTTCGACCGGGCGAACTGGGCGGCCGGCGTGCAGGTGCTCTTTCCCAACCTGTTCGACTTCGCCAGCCTCGGCGCCCGACGGGCCGAGGCCGCCGCCTTGACGCGCGCCGAGGCCGCCCGCTACGACGAGATCCGAGTGAAGGTCACCAGCGAGGAGCGCGCCGCCGAAGCCATGCTGGCGGCGGCGCGCGAGATCGCTCGCAACACGCCGGTGCAGCTCGCCGCGGCGCAGGAAAGCGAGCGGCAGGCCCGCGCCCGCTACGCTGCCGGCCTGGCCTCCATCGTCGAGGTCGCGGAAGCGCAGACCCTGCTCGTGCAGGCCGAGTATCTGCATGCCGTCGCGCGCGTCGACGTCTGGCGGGCGCTGCTGGCGCAAGCCGTCGCCCGCGGTGCGATCGCCCCGTTCATCGACACGCTGCGTGCAGCAGGAGTGCCGTAGTCATGTGGCTGATTCGCGCGTCGCTCCGCCGGCCCGTCACGGTGCTCGTCGCGATCACCGTCGTGGCGCTGGTCGCGGTGTTCGCCGTCACCCGTATGCGGGTCGACATCTTCCCCGACCTCGACCTGCCGGTGATCTACGTCGCCCAGCCCTACGGCGGGATGAGCCCCGCGCAGATGGAGGGCTTCATCACCTACTACTACGAATACCACTTCCTCTACATCAACGGCATCGAGAGCGTCGAATCCAAGTCGATTCAGAACACCGCGCTGCTGAAGCTCACCTTCCATCCGGGCACGGACATGTCGGAAGCGCTGGCCCAAACGATCGGCTACGTCAACCGTGCGCGCGCCTTCATGCCTCCGGGCACGGTCGGACCGTTCGTGATGCGGTTCGATGCCGGCACGGTGCCGGTCGGCTACCTCGTGTTCAGAAGCGAGAGCCGCAGCCTGGGCGAAATCCAGGATCTCGCGCTGAACCGCGTGCGGCCGCAGTTTGCGACGCTGCCGGGACTGACCTCGCCGCCGCCCTTCGGCGGCAGCCAGCGCACCATCGTCATTCGCGTCGACCCCGATCGGCTGCGCTCGTACGGGATGACGCCCGATGAAGTCATCCGCGCGGTCAGCACGGGCAACGTGATCGTGCCGTCCGGCAGCGTCAACGTCGGAGACGTCACCCGCATCTCGCCCATCAACTCCGTGGTCCAGACGATCGACGACCTGCTCGCACTGCCCATTCGCTCCGGCGCCGGGCCGCCCGTCACCATTCGCGACATCGGCTCGGTCGCCGACGGCACTGACATTCCAACCGCCTACGCGCTCGTGAACGGCCGCCGGGCGGTCTACATCCCGGTGACGAAGCGGCCCGATGCGTCGACACTGAGCGTCGTCCGTGAGGTACGAGCCAATCTCGGCAGGTTCCAGGCGCTCGTCCCCGACGACATCACGGTGTCGTACGAGTTGGATCAGTCGGTCAGCGTTTCGGCGGCGCTGGGATCGGTGATTCGCGAGGCGGCGCTCGGCGCGCTGTTGACGGGAGTGATGGTGCTGCTCTTCCTCCGCACCTGGCGCAGCGCGGTCATCGTCGTCATCACCATTCCGTTCGCGCTCCTCGCTGCCGTCGCGGGGTTGTGGGTCAGCGGCCAGACGCTCAACATCATGACCCTCGGCGGCCTGGCCCTGGCGGTCGGCATTCTCGTCGACGAGGCGACCGTCGCCATCGAGAACATCCACTCCCGCCTCGCCCGCGGCGCGCCGACCGCCCGCGCGGTGCTCGACGCCAGCGCCGACGTGATCACGCCGCGGCTGCTCGCGATGCTGGCAGTAGTTGCCGTGTTCGTGCCTTCGTTCTTCATGACCGGCGTGTCGCGATCGCTCTTCGTACCGCTCTCGCTGGCGGTCGGCTTCGCGATGATGGCGTCGTTCTTCCTCTCGAGTTCGCTGCTGCCGGTGCTGTCGGTGTGGTGGCTCGAATCCAGGCGCCGCTCGCCGGCACCACACGGGGCCGACTGGGTGGATCGTCTGCGCGGCCGGCTCGTTGCGCTGCTCGAGCGGCTCGCGGCCGCCCGCGGGCTGGTCGTCACCGCCTATCTCGCCGCCGCCATCGGTGTGCTGGCAGCAGCGGGGCTGACACTCGGCCGCGAGATCTTTCCGCCGAGCGGCGTCAAGGCCTTTCAGCTGCGGTTCCGCGCTCCTGCCGGCACGAAGTTCGAAGCCACCGAGCGGCTGGCTCGCGACGTGCTCCAGACGATCCGCGAGCAGGTCGGCGCAGATCGGGTCGCCATCAGCCTGGCGTATGTCGGCGTCCAGCCCTCGTCCTATCCGATCAACACCATCTTTCTCTGGACCGGCGGCGCCCACGAAGGCGTTCTGCAAGTCGCGCTGCACCCCGACGCGCCACCGCTCGAGGAGGTCCAGGACTCGCTGCGGCGCGCCTTTCGCGAGCGTTTCCCCGACGCCCAGTTCTCGTTCGAGCCCGGGGATATCGTCGGCCGCATCATGAACTTCGGCGCGCCGACGCCCGTGGAGATCGCGGTGATGGGGCCCGACTTCGCCGCCTCCCGATCGTTTGCCGCCAGGCTGCGCGAGCAGCTCGCCGCCATTCCGTCGCTGCGCGATCTGCAGTACGGACAGACGCTCGACTATCCCGCGATTCAGGTCGACGTCGACCGACAGATGGCAGGCCAGCTCGGGGTGACCGTGGACGAAGTCGGACGGTCGTTCGCGGCGGCCACCTCGTCCAGCCGTTTCGTCGCTCCCAACTACTGGGCCGACCCGCGCACCGGGATCGCGTTCCAGGTCCAGGTGCAGGTGCCTCAAGCGCGGATGCAGACGCTGGACGACCTGCGGGTGGTACCGGTGTCGAGCGCAGGCTCCGCGCAGGCCTTGCTCGGCGACGTCGCGCGCATCGAGAACGCGACCATCGTCGGCGAATACGATCGCATCAACGGCCAGCGGATGATCTCGTTGACCGCCAACGTCGCGGGGGAAGACTTCGGCCGGGCATTGAGCCGGGTGACCGACGCCATCAGCCGCGCCGGCACGCCGCCGCGCGGGACCACGGTCGCGATCCGCGGCCAGCTCGCCGCGATGCGGGAAACGTTCAGGAATATCGGCCTCGGGCTGGTGGTCGCTGTCCTCGTCATCGTTCTCGTCCTAGCAGCCAACTTCCAGTCGCTGCGACTGGCGTTCGTCGTGATCTCGACCGTCCCCGCCGTGCTCGCCGGGGTGGCGCTGATCCTGCACGCTACCGGAACAACGCTGAACGTGCAGTCGTTCATGGGCGCCGTCATGGCGGTCGGCGTGGCGGTCGCCAACGCGATCCTGCTCGTGACATTTGCCGAAGACCGCCGGCTCCGCGGCATCGCGCCGCTGCGAAGCGGAATCGACGCGGCGGGTGCGCGCATGCGTCCGGTGCTCATGACCAGCGGCGCGATGATTGCCGGCATGGTGCCGATGGCGCTCGCCATCGGCGAGGGCGCCGAGGCGACGGCCCCGCTCGGCCGCGCGGTCATCGGCGGCCTGGCGATGGCGACACTCGCAACCTTGATCGTACTGCCCTCGGTATATGCGCTGGCGCAACAGTCGGCCAGCACCATGTCACCGTCCCTCGATCCGGACGATCCCGCGAGCCGGCACAGCACAGAACGGGACCAGGGATGAACGCCTGCCTTCGAATCAGCCCGTTGCGGTATGGAATCACTTCTCTCACGATTGTCGTGACGGCATCGTGCGGCACGCCACCGGAAGCACCGCGCACCGCAGCCGCGGCTGCCTCCGGCCCGCCGACGATCACGACGGTGCGTGTCGCCGAGCAGCCGCTCGAGGCGCAGCTGTCGCTGCCCGGCGAGCTGCGCGCCTATCAATCGGTCGACATCTTTCCGAAAGTGACCGGCTTCGTGAAAACGGTGCACGTGGACCGCGGCTCGCGGGTGCGCGCCGGAGAGACGCTGGCGACGCTCGACGCGCCGGAGCTCGTCGCGCAGCGTGCCGAAGCGGAGTCGAAGCTGCAGGCCGCCGAGGCGGAGCTCGCGGCGGCGCGGGCCAGAGCCGACGCGGACGGAAGCACCTTCGAGCGATTGAAGGCCGCGTCCGTCACACCCGGAGTGGTCGCCGGCCACGACGTCCTCATCGCGGAGAAGGCCGCCGACGCGAGCCGCAGTCGGGTGATCGCCGCAGAGCAGAGCGTCGAAGCGATGCGCCAGGCAGTCAGGGCGATTCGCGACATGGAGGCCTACCTGCGCATCACCGCCCCGTTTGCCGGCGTCATCACCGAGCGCAACATGCACCCGGGCGCGTTGGTCGGTCCATCCTCCGGGCCGTCGGCGGTTCCGTTGCTTCGGCTGGTCGATACTACCCGCCTGCGCCTGGTCGTTCCCGTCCCCGAGGCCTATACGACCGCTCTGCCCACAGGAAGAGACGTGGCGTTTTCCGTCTCCGCGTATCCGGGGCAGACCTTCACCGGCCGCGTGGCGCGAATTGCCCGCGCGGTGGACGTCGCGACGCGGACGATGGCCATTGAGCTCGACGTCCCCAACGGCAACGGCCGGCTGGCACCCGGCACGTTCAGCCAGGTGCAGTGGCCCGTCCGGCGAGCCGGACGATCGCTGTTCGTCCCCAGTACGAGTGTGGCATCGACGACCGATCGGATTTTCGTGATTCGGGTGCGTAGTGGTAAAACCGAGTGGGTCGACGTCAGAACGGGCCTTACCGTCGGGGCTCTTGTCGAAGTGTTCGGCGACCTCGCGGCTGGCGACGAAATCGCCGAGCGCGGCACCGACGAACTGCGGCCGGGCACGGCTGTGCAGGCCAAGGAGCGCACTCCTGCCGCGAAGCCGGCGGCATAAAGGCGATCCGGACATGAGCGATGCCGTGACACGCGAATTCCTGCTCGCATTCTGGAAGATCCACATCCTGCATCACGCGGAAGAGCAGGGTGTGTACGGGCACTGGATGCTCGAAGAACTGCATCGTCACGGATATCGATTGAGTCCCGGGACGCTGTATCCGCTGCTGGCCCGGATGGCGCGCCGCGGCTGGATTCGGGCGGCGACGCCGTCGCGGTCGCGCGAGGCGCGCATCTATCGCATCACGCCCGCCGGTTCGGAAGTCCTGACGCGGCTTCGCGCGTCGCTCGCGGAACTGCAGTACGAAGTCACACCGACAGCCGTTCGCAGGACGTCTCGAACGGCTCGAAAATCCAGTGCGGCCGGCCGCCGGCCGCGGGCGGCGCGCTGATCGTCTACGCGCGCGGCGCGGCGTGCGGCACTGCCCGAGCTTCGCGAACGCCCATGGCGACGAGCAGTCCGTTCAGGATCGCTTGCGGACGCGACGCCGACCGCCGCGAGACCGGGCCGGCCGCCCGCGACCGCTCCACCCGGCGCCGATCCCGGGCAGAATGATGCCGATGTGCTCGTGCTGTGATACGCCGGCGGCCGTTCGAGATCGCGCTGTCTCCGCGTACGCCCGACCTCTTTCAGCATCATGTCGGACCCGCGATCATGCGCCGCGTCCATTGACCCGAGGCGATATCCGTCCATCACCTGCGCGGCCGGATCGAGGTCCAACTGGCTGATCGCTCGCGAAGACCGTCGTCGCACCGTTATCGGCCAGGCGGCTTCCAGTTCAGGATGAGCGCAATCGGCGCGGCTTGCTGCTCCACCACCGCATCGAGCAGAAACCGCTGGCCGTCACGCGCGACGACGTAGCTGTGCAACGCGACACCGTGAATCGATCCAAGCCTCGCCTGAAAGAGCGGCACGGCGGCACCGGGCCGGAGTGAACGGCCGCCGTCGAGGACGTCGATGGGCACCGCCATCAGCCGTCCCGCGGGCGTGAGATAGAACAACTCGCGACCGTCAGCACGCCATCGCGCCTGCACGCCGCCGTCCGCCGAGATCCGCAGACGTTCCCCACCGCCCTTCAACGGCTGGATGTAGATCTCGTGGCGGCCGGACTCGTTCGATTGATACGCAATCCGGGTCGCATCCGGCGAGAACTGCCCGTCACGTTCTTCGAACGGCGTGCGGACGACGGCGAACGGTGTGCGATCGCCGTCGAACGGCACGGCCCAGATGTCCATGTCGGCCTTCGGCGTCGCCGTGACAGAGCGATAGAGCAGCAGCCGTCCGTCGCGCGACCAATCGGTGATCTGTTTGGACTCGCTGCTGTGCACCAGGAGCTGGTGCTCGCCTCCGCCCAGGGGCTTTTCGAACAGATCGAACACACCGCCAACCTGCGACGAGTACGCGATCCGGTCGCCGCGCGGCGACCACACTGGTGCGATGTCGGCCTGCGGATTCGTCGTGAAGCGGACCGACGGCCCGCGTTCGAGATCGACAAGCCAGATATCCGTGTTGCCGTCCATGGCCCGCTGCATTGCGAGACGCCGCCCGTCCGGAGAGATCGACCCGTACGATGGACCTCGTTCTTCCGCGACACCGATGCGCGTCAGCTCCTCGCCATCCCGGTTGACCCAGATCAACTGCCGCTGCTGACCGGCGAGACCAGGTCGATACGCGATCGTTCCAGAGGACGACGCCGTCACCGCGGCAAGGCCCGTGCTCGAATCCGTGGCAACGTTCGCGGCAATCGCCATCGGCTCGCCGCTGACCGTCGCGCTCTCCGCGTCGAAGGCCTGCGCGAACAGCGTCGCGTTCTGCACGTAGAGCAGGTGGCCGGGTGGAGCGAACACGGCCGGAGCGTCAGCATCCAACAACCGTCTGATGTTGAACGTGCCGAGCTCGCCCACGTAGATGCCGCGTGCCTCGGCGCTACCGGCCGCGTAGAACAGGAAGTGCCGCCCGTCGGGAAGGAACGTCGGGCCGCGATGTCCGGTCTGGCCGGCAGCAAGTTGCGTCGCCGGCTCGAGCGCGCCGCCATTCCCGGTCGTCCGGAACAGCGGACTGTCGGGCACGAGCGGGTGCAGGATGATGCCGTCGGCATTCCACGCCGCGCCTGCAGGAACAGGGGCCGTAGACAACGTCCGCACCATACCAGTACGAAGATCGATGGCCTTGACCTTTCCTTCGGCGAAGAACCCGATCGCCCGTCCATCAGGTGCCCAGAACGGGAATGCCGCGTACTCTGTGCCGGCAAGCGCGTGCGGTTCCGGATCGCCCAGGTTACGAGTCCACAGTCGAGGGACATCCGCACCGCCCGCGAGGTATACCAGCGTCCGGCCGTCTGGCGAGAGCGCCAACGACGAGGGATCCGTCGTCGGCGCCGTCGTCAACTCGAGCCGGACTTCCGGGCTCTCGGCAGCTCCGCGTCCGGGCCGCAAAAGCCACCACGTGGCGGCGGCAGCCAGGGCCGCGGCTGCGAGCGGAACCCAGATTGCCGGCCACCGAGACGCTCGCGACCGGGGTTCGCGCGCGACCGCGTTGCCGTGATTACCGTCGTCCGCACTCAGTGGGGGCCCGGACGTCTCGGCTGCCGGCAAGCGGGCCTCGAACAGCGGGACGTACCCACCCTTTGCCACGACGATCCTCACTTCATCTGCGGCTCCTTCGGTGGCGTAGTAGACATCGAGGCGTGTTCGCAGCCGCGACATCTCGACGCGCGCGATCGGATCGGTGCGCGGGTCGAACTGATCGCCGCGGCCGAGGGCCTCGGCGCCAAGCGTGTAGTCCTTGAGGCGGTCGGCCCGTCCCTGCAGCGTTTCCTCGACGATGAAGCGAAGCAGCCGGCGGGAGCGTTCGGCGCCGCGAAACGTCGCGCTTCCGAGCACCTTCTCCAGGTGCGCTTCAACGTCTGTTGAAGAAACGCTTTCGCCGGGCATTGCGATGTCGATTATAGGAGGCGACGAGCAAGGTCCACCGTTCCCGGGACGTACGTGCGGTTACACGAGCGTGCGGACCGGTTCGTACTTCCATCAACCAGCTGTCAGGAGCAGCCTGCCGCGGTGAAGCGGGCGCCATATCGGCGTGCCCCACCAGCAAAGGATGCTCACCATGAAACTGCTCAACCCCCGGATTGTTCCACTGGCCGTTGCCGCCGTGCTCCTCGCCATCCTGGGTCATGGCGTACGGTCCAACGCTGCCTGCATCCCGGGCGTTCCGCCGCTCGAAGATCGCTTCGTCATCGTCGACAACGGACGCGGGGTGAGAACGGTCATGAGTGCTCCGGCGACGACCATCGCCACGGCAAGCCTCATCAGGCGGTAGCCACCGATGCCTGCCTTCAGCGAGTCTGCCGCGGCGGCTGGTGAGCGGCGCTTCTTCGCCATCATGGCGTTCGCGTCGCTCGCCGTCGTCTTTGCCGGGTTTGCCACCAGCTACTATCTATGGCCGATCGGCCGCGCCACGCATTACCCCTCCGGTCGACCAATCCCCCTGTCGCTGCCAATCATCGTGCACGCGCATGCGGTCTTGTTCAGCGCGTGGGTAGGATTGCTCGTCGTCCAGGCAAGCCTGGTCACTCTGGGCAACGTGATCACTCATCGTCGACTCGGACGAATCGGTGCCGGGCTCGTGATTGTGATGATCGTGACCGGACTGTTGACGTCAGTGCAAGGTGCGCGCGACGGCTTTAACCCGGCTGGTCCAAACACTGATGCGCTCAGCTTCATGTTCGTCGGCGTCGCCGATATTGCCGTCTTCTCCTCGTTGACCGTCGCCGGTCTCGTGTGGCGGAACCGGCCGGACGTGCATAAAAGGCTGATGCTCCTCGGAACGATCGGCGGACTGATGTGGCCGGCGATTACCAGGATGCCGGTCGTCGCCGGCCGTTTGCCGTTGATGTTCGGCTTGCTGGCAACGCTCGTGCTCGCGCCCGCCGTCCGCGACTTCTTCGCGCGCTCGCGCGCCCGGTGGCTCAGCCTCGCCGTCGGCTTGAGCGTGCTGGCCACCTTTCCGCTTCGCAGGGTTATCGGCAGCAGTGCGGAATGGCGGGCGTTCGCGGCATGGCTCCTTCAATGAGTGGGGAACGGCGACGGCGCTTGGTTCAGGCCGGGGCCAGACCGGGGGACAGACCGGGGACAGACCGGGGTCAGCCCGGGACAGCCGCCGGTCGGGTCACTTCGCCGCGGCCGCGACACACGCGTATGAGCTTGCCGCCGCGACGTCGCCTGTCCGATACCGCGGATACGAGGGATACGAGCACAACGGCAGGCTCCTGTCACCGGCCGTGACCGTCACCGACATGCCCGGCGCCTTGTTATTCTCGACCCAGTCGAACAGAAGTCCGAGTTGGTCGTATCGGTTCGGAATCGGCCGCGACTCGATCGTGCGCCCTTCGCCATCGACGGTGTAGCTCGTGCCGCTCAACCCGTGTCCCGTCTGGGGCATCACGAAGAACCGCGCGAAGCGATCGACGGCCGCGCGTCCCATGCGATCGAGCACCGACTGGTAGTAGTCGAGCTGCGCGCCCGGCGATGCCAGCGTGTCGTTCGTGCCGATGGTGACGATCATCCTGCCGCCGCGCTTCTGGAACGCCGAGAGATCCGGATTGGTTCCGTCGAGGATTGCCGACAGCTCCTCGCGGCGCCGGTTGAACTGCCCGCCTTCGACGTAGTCGAGCGGATTCGCCGAGAGGTTCTTCATCAGGAACCCGGTCACACCCAGCACGCCGAGATGCGAATGCATCGGTGCGTCCGCGGGCGCACCTTCCTGGGCGCGGAAACGGGCGCTCAGGATCAACCCGCTGCCGGACGGATCGGTGTTGGGCACCCACATGCCGAAGGTCCGACCCCCGTGCGCAAGCGGCGTGGCAAACGCGTAGCGCGAGTAGGTCAAGTGCAGCGTCGATATCTGTCCGTCGGTCAGGCACGCGTTCGCCGACGTGTCCTCGGGATTCGGATCGACGTTGTTCGGACAGCGCTTTGCCGCCCACGGCTGCCGGTTGCGCGCGCCCTGCGTGACGTCGAAGATCGCGCGGCACGCCATGTAGTTGTTGATGATGCCGTTCTCGAGACCGTCGAGCCCGTCGCACTGCCGGATGAACTCGCCGCGAATGGCGTTCACCTTGGCCGGTGTGACCCAGTTGGCCAGCGGCTTCTCGTGGATGCGTATCAGCTCGGGCGCGAGCATCAGAGTCGAGAACGACACGATGGGCACGTTGGCGGCGATGCCGTCGTAGTCGGCGGGATATCGCTGGGCGACGGTCAACGCCTCGCGTCCGCCCTGGGACGAGCCGATGTAGTAGTTGAACCGCGGCCGTTCGCCGTAGGCGCGCTCGATGATGACCATCGCCGCATCGTGCGTCTTCTTCATCTGCGCGTAGCCGAGATTCCTGATCGCCTCCTCGTTGAGCGTCCAGTCGTCTGACGTGTTGGCTTGCGCCGCGGCTGCCGGAGGCGCGCCGCGTCTGCCTCCGAACGCCGCCTGATGACCCGAGTCGCTCCCGTAGGTGGCGAACCCGCGAGCGAGCAGCGAGGGCCCCTGCGCGCCGGGCCCGCCGCCGGTCAAATTCGGGACGATGCCGTTCATGCCGCCCCCGCCGAGCTGCCCCCCACGGCGGGACCAGGAGGCCGGCAGGACCACGCTGAAGTTGATCGGACGTGCCGTGCTGGCGGTGTCGATCGGCGCCATCGATCCGTTCACGCGGCAGTGCGCCGGCACGCCGTTCGCGGCCTCGACCCACGTCGGCGCGGACAGCGTGACGCTGCGCACCGGCTCACCGATCGCCGACGACGCGATAGTCGTCCCCAACCGTTCCGCCGTACACTCCGCCGCCGTGAGCGCCGCAACCGGTTTCGCCGCGGGTGCGGGCACTGCCTGATCCAGAGCCACGGGCGTTGCCGAGAGAAACGCTGACGCCAGCACGAGCGCCACAGCCAGGAGCCGCATGCCTGATCACCTGCATTTAAACAACCCTCGCCTGAAGTTGCCAATGAGCTGCGCTCACCCCGACGAATGAAACAGATATGCTGCTCGCGTGGCAGCACAGAGGTCGGCCCTCGCATTGGTGCTATGAGCTCGTCCTGAAGTTGGACCGGGAGTCCCGCGAGCACCGCGAACTGTGGCGGCGGGCGCAGTTTGGGCAGTGTCTTGACTCTGGTGGAAAAGTAGAAATCGCGTCATCATCCGGCGCAGTTGCAATTTTAAGGAGCTGCGCGCCCGCTTGGCGGCGGGTGCCGGGAGGATGACGCGATGGAGCACTGTAGC
>Ga0209172_10001815_pt1 | contig 42064 bp, 30 predicted proteins | sample LarsenN4metaG_FD_184113 | JGI IMG/M metagenome (GOLD analysis project Ga0209172, IMG submission 184113) | Hot spring sediment bacterial and archeal communities from British Columbia, Canada, to study Microbial Dark Matter (Phase II) - Larsen... ... | reverse complement strand
CGAACGCCGGAACCCCTTTCTCCTCGCCCGGCTTCTTGCTACAGTGCTCCATCGCGTCATCCTCCCGGCACCCGCCGCCAAGCGGGCGCGCAGCTCCTTAAAATTGCAACTGCGCCGGATGATGACGCGATTTCTACTTTTCCACCAGAGTCAAGACACTGCCAGCAGGAGGAATCAGGGATCAGGAGGAATCAGGGATCAGGAATCAGGGATCAGTGAGGGATCAGGGATCAGGGATCAGGGATCAGGGATCAGGCGTCAGGGATCAGGAGAGTCCAGGAATCAGGAGAGTCCAGGAATCAGGAGAGTCCAGGAAATCAGGAGAGTCCAGGAAATCAGGAGAGTCAGGAATCAGGAATCCCTGTAGGCCGGGATCACCAAGGACCAGCGCCCCAACACCAGAGCCCAAAGACCCAAACCCCAAAGCCCAGAGCCCAAAGCCCAGAGCCCAGAGCCCAGAGCCCAGAGCCAGAGCCCAAAGACCAGGTAATCAGGTCGATCACAGGGTTCCTGTCAGCCGGCTGGTCGTGATATGACTTTCGTGCGCCCTTCGACGCCGGGGCAAGGAGAGACGCGCATGACCATCACACATACTCGTCGCGACCTGCTGAAGAGCAGCCTGGCCGTTGCCGGCGTGGGCGTACTCGGCATGCCGGAGTGGGTGCTTCCGGCGCTCGCGCAGAGCGAGGTGCTCGTGCCGTTCACCGACCTGCCCGAGACGTTCCCCGCGCCGACCGCGGACCGCCGGCAGCTCGACATCCGGACGATCGATGGCCCGTTGACGCCGAAGGACAAGTTCTTCACCACGCAGCATTACGGGCATCCGGAGATCGACCCCGCCACGTTCCGTCTGAAGGTCACCGGCCTGGTCGACAAGCCGCTCTCGCTCTCGCTGGACGCGCTGCGCGCCATGCGCCGCGTCGAGCTCGTGGCCGGATTCGAATGTTCCGGCAACCGTCGTCCGCTGCAGGGGCTGTCGAGCAATGCGCGCTGGACGGGCGTGCCGCTGCGCACGGTGCTCGATCAGGCGGGTGTGAAGGCCAACGCGAAGGAGTTCGTGTTCTTCGGCGCCGATCACGGCAAGGAGGAAGTCGAGTTCCGCACGCAGAAGTACGAAGTGGACCAGCAGTTCGGCCGCAGCCTGCCCCGCGAAAAGGCGCTCTCTCCCGAGCCGCTCCTCGCCTACGCCCTCAACGGCGAGCCGCTGACCAGGCACCAGGGATCGCCGCTGCGCCTCCTCGTGCCCGGCTGGTACGGCGTGGCCAACGTGAAGTGGCTGTCGCACATCCATCTGCAGGAGGACCAGTATCTGGGCAAGTACCAGGCGCGCTGGTACCGGACGCTGCGCGGTGAAACGATCGACGGCGAGATCCGCTGGAAGGAATCCGCCGTCACGCGCATGCAGTTGAAGTCGTTCATCGCCCGGGTCACGAAGGACGGCAGCCGCTACAAGGTGCTCGGCGTCATCCTCAACGACGGCACACCGATCGAGTCGGTCGAGGTCAAGGTCGACGATGGCCCGTGGCAGCCGGCGACGATCGATCCGGCGACCAACAGCAAGTACTCGTGGAAGCTGTTCACCTACACATGGACCGGCGCCACGCCGGGCGAGCACACGCTCGTCTCGCGGGTCACCGACGTGACCGGCGCCGTGCAGCCCACGGCAGAAGCGTTGGAAAACAAGAAGACCTTCCTCGAGGACAATTCACAGCATCCGCGAAAGGTCATGATCGCATAGCCCCCGGCCCTGTGATTGCAGCAGAGATGCCTCCAACGTACCGAGGAGTGCTCCCCTCCGTGACGTTGTCGGTGTTTCTGTGCACTCCTGGTCAATGGAGGTCGTCATGATGAATGCCCGACGCTGGATTGGTGTACTTGTTCTGACGTTATTGGCAGTACCGGCGTTCGCGGAACAGGCGGCGCCCCTCGACCCCGTCCAGGGTGGAGTGAGCGACGGACGGCGGCCGGCGGGACGAATCAAGCTGGCATCGGGCCAGGTGTTCATCGTCCGGGCCGGCGAGAGCGTGCCGGCGCGAGTGGGCCAGGAAGTCTTCGAGTCCGACGCGCTGCGCACCGGCAACGACGGACGCCTGGGGATCACGCTGCGCGACGACACCCGTGTGTCGCTCGGTCCGGGCAGTGAAGTACGCCTGAACAGCTTTCTCTACACCCCGGCGGAAGGCCGTCTCGGCCTGGTCCTGAACTTCGTGCGCGGGATGGCGGTGTACGTCTCGGGCAAGATCGCCAAGCTCGCTCCCGACTCCATTCGGCTCGAGACGCCCGGCGCGATCGTCGGCGTGCGCGGCACCACGGTCGCGATTCAAGTCGTGCAATGAACGCCGCAGCGCGGGTGCCAGTCCTGATGACGATGCTGGTCGTTGCGGGACTGGTGTCCGCGTGTGCCGCGCGATCCATCGGGCGCGACCAGCCTGGAGACGTGCTGGTGGTGCTCGTGCCTGACGCCGATACCGGCGACCCCGGGCGGGTCGTCGTGTCCAATCCCGCAGGCTCGGCCGAGCTGGCGACGGCCTGGGCCTCGACGCGCGTGTCGATCACGCAGGCCCCGGTCATCCGCACCCTCAACGAATCCGACGTCAGGCGACGGTTCGGCAGCGTCATGGCCACGCTCCCGCCGCCGCCCCAGCACTTCACGCTCCCCTTTCAGTTCGATTCCGAGGAGCTGACGCCGGAAGGCCGCAAGCTGGTGCAGAACGTGCTCGAGGCGGTGAAGAAGTTCCCGGTGCCCGACGTGGTGGTGATCGGCCACACGGACACGACCGGCAGCGCCCAGTCGAACTTCGAGCTCGGGATGCGGCGCGCCAGCACCGTGCGCACGCTGCTGATCCAGGCGGGATTGAGCACGCTGGCGATCGAAGTGCGTTCGCATGGCGAGGCCGATCCGCTGATCAAGACCGGCGACAACGTCTTCGAGCCGAGGAACCGGCGGGTCGAAGTCACCGTACGATGATCTCGCGCATCCTTCCGCGCACGCGGCCGCGGCGGCTGATCCTGTTGTGCGGCCTGCTCCCGACGCTGGCCGTCGCCGTGCTCTCCCTCTACCGGCCGTCGTCGTTCGTCATCGTCGAGTACGCCGTCTACGACCGTCTCGTGCGCGCGATGCCCGTGCGGCCGCCCGGCGACCGGGTCGTCATCATCGACGTCGACGAGCGCAGCCTCGCGACGGTGGGCCAGTGGCCGTGGCGGCGCGACGTGATCGGCCGGCTCGTGTCGCGCCTGCGCGAGTACGGCGCCGCCGTCGTCGCGCTCGACATCGTGTTCGCGGAGCCCGATCGCTACGAAGGAAGCGGCCAGCCGCCGGATGCGGCGCTCGCCGAGGCGCTGCGCGGCGGACGGGTCGTGCTCGGCTACGCGATGACCTTCGACGGCACGCACCACGCGCCGCGGGACTGCGTGCGCCACCCCGTCGGTCTCGCGGTGGTTCAGCCCGCCGACGACCAGGCGGGCTCGCCGTTCTTTCGCGCCACCGGCGCGGTGTGCAATCTGGAGAGCCTGTCCGCCGCCGCGCCGATGTCGGGCTTTCTCAATGCCGCTCCCGATCCCGACGGCATCCTGCGGCGGGTGCCGATGCTCGTCGAGTACGACGGCAGGATCTATCCGTCGCTGTCGCTCGCGGCCGTGTCGATGGCGACCGGCGGCCGGCCGACGGCGATCCGCGTCGCCAACGTGAACAACGCCGCGCTGCTGATCTCGTCGCCGCCCGGGGGCACCGATCGCACCGTGGCGCTCGACGGCAAGAGCAACATGCTCCTCCGGTACCGCGGGCCGAAGCGGTCGTTCCCCTACTACTCCGCCGGCGACATCCTTGCCGGCAGGGCCAACCCGAAGACGTTCGCCAACAAGGTGGTGTTCGTCGGCACGACGGCGCTCGGCACGCGTGAAGTCGTGGCCACGCCGACGGACACGCTGTTTGCCGGCGTCGAGATCCACGCGACGGCGGCCGACAACCTGCTGCAGGGCGACTTCCTGTCGCGGCCCGAGCACCGCGTCGCGCTCGAAACGCAGCTCGTCATCGGACTGGGCGTCCTCGCCGCGCTGTTCTTCCTGCGCTTCGGCCTGCTGTGGGGCGTGCTCGCCAGCACGGCGGCCGGCGCGGCGGTCTGGGGCGCGTCGTACGTCCTGCTTTCGACGAGCGGGACGTTCGTATCGCCGCTGTTTCCGACGCTCTCGTTCACGTCGGCGCTGGCGGCCATGACGGCTGCAGGCCTCATCGTCGAGCGTCGGCGCGCGGACAAGTCGACACAGGAGAATGCCGCGTCGCGCCGCCTGATGGTGCAGACCCTGCTGTCGCTGACAGGCATCCGCGATCTCGAGACCGGCAAGCACTCGCTGCGGACGCAGAAGTACACCCGCGTGCTCGCCCAGCAGCTCTCGAAGCATCCGGCGTTTCGCGACTACCTGACGCCCGAGCGCATCGAGCTGCTCGCCACCCTGGCGCCGCTGCACGACATCGGCAAGGTCGGCGTGCCCGACGCGGTGCTGAACAAGCCCGGCGCCCTGACGCCCGAAGAGCGCGAGGAAATGAAGAAGCACCCCGCCCACGGCCGGGCGGTCATCGAGAACGCCGAGCGCGCCGCCGGCGTCCGCGACGATCTCACGCTGGCCATCGCCAAGGACATCGTCTACACGCACCACGAATGGTGGGACGGCAGCGGGTATCCCCAGGGCCTCAAGGGCGCGCAGATCCCCATCCCCGGGCGTATCATGGCGGTCGTGGACGTCTATGACGCCATCCGCACGCGCAACCTCTACAAGCCGCCGATGTCGCAGGACGAGGCCGTCAAGCACATCCTCGAGGGCAGCGGCAAGCACTTCGACCCGGCCGTCGTGGAGGCGTTCGTGCAGGTCTCACCGATGCTCCACCACCTGTCGCAGCTCCCCGACGAGCACTGATCGCGCCGTACCGTGAGCGGGATTCGCATTCGACCGTATCGGCTGGACGACGCCCCGGCCATCTTCGAAGCCGTACGTGAATCGATGAGCGAGCTGCAGCCGTGGATGCCGTGGTGCCATCCCGGATACAGGATTGAAGAAACGCGGTCCTGGCTCGCGGCGCAGGTGCAGGCGTTCCAGCAGCGCACGGCCTTCGAGTTCGCGATCACGGACGACGCCGGCCGGTATCTCGGCGGCTGCGGGCTCAATCAGATCGAGGCGCTGAATCAGCGCGCCAATCTCGGGTACTGGGTGCGCTCGTCGCAGGCCCGCCGCGGCATCGCCACCGCGGCGACGGTGATGACCCGCGACTGGGGGTTCGCCAACACGGATCTCGTGCGGATCGAGATCCTGGTTGCGGTGGGCAATGTCGCGAGCCGGCGGGTGGCCGAGAAATCCGGCGCCGTCTACGAGGGCACGCTGCGCAGCCGACTGGTCGTGCACGGCACGCGCCACGACGCGGCGCTGTACGCATTCATCCGTACGTAGTGTCCGGCTTCAGCCGGACTGCCCATGTAGTGTCCGGCTCGAGCCGGACCCGCGGAAGCGCGACGCTACGTCAGTCCGCCTGAAGGCGGACGCTACACCGATGGAACTTCCGCCGGGCTCGGCATCTGCCGCTGCTCGCGCGCGGCGCGGCGGCGCGCCAGACGCAGGCGCAGGCCCTCGATGTAGACGTAGTAGACCGGCGTGATGTAGAGCGTCAGCAGCTGCGAGACGACCAGGCCGCCGACGACCGCCAATCCGAGCGGCCGCCGCGATTCGGCGCCGGCGCCGAGGCCGAGCGCGATCGGCAGCGTGCCGACCAGCGCCGCCATCGTCGTCATCATGATCGGCCGGAAGCGGACGAGGCACGCCTCGTGGATCGCTTCGAGCGGCGTCTTGCCCTGGCGCTGCGCTTCCGAGGCGAAGTCGACCATCATGATGCCGTTCTTCTTCACCAGGCCGACCAGCATGATGACGCCGACGAAGGCGTACAGGTTGAGCTCGGTCTTGAAGAGCATCAGCGTCAGCAGCGCCCCGAGGCCCGCCGACGGGAGCCCCGAGAGAATCACGATCGGGTGCGTGAAGCTCTCGTACAGCACGCCCAGCACGATGTAGATCACGACGATCGCCAGGATGAGGACCAGCCCGAGACCGCGCAGCGAGTCCTGGAACGCCTGCGCTGCGCCCTGGAACTGCAGCGAGATGGTGGCCGGCAGCGTCGATGCCGCCAGGTTCCGGATCTGCGTCACCGCATCGCCCAGCGCAAATCCGGGCGCAAGGTTGAAGGAGATCATCACCGACGGCAGCTGTCCGAAGTGATTGACCTGCAGCGGACCGACCGCCGTCTTGAGCCGCGCGACCGACTCGAGTGGAATCAGACGCCCGGTGTCGGAGCGCACGTGCAGCAGCGACATTGCCGCCGGATCGCTCTGGAACTCCGGCGCGACGCGCAGGATGACCTGATACTGGTTGTTGGGGGCGAAGATCTGCGACACCTGCCGCGTCCCGTAGGCGTTGTAGAGCGCGTTCTCGACCTGCGTCGCGGTCAGGCCAAGCGCCGACACCTTGTCGCGGTCCATCTCCACGGTCACCTGCGGGTTGTTCAGCTGCAGGTCGCTGCTCACGTCCACGAATCCGGGCAGCTCCCGGATCCGCGCCTCGACGATCGGCGCCCACTTGTACAGCTCGTCGGTCTCGGCGTCCTGCATGACGAACTGATACAGCGCGCGATTCTGTCCGCCGCCGCCGAGGTTGATGGGCGGCTGGTTGAGCAGGAAGCTGCGGATGCCCGTGATCTCGTTCAGCTTTGGCCGGAGCGACGCGATCACTTCGTCCACCGACTTGTCGCGCTCGCGCCGCGGCTTCAGCTCGACGAACATGCGCCCGGTATTCGAACCGCCCGTCGCGTTGTTGCCGAGCTGCCCGACGTTGACGCCGATGCTGGCGACGTTCGGATCGCTCATGATCACCTCGGCGACCTTCAACTGGTGCGCCACCATGTCCTTGAAGGCGATCCCCTGCGCGGCCTCGGTGTTGACGTTGAACCGGCCCTGATCCTCGCTGGGCAGGAAGCCCTTCGGCACGGTGATGAACAGCCGCACCGTGACGGCGAGCAGAACGATCGACGTCGCCATCACCACCGGCCGGAGCCGCAGCACGCCGCTCAGCGTGACGTCGTAGACGCGCCGCCACGCGTCGAACACGCGCTCGAAAAAGTTGTACAGCCGGCCGTGCCGCTGGTCGTGGGGCGGACGCAGGAAGCGGCTGCACAGCATCGGCGTCAGGCTGATCGACATGAAGCCCGACACCAGAATCGCGGCGCTGATCGTCACCGCGAACTCGCGCAGCAGGCGGCCGACGATTCCGCCCATGAACAGCACCGGGATGAAGACGGCGACCAGCGACACCGTCATCGACACGATGGTGAAGGCGATCTCCTTCGAGCCGTCGCCGGCGGCCTGCACCGGCGTCTTCCCCATCTCCATGTGCCGGACGATGTTCTCCAGCATCACGATGGCGTCGTCGACGACGAAGCCGACGGCGAGCGTGATCGCCATCAGCGACAGGTTGTCGAGGCTGTAGCCGAGCAGGTACATCACGACGAACGTGCCCAGGATCGAGCCCGGCAGCGCCAGGCTGGGGATCAGCGTCGCCGAGATGTTCCGCAGGAACATGAAGATCACCAGGACGACCAGGACGATGGCGACGATCAGCGTGACGTTGACGTCGTGGATCGATTCACGGATGCTGACCGCCCGGTCGCTGCGGACTTCGAGCGTCACCGCGGCCGGCAGCTGCGCCACGATCGACGGCAGGAGCGCCTTGATGGCGTCGACGGTCTGCACGACGTTGACGCCCGGCTGCTTCTGAATCGCAAGGTAGACGCACCGCTCGCCGTTCTGCCAGCTCGCGGTCTTGTCGTTCTCGACGCCGTCGTAGACGTGGGCGACCTCGTCGAGCCGCACCGGATTGCCGTTGCGATAGGCGATGATCGTCGGCCCGTACGCCGCGCCGCGCAGCAGCTGGCCGTTGGTCTGGACGACGAACGTCCGCTCGCCGTAGATCGTGCCGGTCGGCAGGTTGGCATTCGCGTTCTGGATCGCGTTGGCCACCTCGTCGATGCCGATCGAGCGCGCCGCCAGCTTGCGCGGATCGACGTCCACGCGCACGGCGTGCTTCTGCGAGCCGAACACGTTCACCTGGGCCACGCCGTTGACCATCGAGATCCGCTGCGCGACGCTGGTCTGCGCGATCTCGTCGATCGTCGAGAGCGGCAGCGTCGCCGACCGCAGGACGATGAAGAAGATCGACTGGTCGGCCGGGTTGACCTTCTGGTAGGACGGCGGCGACGGCATCTGCGGCGGCAGCTGCCGGGACGCCCGGCCGATCATCGCCTGCACGTCCTGCGCCGCAGCATCGATGTCGCGGCTCAAGTCGAACTGCAGGGTGATGTCCGTGCCGCCCTGCGTGCTCGTCGAGTTGATGCTCATCAACCCCGAGATCGTGGTGAACTGCTTCTCGAGCGGCAGCGCCACCGACGACGCCATCGTCTCGGGGCTCGCACCGGGCAGCGACGCGCTCACGCGGATGGTCGGGAAATCGACGCTGGGCAGGTCGGCCACCGGGAGCTGGAAGTAGGCCATCGATCCGAACACGATGATGCCCAGCATGAGCAGCGTGGTGGTGACCGGTCGGCGGATGAAGATTCCCGACAGATTCATGGCGTCACTCCGCGGTCGGGGCCGTCGCCGTGCGCCCCGAGGTCGAATTCGTTTCTCCGCCCTTGATGGTGATCCGGCTGCCCGGCACCAGACGCAGGTGGCCGTCAGTGACGACCACCTCGCCCGGCTTCAGGCCGCTCTCGATGACGGTCTCGGTCGCCGTGGCCCGCTTGACCGTGATCGGCCGGAGATCGACCTTCTGCTCCGGGTTCACCACGAACACGTACTGCCCCTGCTGTCCCGCCTGCACGGCGGCCGAGGGCACGACGATCGCCTCGGGATCCGTCGACAGCGTGACGACGACGTTGACGTACTGGCCTGGCCAGAGCCGCCGATCGGTATTGGGGAACGTCCCTTTCACCTTGATCGTGCCGGTGGTCTGATCGACGGCGTTGTCGATGAAGGTGATGCGTCCCACCGCGGGCGGCGCGTCGTCGTTCGGCGGGCTCGCCGTGACGCGCAGCGCGCCGGCGGCCATGTACTTCTTCAGCTCCGGCAGGCGCGCTTCGGGAATGGCGAACGACACGTAGATCGGCGTGACCTGATTGATGACGACGAGCGGCGTCTGATCGTTGGCCCGCACGAGGTTGCCTTCGTGCACCATCAGCGCGCCGGTACGGCCGCTGATGGGGGCGGTGATCGTCGCGTACTGCAATTGCACCCTGGCGTTCTCGACCGCGGCCTTGTCGGCTTCGACGGTGGCATTCAGCGCCGCCAGCGTCGCTCGGGATGTGTCGACCTGCTCGCGCGTGGCAATGCCGCGCGCCGCCAGCTCGTCGTAGCGCTTGACCTGCTGGGCGGCGTTGGCCGCCTGGGCCATGTCGCGCTCCAGGTTGGCCTGGGCCTGCTGCAGGGCCGCTTCGAGCGGGCGGCGATCGAGCGTGAACAGCACCTGGCCGGCCGACACGTCGTCGCCTTCCGTGAAGTTGACGCTGGTGAGCTGGCCGGTCGTCTGGGCGCGGATGGCCACGGTGGAATAGGCTTCGGCGGCGCCGATCACGCTGATTTCGATCGGCATCGGCTTCTGGACCACGGTCCCGACCGCGACGGGAACGCTGGCCGCCCCGCCGCGCCCGCCTCCGGGCGCGGCCGACGCCGCGGCGCCGTCCCCGCCGCCGCATCCGGCCGACAACACCGCCACCGCCAGGGGAATCGTGAGGAAACGGGTTCGCATCAGGGAATATCAGTCCGCCTTGGTATGGCTGATTCTAGTCGAACCCGAACGGCGGGGATGGATGAATCTCGGGGACGTTCAGTCGATCAGCGCGGCCCCAGTGGCCTGGATCCGGCTTGCGATCGCCTTGAAGAGATCGAGCTCGGTGACCGGTTTCACCAGGTGCGCATCGAATCCGGCGTCGGCGGTCCGCTTCCGATCCTGCTGGCCACCCCAGCCGGTCAGGGCCACGAGCCTGGCGCTCTTCCCCCACCACCGGCGGCGGATCTGCCGGGCCGTTTCGTAGCCGTCCATCCGCGGCATGCCGAGATCGAGCAGCACGACCTGCGGCACGAAGCTTTCGGCGATCTCCAGGGCTTCGAGGCCGTCGTAGGCGGCGCGCACGTCGTGCCCGGCAAGGCGAAGCTGCAGCGCGAGCGCCTCCGCCGCATCGACGTTGTCGTCGGCGACCAGGATGCGGCGCGGGCTCACCTGAGGAGGACGCGTCGACTCCGGCGCCGGGAACGAGACGACCGTCGACTGGACGTCGACGAGCGGCAGCCGGACCACCACCTCGGTCCCTGAGCCGCGTCCCCGGCTGTCGGCCGTGACCACCCCGCCGTGCATTTCGACCAGCCGGCGCACCAGGGCGAGACCGATGCCGAGCCCGCCATGCGGCGTCTCCGACTGCTTGTGCACCTGCGAGAAGAGCTCGAAGATCTTCGTCACGAGCTCCGGCTCGATGCCCATGCCGAAGTCCCTCACGCTGATCACGGCGTAGGCGTCTTCGCGCTCGACCCTCACCACGATGCGTCCGCCCGGATCCATGAACTTGGCGGCGTTGTGCAGGATGTTGCCGACGATCTGGACCAGACGCGTCGGATCGCCCTCGACGGTCAGCAGCTCGTCGGACATCTCGAGCGTCAGCTCGTGCCGGCGTGCGTCGATGAGCGGCCTCGCCGTTTCGATGGCGCGGGTCACGATGGCGTCGAGCGGCAGGCGCTCGCGCTGCAGCGTGATCATGCCGCGCGTGATGCGCGACACGTCGAGCAGATCGTCGATCAGGCAGACCAGGTGCTGGACCTGGCGTTCGATCACCTCGCGGGCGCGGACGTTGTGGGCGTCCGGCAGATCGGTGTTGCGCAGCAGCTGGACGGCGGTGCGGATCGGCGCCAGCGGATTGCGCAGCTCGTGGGCGAGGATCGCGAGGAACTCGTCCTTGCGCCGATCGGCCTCCTGGAGCGCCGCGGTCGTCGCCTCGAGGGCGGCGGTCCGCTCCGCAACGCGCGACTCGAGCTCGGCGTTCAATCGTTCGAGCGCCCTGGTCTTGCGATACAGCTCGGCGAAGACGCTGACCTTGGCGCGCAGAATCTCCGGGACGACGGGCACCGGGACGTAGTCGACGGCGCCGCACTCGTAGCCGCGCAGCCGATCGAGATCGGTGAGCAGCAGCGCCGACACGAAGATGATGGCCGTCTTCTGGAAGCGCGGATGCTGGCGGATCATCGCCGCCAGCTCGTAGCCGTCGAGCTCGGGCATGACGACGTCGACGAGCACGACCGCGACGTCGTGGCGAAGCAGGCACTCGAGCGCCGCCGTCGCCGAGCTCACCTTGATCAGGGTCTCCCCGAGCTCGCCGAGTATCGACTCGTAGGTAAGGAGCTTCGCCGGCTGGTCGTCGACCAGCAGGATGTTGACCGGGTCCTCGCGCGTGACTGCGCTCATTGAACGAGTGCCTCTGTGCTGTCCGGTGACCCGTGCGTCACCGATGCAGCCACATGCGCAGCGCCGACAGCAGCTGCTCGGTGTTGACCGGCTTGGCGAGGTAATCCGACGCCCCCGCTTCGAAGCATTTCTCGCGATCCCCTTTCATCGCCTTTGCCGTCAGCGCGACGATCGGCAGCCGGCGGAACGCGGGATTCTCACGAATCTTCTGCATCGTCTGATACCCGTCCATTTCCGGCATCATGATGTCCATCAGCATCATCGACAGCTCCGGCGTGGATTCCAGCAGTTGAATCGCCTCGCTGCCGGTGTTGGCGGTGAACACTCTCATCCCGCGGCGTTCGAGCACGCTGCTCAGCGCGAAGATGTTGCGGACGTCGTCGTCGACCACGAGCACCGCCTTGCCGACGAGGTCCTCGTCGGAGCGGTGCAGCCGCTCGAGCAGGCGCTGTTTGTCGGCCGGCAGGTCCGCGAACACCCGGTGCAGGAACAGCGCGGTCTCGTCGAGCAGCCGCTCGGGCGATTCCACACCCTTCACGACGACGCTGCGGGCGAGCGTGTGCAGCCGTGCGTCCTCTTCCGCCGACAGCTGGCGCCCGGTGAACACGACGACCGGGACGTCGGCCAGCGCTTCGTCCCTGCTGATCCGCTCGAGCACCGCGAATCCCGACATGTCGGGCAGCCGGAGGTCGAGGACCACGCAGTCGCACGGGTGCTCGCGCATCGCGGCGAGCGCCGCCTCCCCGGTGTCGGCGACCACGATCTCGAGGTCGTCGTGGCCGAGCAGCTCCTTGATGCCCAGCTGCTCCGCGGGGTTGTCCTCGACGACCAGCAGCCGCTTCCGCCGGGTCGCAACGTAGGTCTTGATCCTGGTCATCGCCGCCTCGAGCCCTTCGGTGGTCGTCGGCTTGGTGATGAAGGAGAACGCTCCCTGCGCGAGCCCGTGCCGCCGGTCCTCTTCGAGCGTCACGATCTGTACCGGGATGTGGCGCGTCTCCGGATCCTGCTTCAACTGACTCAGGACCGTCCACCCGAGCATGTCGGGCAGGAACACGTCGAGCGAGACGGCCGTGGGGCGGAACTGGCGCGCCAGCGCCAGGGCCTCGCTGCCGGATGCCGTCGCCAGCACCTTGAACCCCTTGTCGTGCGCGAGGTCGGCGAGAATGCGCGCGTAGTGCGGATCGTCCTCGACGATGAGCAGCACCGCATCGCCCGGCGAGATGCGTTCGCGGTCGTCGGGAACTGTTTCGACCCGCTCCGCGGCGCGATGCGCCGGGATTCTCACCGCCGTCGGTGCCGGCGGCGCCGCCGGCGCGGTTCGCCCGGTACCGCTGTCCCGCGCCGTGACCGATGGTCCCGCATACCGCGGCGGCAGGTACAGCGTGAACGTCGAGCCGACGCCGGGCGTGCTGCGCAGCTGGATCTCTCCGCCGAGCAGCGTTGACAGCTCGCGGCTGATGGCCAGGCCGAGACCGGTGCCGCCGTACTTGCGGCTGGTGCTCGCGTCGGCCTGCTGGAAGGCCTCGAAGATGATCCGCTGCTTCTCGGGCGGGATGCCGATGCCGGTATCCGACACCTCGAAGGCGACGATGCGTCCGGCCTGGCTGAGCACGGGATGATTGGACGACCAGCCGCCGGCCACCTCCGAGACATTGAGCCGTACGCCGCCCTGCGACGTGAACTTGAAGGCGTTCGACAGCAGGTTCTTCAGCACCTGCTGCAGGCGCTTCGAGTCGGTGACGATGCTCCGTCCCAGACGCGGATCGATCTGCACCTCGAAGGACAGGCCGCGGTGCTCGGCGTCGTGCTTGAAGGTCCGGACGACCATCTCGAGCAGGTTGGTGAAGTAGATCTCCTCGGCTTCGACGGTGACGGTGCCCGACTCGATCTTCGACAGATCGAGGATGTCGGTAATCAGATTGAGGAGATCGGTGCCGGCGCCGTGAATCGTGCGCGCGAACTCGACCTGCTTCGGCGTCAGGTTCTTCTCCGGGTTGTCGGAGAGCTGCTGACCGAGAATCAGGATGCTGTTCAGCGGCGTGCGCAGCTCGTGCGACATGTTGGCCAGGAACTCGGACTTGTATTTCGAGGTGAGCGCGAGCTCCTCGGCTTTCTCTTCGAGCGCGCGGCGCGCCTGTTCGATCTCCTGGTTCTTGCGCTCCACTTCGGCGTTCTGTTCGGCGAGCTGCTGCGCCTTGAGCGCCAGCTGCTCGTTGGTCGCCTGCAGCTCCTTCTGCTGCGTCTGCAGCTCGTTGGTGAGCTGCTGCGACTGCTTCAGCAGCCCCTCGGTCTGCATCGTCGCTTCGATCGAGTTCAGCAGGATGCCGATGCTGGCGGTGAGCTGCTCGAGAAACGCCAGGTGCGTGGCCGAGAACTCGCCGAGGGACGCCAGGCTGATCACCGCCTTGATCTCGCCTTCGAAGCTGACCGGCAGCACGACGACGTTCCGGGGCAGCGCCTGGAATGACGCCGAGCCGATGGGGATGGTGTCCCTGGGGATGTCGGACACCAGAATGCGCCGCTTGTCCCTGGCGCACTGGCCGATGAAGCCGTGGCCCGGGGACAGGGTCAACGGGAACTCGTGGCCGGGCGCTTCGGCATAGCCCGCCAGCAGCTTCAACACTGGCGACGGCTCGCTGATCATCCGGTAGATCACGCCCTGGTGCGCGTTGACGAGCGGCACGAGCTCGGTCAGCAGCAGCGTGCCGACGGTGGTGAGATCGCGCTGGCCCTGCAGCATGCCGGTGAACCGGGCGAGGTTGGTCTTCAGCCAGTCCTGCTCGGTGTTGCGGTCGGTCGTCAACCGCAGGTTGTCGATCATCGTGTTGATGTTGTCCTTGAGCTCCGCCACCTCGCCGCGGGCGTCGACCTGAATCGACCGCGTCAGGTCGCCCTTGGTGACGGCGGTCGCGACTTCGGCGATCGCCCGCACCTGCGTGGTGAGATTCGCCGCCAGCAGGTTGACGTTGCCAGTCAGGTCCTTCCACGTGCCGGCCGCCCCAGGCACGTTCGCCTGGCCGCCGAGACGGCCCTCGACGCCGACCTCGCGGGCGACCGAGGTCACCTGGTCGGCGAAGGTCGCCAGCGTGCCGGTCATGTTGTTGATCGTGTCGGCCAGCGCCGCGACCTCGCCCTTGGCCTTCACCGTCAGCTTCTGCTGCAGGTCACCGTTGGCCACCGCGGTGACGACCTTGACGATGCCGCGGACCTGCTCGGTGAGGTTCGCGGCCATGACGTTGACGTTGTCGGTGAGGTCCTTCCACGTGCCGGCGACGCCGGGCACCTGTGCCTGACCGCCGAGCAGACCCTCGGTGCCGACCTCGCGCGCCACGCGGGTCACTTCGGCGGCGAACGCATTGAGCTGGTCGACCATCGTGTTGATGGTGTTCTTCAGCTCGAGGATCTCGCCCTTGACGTCGACCGTGATCTTCCGCGACAGGTCGCCGCGTGCGACGGCGGTGGTGACCTCGGCGATGTTGCGGACCTGCGTCGTGAGATTCGCGGCCAGCAGGTTGACGTTGTCGGTGAGGTCCTTCCAGGTGCCCGCGACGCCGGGCACGACCGCCTGGCCGCCGAGGCGGCCGTCGGTGCCGACCTCGCGCGCCACGCGGGTCACTTCCGCGGCGAACGATCGGAGCTGCTCGACCATCGTGTTGAGCGTGTCCTTGAGCAGCAGCATCTCGCCGCGGACGTCGACGGTGATCTTCTTCGAGAGATCCCCGTTGGCGATGGCCGTGGCGACCTCGGCGATGTTGCGCACCTGCGCCGTCAGGTTGCTGGCCATGAAGTTGACGTTGTCGGTGAGGTCCTTCCACGTGCCGGCCACGCCCTGCACCTGCGCCTGGCCGCCCAGCTTGCCCTCGGTGCCGACCTCGCGGGCCACGCGCGTCACTTCAGCGGCAAACGCGTTGAGCTGATCGACCATCGTATTGATAGTGTTCTTCAGCTCGAGGATCTCGCCCTTCACGTCGACCGTGATCTTGCGCGACAGGTCGCCGCGCGCGATGGCCGTGGCCACGTCCGCGATGTTGCGGACCTGCGCCGTCAGGTTGTTGGCCATCGAGTTGACCGAGTCGGTGAGATCTTTCCAGGTGCCGGCGACGCCGCGCACGTTGGCCTGACCGCCCAGCCGGCCTTCCGTGCCGACCTCGCGCGCCACGCGCGTGACCTCGCCCGCAAACGCGTTGAGCTGGTCGACCATCGTGTTGATGGTGTCCTTGATCTGCAGAATCTCGCCGCTGACATCGACGGTGATCTTCTGGCTCAGGTCGCCGTTGGCAATCGCGGTGGCCACCTTCGACACGTCGCGGAGCTGCACCGTGAGGTTGCCGGTGAGCAGGTTGACGTTGTCGGTGAGGTCCTTCCACGTGCCGCCGACGCCGGGCACCAGCGCCTGCCCGCCCAGCTTGCCCTCGGTGCCGACCTCGCGCGCCACGCGCGTGACTTCGGCCGCGAACGCGTTGAGCTGGTCGACCATCGTGTTGATGGTGTTCTTCAGCTCGAGGATCTCGCCCTTGACGTCCACCGTGATCTTGCGCGACAGGTCGCCGCGTGCGACCGCGGTGGTGACCTCGGCGATGTTCCTGACCTGCGTCGTGAGATTGGCGGCCAGCAGGTTGACGTTGTCGGTGAGGTCCTTCCACGTGCCGCCGACGCCCGGCACCTGCGCCTGGCCGCCGAGCTTGCCTTCGGTGCCGACCTCGCGCGCCACGCGGGTGACTTCGCCGGCAAACGCGTTGAGCTGGTCGACCATCGTGTTGATGGTGTTCTTCAGCTCGAGGATCTCGCCGCTGACGTCGACCGTGATCTTCTTCGAGAGGTCGCCGTTGGCGATGGCCGTCGCCACTTCCGCGATGTTGCGGACCTGCGTTGTGAGGTTGTTGGCCATCCAGTTGACCGAGTCGGTGAGGTCCTTCCACGTGCCGGCCACGCCAAGCACCTTGGCCTGGCCGCCCAGCCGTCCTTCGGTGCCGACCTCGCGCGCCACGCGCGTGACTTCGCCCGCGAACGCGTTCAACTGGTCGACCATCGTGTTGATGGTCTCTTTCAGCAGCAGGATCTCGCCGCTGACGTTCACCGTGATCTTCTTCGAGAGGTCGCCGCCGGCAATGGCCGTCGCCACTTCCGCGATGTTGCGGACCTGCGCGGTCAGGTTGCTGGCCATGAAGTTGACGTTGTCGGTGAGGTCCTTCCACGTGCCGGCCACGCCCGGCACCTGCGCCTGGCCGCCCAGCCGGCCTTCGGTGCCGACCTCGCGCGCGACGCGCGTCACTTCCGACGCAAACGCGTTGAGCTGGTCCACCATCGTGTTGATGGTGTTCTTCAGCTCGAGGATCTCGCCGCGGACGTCGACGGTGATCTTGCGCGACAGGTCGCCGCGGGCGACCGCCGTGGTCACCTCCGCGATGTTGCGCACCTGGTCGGTGAGGTTGCGCGCCATCGCATTGACCGAGTCGGTCAGGTCCTTCCACGTGCCGGCCACGCCGGGCACGACGGCCTGCCCGCCAAGACGGCCCTCGGTGCCGACCTCCTGAGCGACTCGGGTAACTTCGGACGCAAACGACCGCAGCTGGTCGACCATCGTGTTGATGGCTTCCTTGAGCTGCAGTATCTCGCCGCGGACGTCGACCGTGATCTTGCGCGACAGGTCGCCGTTGGCGACGGCGATGGTCACTTCCGCGATGTTGCGCACCTGATCCGTCAGGTTGCTCGCCATCGAGTTGACGCTGTCGGTCAGGTCCTTCCACACGCCGCTGACGTTGCGCACCTCGGCCTGACCGCCGAGCTTGCCGTCGGTGCCGACCTCGCGCGCCACGCGCGTCACCTCCGAGGTGAACACGCCGAGCTGCTCGATCATCGTGTTGACGATGGTGGCCGCGCGCAGGAATTCGCCTTCGAGGGGACGCCCGTCGACGTCGAGGCGCACGGTCTGGAGCAGATCGCCCTTGGCGACCGCCGCCAGCGCCCGCGTCACCTCCGTCGTCGGCCACAGCAGGTCGTCAATCAGCGTGTTGACCGAGGTCTCCATTTCCCCCCAGGCGCCGCCGACACGGCCGAACCTCACGCGCTGACGCGTCTTGCCCTGCTTGCCGACGACCTTGCCGACGCGCTCGAGCTCGCTCGCCATTCGCGCGTTCGATTTGATGATGTCGTTGACCGTGTCCGCGATCTTGCCCTCGAGCCCGGTCCAGTCCCCCGGCAGCCGGACCGAGAAATCGCCGTCACGTACGGCTTGGAGGACTCGAAGCAACTCGGACAACTCGGGGCGGGCCGGACTGGCGAGGACTGGATTGGGAAGGGGCGGAACCACTGATTCAGTCCGCTGCATGCGTTCGCTCCACGACGTGACGCAAAGCCGTTAATTCAACCACACGAGGCTGGCGCGGCTACGCAAGAAACGCGCTCAGCAATTGAAAGGGAACTCACGCCGACGTCAATCGATTGCGTCGCCTACAGCCACGATGTGTGGCGCAGGTTGCCCAACAGTGGACGTCTACGGCTCAGATTGAGCTCGCGACGCCGCACCGCTGAACAGGGCCGTGCGCACAAACCACGCCCACGCCGCGACGGGGGAGATGACGAAGGCGATGCTCGACGGGGACAAGCACATTACCCGCCAATTTATGGCCGGGTTCGGCGGGAAGTGTGAGGCGGAGGGTGGAATGGATGGCGTAAGGTTGTTGGTCTCTGGGCTTTGATCTCTGGGCTTTGCCAAAGACCAGAGCCCAAAGCCCAAAGACCAGAGACCAACGACTAGATCCCCACTATCGTCCCCTCGGCTGGAAGGCATTGCGCACGACGTAGCGCGCCACTCGCCTGCCCTGTGCGATTCCTTCCGTCTTGTCGAACGACCAGTGAATCCCCAGATAGATCCGGCTCTGGCCGTTCTCCTCCTCGGCCTGAGACAGCGACCGGAAGGTGCGCGGGCGTTCCGGCCGCACATTGCCCTCTCGATCGCGCGTTATGCCGTTGAACTCGTCGGAGACGAACGTGAACGAGACGTCGTCGCGTCCGTAGAACTGCCGCAGCACCTCGAAGAGGGCGCCGCCGAATCCGGCATGGCCCGACGGATATGCGGGAAACGGCGGCGTGAAGTTCGGTCCGGTGAGATTGCTCGCCGGTGCGCCGAGCGGCACGAACGCCGGATCGCCAATCGTCGCGCGGTTGCCGTCGCCCTGTCCGGTCGGCCCGGTTCCGGGGTCGGACTCGCGGATGCCGGTCACCGGCCGCCAGACCTGGTAATGGAACTTCGACTCCCAGATCGCGATGCCGGCATCGGCCATCGCCACGTTCGCGAGCGCCAGGAGCCGCGTCAGCCCCAGGAAGTCGGTGCGCATGCGGTCGGCGATCGTCAGCACGATCTGGTTGTAGAGACGAGGCGGGGCGCACAGGCTCGGCGTGCCGTCGTAGGCCCAGAAGATGCCGATCGTCGTCTGCTCGCGGGTCCGCGCCGTTCGTGTGGTGATGCCGTCGCCGCCCAGACGCTTCACCTCGTTGTAGGCCTCGGAGTACGCGCGCGATCCCATCGGCGGCGGCGGAGCGGCGGAACTGCCGGCCCGAGGCGATGACGAACGGCCGCACCTCGCCCCAGGAGGCGCCGAGCGCGACGGGGATCTGGCTGATCGGATCCTGACGCCACTTCCCGGGAAGGTCGCTGGGTTGGAACTCGACATCCATGCGCGGGTCGATCGCATCCGATCCATCGTTCCGGCGCGCGGCGAGCACCAGCGCCGCGGCGCGCCGGCCCACGCGCCGGCCTTCCTCCTTGCCGCGGGCGGGAAGCTGCGCGAGATCCTCGGCGAGCGCTTCGTCGAAGCCGGGCGCCTGCGACGGGAACAGGGCCGCCAGCGTATCGTGCGCCGCCTGGACGAGCGCGGCTTCGACCGACGCTCCGCGCGGCGCCGGCTCGAGCCGCGTGAACATCGCCCATTGCCTGTAGAACCCGTTCACGGCGTCAGCGATCGCGATGTGGACGATCGCGATCGCGCGGCTGGCGCGGCCAGGTCCGAGCTGCTCGCCGAAACGCGGCTCTCGCCGTCTTCGACGGGCGTGTGGTCGACCCCTGACGCATCGATCGCGATCTGATTCCAGCGCACCAGACGGCTCCTCGCATCCGTCGGGACCGGCCGCGATCGTCGTTCCCGTTCCGCCAGCGCCAGCGCTCCGCCGCCAGAGTTGTCGCCGCTCCCTCGTCCTCGCCGCTCTGCGCGATGCCCTGCGGCGTGTACTTCGTTCCCCAGAAGGCGTCGAACCCGCCGGAAATTCCCTGTGCGACGACGAAGGCGCCCATACCGAGAACGGCGATCGTGAGCACACCTGCGGCGGCTCGGCGCATGTGTCGAGGTCTCATGTCTTCTCCCCGATCGAGGGTTGGAGCGTCCCGGCTGTGGGCAAGTTCGTCGCCAGCGGACGAGGCGGCGAATGCGCCGGAACTCGGCTGCAGGCCGTTACTCTCGAGTATTGAAAGGGTGCAGGGCGTGAAGGGTGGGGTACTCTTCCGTGAAGGACATGAACACGCCCGGCCAGCGGCTCCTGCGTCCCCGCCACGCGGCGCCGACCTCACCGCGAGACGACACGCCGGGACTTTCGGCAGAGATTCTCAGCCGCTCGGCGCGCCGGCTGCGCCTCCTCGCGTTGATGTACGCGTTCACGTTCTTCATGGCCGGCTACTTCCCGAGCTTCATCCTGGAAGAGGCGCGCGCGCAGCTGCTGTCGTCGCCGATCTACTGGGTGCCGGGTGTGATCGCGATCGCCATGGCGCTGCTCGTCGCGGCCGCGACGGTCTACGCCCGCATGCCGCTCACGAAGCTGCTCAATTTCGGCCTCGTGTTCCTCGTGCTCAGCAACTACGGAATTGCGGTCGCCGAATACACCCACCTCGCCCATGTCGAGAGCGTGACCTGGATGGGCTTGTCGTGGGTCGCCGTGTGGACGCCGCTGTTTACGGTCGCGATTCCGACACGGCCGGACAAGGCGCTCGCGGCCACGATTGCCTCGGTGTCGTCCGTGCCGGTCGTGATTGGCTGGATGATCCTCTCGGGCCGGACCGCGTTCCAGCCCGGCGCCACCTCGTTCTTCTTTTCGATCGTGTTCCCCTACATGCTCGTGGTCGCCCTGTCGCACGCCGGGCAGCGTGCGGTGTACGCGCTCGGCAAGGAGGCAACCCGGGCCGAGGAGCTGGGGAGCTACTGCCTCGTCGAACGCCTCGGCGGGGGCGGCATGGGCGAAGTCTGGCGTGCGACCCATCGTCTGCTGGCCCGGCCGGCCGCCGTCAAGCTGCTGGCCGTCTCCACCCGCGAGGGCCAGGACAGCGAGGTGGCGATGCGCCGCTTCGAGCGCGAGGCGCAGGTGACGTCGAAGCTGCGCTCGCCGCATACCGTGGAGCTCTGGGACTTCGGCGTGGCCGGGGACGGCCGGTTCTACTACGTGATGGAACTGCTGGACGGGCTCGACCTCGACACGCTCGTCAGACGCCATGGCCCGGTGCCGGCCGAGCGCGCCATCTTCCTGCTGCGTCAGGTGTGTCACTCGCTCGCTGAAGCGGAAGCGCACGGGCTGGTCCACCGCGACATCAAGCCGGCCAACATCCTGGTCTGCCGCTACGGCGGCGAGCACGATTTCGTGAAGGTGCTGGACTTCGGCATTGTCAAGGTAACGCATCCGGCCGCGCGCGACGCGATCGTGACGCAGGAGAACGTGCTGCACGGCACCCCTGCGTTCATCGCCCCCGAGCTGGTCCTTTCGGCGGACACCATCGACATCCGCGCCGACATCTACTCGCTCGGCTGTGTCGCCTACTGGCTGCTTACCGGGGATCTCGTGTTCCGCGGAGACACGCCAATCGCGGTGATGATGCATCACGCGCACGACACACCGGTGCCGGTGTCCCAGCGCAGCGAGCTGCCGATCCCGCCGCAGCTCGATCAACTGATCATGCGCTGTCTGGAGAAGGACCCGGCGCGCCGTCCGCAGTCGGCGCGCGAGCTGACGCGTCTCCTCGACGCCATCCCGCTCGCCGAGCCGTGGACCGAGGAACGCGCCGCGGAGTGGTGGTCGCGCCACGAGCCGCCGGCCCCGGACTCGGCGTGAGGCACGTCGCGGCTGCCGGACAGCGGCGACTCGGCGCTGTCAGCGGCGTACTCCGGCCCCGCTGGACAGGACCGCGACTGCCCGCTTCGGCCTGAGCGCGGCCGATCTCCGGTCGGGATGTTGCAAGGCCCCGGCCGGGGGTTCCGTTCACGACACGACAGCGCTCGGCCCTGGCGGTTGGCGGGTTTCTCGTCGGCGCGACTCTTGTCGCCGGCCGGCTTCGCGCGCGGCGCGCGCTCGACCTGAACGGGCGCGTGGTGTTGATCACCGGCGGGTCGCGCGGGCTGGGTCTGCTGATGGCACGTGAAGCGGGCCGGCAGGGCGCGCACGTCGTGATTGCGGCACGCGATGAAGCCGAGCTGATCAGGGGGCAGCGCGATCTCCAGGCGGAAGGCATTACCGCCTCGATTCTCGTGGCCGATGTTGCGAACGCGACCCAGGCGCACGGCATGATCACGGAGGTCATCCGCCGGTACGGCCGCCTCGATGTGCTGATCAACAACGCCGGCGTAATCACGGTGGGCCCGATCGATCACATGACCGTGACCGACTTCGAGGAAGCCATCGGCACGCACTTCTGGGGCCCGGTCTGCACGATGCTGGCCGCCCTGCCCCACATGCGCGACCAGGGCGGCGGACGCATCGTCAACATCTCCTCGATCGGCGGCAAGGTCGGCGTGCCGCATCTGGCGCCTTACTGCGCCAGCAAATTCGCCCTGACCGGCGTCTCCACGTCGCTCGGGGCCGAGCTCGCGCGCTACAACATCCGCGTCACCACGGTCTCTCCCGGCTTGATGCGGACCGGATCGCCGTTCAACGCCTGGTTCAAGGGACGCCACCGATCGGAGTTCGCCTGGTTCGCCATCGCCGACTCGCTGTCGTTGCTCTCGATCGACGGCCGGCGGGCGGCGTCGCAGATCGTGCGCGCGATGCGCCACGGCACGGCGGAGCTCGTGATCTCGTGGCCGGCACGGCTGGCGGTCGCGGCCGAAGGCCTCGCGCCGAATGTCGTCGCCGGAGCGATGACGCTCGTCAACCGGATCCTCCCGCGACCGACAGGGATGCTGGGCAACGAGAGCCACACCGGCTGGCAGAGCCAGTCGCGCTGAGCGCCGTCGCCGCTGACCCGCCTCTCCGAGCGCTCAGCGGCCAGGAACAACGAGGTGCCCCAGCGATACTGACGTCAGTGCGGCTTCATCACGACCTTGATGCACGTGCATCACGAGACCGGGCGGCTGGCGCGCTCCGTGCTCGAGGCGGATCGTGTGGGCGCACCTTCCACGAGCAGGGCCGTGCACGCACCTCGGGTCGGCTGTTCGGGTTGGAACTACCGGTCATGGCGCGGCCGGTTCTACCCGGACGATCTGCCGGCATCGAAGTGGCTGGCGTTCTACGCCGCGCACTTCGACACCGTCGAAATCAACAACTCGTTCTATCGCCTGCCCGAGCGCGCGACGTTCGAAGAGTGGCGGGCGCAGGTCCCCACATCATTCCTGTTCGCGGTGAAAGCGAGCCGCTTTCTGACCCACATGAAGCGACTGCTGGATCCGGAGGAGCCGCTCGCACGGCTGTTCGACCGTCTCTCGGGTCTGGGTCGGCGTGCCGGTCCGGTGCTCTATCAGCTTCCGCCGACGCTCGCACTTGATGTTCCCCGACTCGATCGTTTTCTGCGCGCCCTGCCGCGCCGCCCGGGTGCGCGGCAGCACGTCGTGGAATTCCGGCATCCATCGTGGTACGTCGACGAAACGTTCGACCTGCTGACGCGGCGTCGCGTGGCGCTCTGTCTGCACGACAAGGCCGGATCGGCGATCAGGGAGCCCGCTGTCGGCCCGTTCGTCTACGTGCGTTTCCATGGCGCATCAGGGCGTTATCACGGCAGCTACTCCCGCTCGCACCTCGAGCGCTGGGCGCATGCACTTGCCGAACACGCACGAGGTGAACGGCAGGTGTACGCCTATTTCAACAACGACCCGGAAGCCGTCGCCGTGGCCAACGCCACGACGCTGCGCGAAATGCTGGGCGCACTCGTGTGACCGCCGCGCTTGCGCGGCATGGCGGAGCCACCCGACGGTCGACGTGTCGGGAGGCCGACCAGAAGAATGATCCGATGCGGGATACCGGGAGTACGCTGGACTACCGCCGGCGTGCGCAGCTCACAGCCGGCCCGCCGACATATGTCGCCCCACGACAGACCGTCCGCTCAGTCCGCGCCTCACTCGCCGCCGCTGCGGCTGCTCTACATCGTGCTCGGCTGGTGCGCGGTGGCCCTTGCCATCACCGGTGCGTTCGTGCCCGGCTTGCCGACGACGATTTTCGTAATCGGAGCGGCATGGTGCTTCTCGCGCAGCTCGCCTCGATTCAGCCGCTGGCTGCGCGCCCACCCGATGCTTGGTCCCGTTCTCCGGCGTGCCGCGCCCGGAGACGGGATGCCGGCATCCGCCAAGCGTGCCGCCCTCATCGCGATGTGGGTGGCGGTGCTGATTTCGTCCGCGGTTCTGCTGAGCGTGCACTGGGGCGCGGCCGTCGCCACGATCGGTCTTGGCGTGATCGGCACGCTGTCGATCTTGTTCGCCGTCAGGACCACACAGCCCCCGGCCCCGGCCTCGCCGACGCGGGCTACAATCGGCTCCGGTGCCCGGAGCGGCCGCTCGCAGCCTCGTTCTTGATTTCCTGATCGCGGCGGCCTACTTCGCCGCGGCCAAAGCCGGTTTCCGTCTCGCATTCGTTGCCGAACAGGTCACGACGGTATGGGCGCCCGCCGGCATCGCGGTGGCGGCGCTGCTGCTTGGCGGATTCCGGTTCGGGCCGGCAATCTGGCTCGGTGCGTTCACGGCGAATGCCACCACCACCGCGCCGCTGTGGACGGCGTTCGTCGTGGCCGGCGGCAACACCTTCGAAGCCGTTGCCGCGGCGTGGATCCTCCTGCACCTTCCGCGGTTCGACATCAGGCTGTGCCGTGCCCGCGACGTGCTGGCGCTGGTCGCACTTGCGGCCCTGGACTGCGCCGGCATCGGCGCGACGATCGGAGTCGCCACGCTGTGCGCCGCCGGTGTGCAGCCGTGGGCGCGCGCCTCGACGCTGTGGTTCGATTGGTGGCTCGGTGATGCGATCGGTGCGGTGATCGTCGCACCCGCGATCGTCACCGCCGCGCGGCATTCGTGGACCAGACCGGAATGGACGCGGGCCGCGGCGTTCGTCGCCGGCGCGTTCCTCATCACCGAGCTCGTGTTCGGACGTGCGACGGGGCTCACGTCGCATCCCTTCGAGTAGGCCATCTTCCCCGTCGTGATTGCCGCCGCCGTCATCGGCGGTCCTCCCGTAACCACCCTGTCGGTGCTGGGGGCTTCGATGCTGGCGATCGCCATCACGCGGCCGAAGTCGAGCGGATCCTCGAGACCATCGGCGAGGGATTCGTCGCGCTCGACAAGGACTTCCGCTGCGTCTACGTGAACCGGTCGGCCGAGCGGATTCTGGGCCTCTCGCGGACCGAGCTGCTGGGCCGGACGCCGTGGGAGATGTTCCCCGACGAAATAGCCCGCGAGTCGAGGCGGCACTTCGAGGAGGCGCTCCGGACCGGCCTGCCGCAGCGCTACGACACGCACGCCCCCAGCTGGAACAGGTGGTACGAGAACCGGGTCTTTCCCACGGGCGACGGTGTTTCGGTCTTCTTCGAAGAGATCTCCGACCGGATCGCCGCCGACCTCGCGCTGCGAGAGAGCCGTGACGTCCTGTCGCTGGCCATGCGCGCCGGCTCGATGGGCGCATGGTCGCGCAGCTTCGCCAGCGGCGACGTCTGGTGGAGCCCCGAGCTGGAAGAGATATTCGGCCTCACGCCGGGCACGTTCCGAGGGACCGAGTCCGCCTTCTTCGATCTGGTGCACGACGACGACCGCGCTGCGGTACGGAGGGCGATTGACGAGGGCGTCACCCGGCGCACCGACTACGTCACCGAGTTCAGGTTCAGGCACGCCAGCGGCGAGTGGCGCTGGATGGAAAGGCGCGGCCGCGCTGTCTATGCCGAGGACGGGACGCCGCGAACCCTGTACGGCATCGGCATCGACATCACGGAACGGAAGCGCGCGGAAATGGCCCTGCACGAGGCCAAGCGCGCCGCCGAATCGGCCAACGAGCTGAAGGACCAGTTCCTCGCGACGCTCTCACACGAGCTGCGCACACCGCTCAACGTCATCCTCGGTTACGCCCGGCTGCTGCAGAACCACGGTGTTCCGCCGCACGAGCAGCAGCGCGCGTTCGACGTGATCGCCCGCAACGCCGTCGCCCAGAATCAGCTCGTCGACGATCTGCTGGACATGTCGCGCATCACCACCGGCAAGTTCAGGCTCGAGCCGCGGCCGGTTCGCGTGGCCGCCGTCCTGGGCGATGCGCTCGACACCGTGAAGCCCGCAGCGGACGCGAAGATGATTGCCCTCGAGGTCGACGCCGATCCGCAGAGCAGCACTGTGAGCGCCGACCCGACCCGGCTTCAGCAGGTGTTCTGGAACCTGCTGACGAATGCGGTGAAGTTCACGCCGAAGGGCGGCCGCGTCTCGGTCTCGCTGCGAAGCGACGATGCACACGTGGTCATCACGATCGCCGACGACGGAGCGGGCATCCCGGAAGAATTCCTGCCGTATGTCTTCGAACCGTTCCGGCAGGCCGGCGCCGGGTCCGATCGGCTGCACGGCGGTCTCGGGCTGGGGCTGGCCATTTCGCGGCAGCTCGTGGAACTGCATGGCGGGACGATCGAGGCCGCGAGCCAGGGCCTCGGCCGCGGCGCGACGTTCACCATCCGCCTTCCGCGTGCGCTCGAACCCGCGGCCGAAGGCGAGGCCATGCCGCCGGCCTCCGGCAAGCCGCCGCTCACCTCCCTGAAGGGCGTGAACGTCCTGCTGGTCGACGACGAGCCCGACACCCTGACGATGTTTCGCAACGTGCTGGAGAACGCCGGTGCCCGCGTGCGGTCGGCCGCGAACGGACGCCAGGCCATTGGCGAGCTGGACGGCTGGCGGCCGGATCTGCTCGTCACCGACCTGGGTTTGCCCGACATGGACGGCTACGCGCTCCTCCGCGAGGTGCGTCTCCAGCACCCGGACTGGGGCCTCCCCGCTGTCGCGGTCAGCGCCTACGCGCGGACCGACGACCGCGAGCGCGTTCTCGCCGCCGGCTTCGTCGCCCATATTGCCAAGCCAATCGATCCGCTGGCCCTGGTCCACTCGCTGGCCGCGACGCTCTCGGCGGCCGACTGACGCACATTCATCTCAGCCAGTGCCCTCCCTCGACCGGGTTTTCTGGCACAGCTGGTGCATCAGGTAATCTGATCACATGGGGACGCCCCGGCTTGCGCCCATTCTCTGCATCGACGGCACACCCTTCAGGAAGCCGCATCGCTTACCTTATGCATTCGCTTCCCGATCCTGTCTTCCTCCGTCATCTCGCGCGTCTCGTCCAGTCGTCGGATGAGGCCATCGTCAGCCACGGTCTCGACGGGATCATCACGTTCTGGAATCCGGCGGCGACACGGCTCTTCGGATATTCCGCGGAGGAGGCCATCGGACAGTCGATCCGGTTGATCATCCCGCCCGAGAAGCAATCTGAAGAGGGAGTGCCCCGGTGGAGCCGCGGGGATCGGCGCGCGGCCCGCTTCGAGACGCTCCGCCGCCGCAAGGATGGCAGCCTCGTTCCGGTGTCGCTGACCCTCTCTCCCATCCTCGACGAGGACGAGCAGGTCGTCGGCGTGTCGTGCCTCGCCCACCACCTGGGCGACCGCGCCCTGGCGGCCGATGCCGCGAACCACCTGGCCGCCATTGTCGAGTCCTCGGACGATGCGATCGTCAGCGAGGACTTGGACGGGACGATCCTGTCGTGGAACCGGGCGGCCGAGCGCATGTTCGGTTACACCGCCGAGGAAGTGATCGGCCGCTCGACCCGCATGCTGGTCCCTCCTGAGCTTCAGAGCGAGGAGGATCTCGTCCTGGCGAAGATTCGCGCCGGGGAGAAGATCGATCACTACGAGACGGTCCGGCAGCGCAAGGACGGCAGCCGCATCTCGATGTCGCTGACGGTCTCGCCGATTCGCAATCACCGGGGCGAGATCATCGGCGCCTCGAAGATTGCTCGCGACATCACCGAGCGGCTGCGCCTGCAGGCGGCGGCGCGCGAGCATGCCGCCAACACGGAGCGGTTTCGCGACGTCGGCACGGTCGTCGCGTCCACGCTGGATCGCGAGGTGATCCTGCAGAAGGTCACCGACATCGCCACCGAGCTGACCCGGGCCGAGTTCGGGGCCTTTTTCTACAACGTCACGCAGCCGGATGCCGGCAACGTGTACATGCTCTACGCGCTCTCGGGTGCGCCTCGCGAGGCGTTCGGCCGCTTCCCGCATCCGCGCGCCACGGTGCTCTTCGCGCCGACCTTCAACGGCGAAGGGCCGGTGCGCCTCGCCGACGTGACGCTGGATCCGCGCTACGGTCAGAACCCGCCGTACTTCGGCATGCCGCCGGGACACCTGCCGGTGCGCAGCTATCTGGCGGTGCCCGTGAAGGGCCTTGCCGGGAACGTCATCGGGGGCCTGTTCTTCGGACACTCCGAGGTTGGCGTCTTCACCGAGCAGCACGAACGCCTGGCAATGGGCGTCGCCTCATGGGCAGCGGTTGCCCTGGAGAACGCCCGCCTCTACGAGGACGCCCAGGCGGCGAACCGCACGAAAGACGAATTCCTCGCCGTCCTGTCGCACGAGCTGCGCACGCCGCTGAACGCCATCGTCGGGTATTCGCGATTGCTCCGTGCGGGCCTGCTGCCGCCGGACAAGGCCGCGCGCGGCCTCGAGACGCTGGAGCGGAACGCCGCCTGGCTGACGCAGACTGTCGAGGACGTGCTCGATGTCTCGCGCATCGTGTCCGGCAAACTGCGTCTCGACGTGCAGCCGGTCGAGCTCCCGGTGATCATCGACAACGCGGTGGCGACGATTCAGCCGGCGGCCGACGCCAAGGGCGTCCACCTGCAGACGATCGTCGATCCGCACGCCGGCCCGGTGTCGGGCGATCCCGCCCGCCTTCAGCAGGTCGTCTGGAACCTCGTCTCCAACGCGGTGAAGTTCACGCCCCGGAGCGGACGCGTCCAGGTCCGCCTCGAACGTGTGAACTCGCACGTCGAGATCATCGTCAGCGACACCGGGATGGGCATCCGCCCCGATTTCCTGCCCTACGTCTTCGAACGGTTCCGACAGGCCGACACCGGATCCACGCGAAAGACGGGAGGGCTCGGACTGGGGTTGGCGATCGTGCGCCATCTGGTCGAGATGCACGGCGGAACGGTGGAAGCCGCGAGCGAGGGCGAAGGCAAGGGCGCCACATTCCGGGTCCGCCTGCCGCTGCTGAGCGTTCACCCGCAGCCGATCGCGCTGCGGCGGGAGCACCCCCGGACCGATCGCCGCGAGCCGCTGCCGGAGCTGGGCGACCTGCGCGGCGTGCGCGTGCTGGCGGTCGACGACGAGGAAGATGCGCTGCACCTGCTGCGCGTCGTGCTCGAAGCCGCCGGCGCCGAAGTGACGACGATCGCGTCGCCGGCCGCCGCCATCGAGTCCATCCAGGCCATCCACCCGCACGCCGTGGTGGTCGATCTGGGCATGCCCGAGATCGACGGCTACGAACTGATCCGGCGCATCCGGGCCTGCAGCGATCCTGCAGTCCGCAACGTGCCGGCGGCGGCCCTGACCGCCTTTGCGCGCACCGAGGACCGGACCCGCGCGCTGCGCAGCGGATTCCAGATGCACCTGGCCAAACCGGTCGATCCCGGGGAGCTCGTGGCGTCGGTGGCCACGCTGACCGGGCGGGTCAACTCGGAAGCCTGATGACGGCCGCGCGTATCCGGGGCGCGTCGTGCTACACTTAGCAATTCGTCGGGGCGTGGCTCAGCCTGGTAGAGCACTCGGTTCGGGACCGAGGGGTCGCTGGTTCAAATCCAGTCGCCCCGACCAGTAGAATCTTCAGGGAACGACATGGCCTTCAGGCGACGGGTCGTCGCTTGCGGGCCATTGCCATGTCGCCATGCCCATCTACGAATACGCCTGCCGGAGCTGCGGCCACGAATTCGAGCAGCTGATTCGGACTGGGGACACGGCCTCCTGCCCATCCTGCAAGGGACAAGACCTCGAACGCCTGCTCTCGCTCCTCTCGGTCAGCACGGAGCACACCCGCAAGCTGAATTTCGAGAAGGCGCGCGCGAAGGCGAAGCTGATACAGCGCGACAAGGACGTCGCGCAGGCCGAATACGAGAAGAAGCACCGCGAAGAGGGCCACTAGCGCCGGCGGGCCGGCGCCCTCGTCAGTCGGGCTGCCCTACGCCGTCTTGTTGGCGAGCGTCAAACCCTCGACGAAGGCCAGCGCGTTGTACGCGGTCATGTCCGGCTGCAGCGGCGTGATCGAGATGTAGCCGTCGCGCACCGCCTGATAGTCGGAGCGATCGTGCGGCTCCCATTCGTTCTCGCCCTCTTCGATCCAGTAGTACGGCTTGTGCCGCGGGTCGAGCCGCTCGCTGACCGTCGTCACGTGATTGCGCTTGGCCTGGACGGTCACCTTGAAACCCTTGTTCGGTCCCTTCGGCGTGTTGATGTTGAGCAGGGTGAATTTCGGCAGGCCGCGATCCAGCACCGCCTGCGCGATGATCGCGGCGGCGTCGGCCGACGGCCCGAACTCGCATTCGTCCTTGATCCGCTGCGTGGACACGGCGATGCTGGGGATCTCGAGCAGGGCGCCTTCGAGCGCTCCCGACACCGTGCCCGAGTAGGTGACGTCGTCGCCCAGATTCCAGCCCTTGTTGATGCCCGAGACGATGAGGTCGGGCTTGCCCTTGAGCACCTGCGTGATGGCGAGATTCACGCAATCGGTCGGCGTGCCATCGACGGCATAGACGTTGGGGCCGATCGCGTCGATCCGCAGCGGACGACGCAGCGTGAGGGCGTGGCCGATCGCGCTGGCCTCCTGAATCGGGGCGACGACCGTGATCTCGCCCAGCGGCGCGAGGGCGGCAACCAGGGCCCTGATCCCTTCCGAGTGCACACCATCGTCGTTGGTTACAAGAATTCGTGGCATTGGAACGATCGATCCTATCAGGCTTCTCGGCCCGGGCCCGGTTCCCGGGTAGTGGGTCGGACGGCGCGTGTGTGTCCGCGATCGCGCAGCCGGTGACGACGAGGCGATGCGATGTTCCCGGCGGACGGACGGGGCGCCGACGGCGGCGCCGCGGGACGGGCATCGATCCTAGTACACTTCCTCCATGAAGCTGCAGGACCTGCTGACGGCGCGAACGCACGACGCCGCGCCCGAGCTGGTCGAGCCGATCGAGCGCGGCCGTCTGCGCTGCCATGCCTGCGGCCATCGCTGCCCCATTCCCGAGGGCGCGATGGGCGTGTGCAAGGTGCGCTTCAACAGCGGCGGCCGCCTACGCGTGCCGTGGGGCTACGTCGGCGGCGTGCAGTGCGACCCGGTCGAGAAGAAGCCGTTCTTCCACGCCTACCCCGGGGCGCTCGCCTACAGTTTCGGCATGCTCGGCTGTGATCTGCACTGCGCCTACTGTCAGAACTGGGTGACCTCGCAGGCGCTCCGCGATCCGCGGGCGGTGGCACCGCCGCAGGATGCCAGCCCGAGCGCCCTCGTCGCCGACGCCGTGCGGCAGGGGGCGAGGCTGCTGGTGTCCACTTACAACGAGCCGCTCATCACCGTTGAATGGGCCGTCGAGATCTTCAAGGCGGCCCGGGCGGCCGGCCTCGTCACCGGTTTCGTCTCGAACGGCAACGGCACGCCGCGTGTCCTGGACTACCTGCGGCCCCACATCGATCTCTACAAGGTCGATCTCAAGAGCTTCAACGACAGGAACTATCGCGAGCTCGGCGGCCGGCTGTCGCCGATCCTCGAGACGATCCAGTGGCTGCACGGCGCGGGCGTCTGGGTCGAGATCGTCACGCTGCTCGTACCCGGGTTCAACGACAGCGAGGCCGAGCTGAGAGACATGACGACGTTCCTGGCCGGCGTCTCGCCCGACATCCCGTGGCACGTCACGGCCTTCCATCAGGATTACAGGATGACGGATCCGGCCAACACCACGCCCGCAATGCTGCTGCGCGCGGCGCGGATCGGTCGTGAAGCGGGCCTGCGCTACGTCTATGCCGGCAACCTGCCGGGCCGCGTCGGCGACTACGAGCACACGAACTGCCACGCCTGCGGCAAGCGGCTCATCTCGCGCTACGGCTATCTGATTCAGGAGTACGCGCTGACCTCCTCCGGCGCCTGCCCCGCCTGCCAGACGGCAATTCCCGGCCGCTGGAGCGCGGCATTTGCCGGGCAGCGGGCTGCACATCCTTTCCTGCCGCACGACAGAACCCGGCTGTCGGTGGTCTAGGCGATAGAATGGTCGGAGTGCTGAAGGACAGCCTCGACCGCCCCCTCAGGAACCTCCGCCTGTCGGTCACCGACCGCTGCAATCTCCGCTGCAGCTACTGCATGCCCGAGCCCGACTACGTCTGGCTGCCGCGCGAGGACATCCTGCATTTCGAGGAGATCGAGACGCTTGTCGACGTGTTCATCAGCCTCGGCGTCGACAAGGTGCGTCTGACGGGCGGCGAGCCGCTGCTGCGGCGCAACCTGCCCGACCTGATACACCGGCTGTCGTCGCGTCCGGCGATCCGCGATCTGGCGATGACGACCAACGGCGTGCTGCTGGCCCCCAACGCCCGGGCGCTTCGCGATGCCGGGCTGCACCGCCTGACCGTCAGTCTGGACACGCTGCGGCCGGAGCGCTTCCGCAATCTCACGCGCTTCGACGAGCTGGATCGTGTGCTCGCGGGCATCGACGCCGCGGCCGCGTTCTTCCCCGGCTTCAAGATCGACACCGTGGTCATTCGCGGCGTGAACGACGACGAGCTGATCGATCTGCTCGAATTCGGACGGCGGTACGGCGCGGAAGTCCGGTTCATCGAGTACATGGACGTCGGCGGCGCGACGCACTGGGCGATGTCGCGCGTGCTGCCGCGGCGCGAGATGCTGGCGCGGCTCGAGGAGCACTGCGGAGCCGTCACGCCCGTCGTCGAAGAATCGTCGGCGCCGGCCGACCGTTATCGTCTGCCGGACGGCACGACCTTCGGGATCATCTCGTCGACGACCGAGCCGTTCTGCGATTCGTGCGATCGCAGCCGGCTCACCGCCGACGGGCTGTGGTACTTGTGCCTGTATGCGTCCCACGGCACCGATCTGCGGCGGCCGGTGCGCTCGGGAGCGTCGCGCGAGCAGATCGCGCAGCTGATTCGCGCGACATGGGCGGTGCGCAGCGATCGCGGCGCCGAGGAACGCCTCGCCTCGCGCGATCGCCTGCCGCTCATCCCCGCGGACCGGCTGAAGCGCGATCCGCACCTGGAGATGCACACCAGAGGCGGATAGACGTAAGGCAAATTGCGAAATGCCGGATGCGAGAGGGACGAGCGCTCGCCTTCTTGCCTGTTGAATGCTGCCTTACAGGTTCATTCAGCAGTGATCGTCGAACGCCTGCTCGAGCATCTCGGCGATCGACGCGGCGTCGCGCGTCTCGATCTGCCGCCGCTCGAGCAGGTAGACGAGCTTTCCGTCGCGCAGCAGACCCACCGACGGTGACGAAGGCGGATAGGGGGCGAAGGCTTCCCGGGCCCTGGCCGTGGCTTCGATATCGGCCCCGGCGAAGACGGTGCCGACGAAGTCCGGACGCCTGGAATGCTGCAGCGCCATCGCGACGGCCGGCCGTGCCTTGCCCGCGGCGCATCCGCAGATGGAATTCACCACGATCATGACCGTCCCTTCCCGGCGAAGGGCGGCGTCCACATCCTCCGGCGTGCGTAGTTCGCATACGCCGATGCTGGTCAACTCGGCCCGCATCGGGGCAATGAACTGCTCGGGATACGGCATGCCGGCATTGTAGCCCAGCCCGGGCCGCCTTACCGGGCCGCGTGCTCGAGCAGACCCTCCGGGCAGATGCGGTGGCTGAACCGGGCGTCGGAGTGCACCCCGAGATACTGCTCGATCGGCGTCCGGTAGTCTGACGCTCACGACTACCCACCCACGTTCCGGTTGTCGCGGATGCGCTTGCAGCAGCCGCAGATCGGCAGCAGTCCGCTCGACGGGCCCACGTCCGAGAGCACCTTCTGCAGTTCCTCTACCCGGGCAGCCAGCGCTTGCTGCAGGCCGACGGGATGCGCTGGTCGATTCGCAGCCGGGCTTGAGTCATCCGAGTCGAACGGCTTGACGATGTAGTCGACGGCGCCGCTCGAGCCCGGTGATCATCGAGGCGTTGGAGATGAGCAGGATGCGCTGCATCCCCGAGAGCGTCTCGCGGATCTCCTGGTACAGGGTGAGACCATCCGTACCGGGCATGTTCCGGCGATGATCGCCATCGGGGGCGGCGAGGGTCCCGCATGACCTCCCACGCGGAGGCGCCGTCGGCGCACTCGGTCACCTCGTAGTCCCGGCGGACCAGGAACGTGCGCAGCGCGTGGCGCAATACGACGTCGTCGGCGGCGCCGAGGGCGCGCCTCATCAGCGTGCGGCGTCGGAGGCTGCGGCGGCCGCGAAGGCGCGCAGCTGGGCCAGCAGCGCTTCGACCTGCCGTTCGAGCTGTGCCAGCGCCGCGGGGGCGTCGGCGACGCGCTCCTCGCGGCCGATCGTCTCGAGCGCGAAGGCCGTTGCCGTCGGTCCGTCGGGGATGAAGTTCGAGACGGAGCCCTTGAAGGCGTGCGCCGCCCGGCGAATGCCGTCCGGTGTGCCGCCCGCGACGCTGGCACGCACCTCCGCCATCATCTGCGGACACTCTTCGAGAAACAGCGTGATGAGCTGGCGTGCGAGCTCTTCGTCGCCCCCCAGCCGCGAAATCATCGCGTCCGGGGACCAGACGAACTCGTCTGCGGCGCCGTGATCGTATGACTGCTCGGACACGTGCTCCCCCCAGAAAACACGGACTCTGTCACGCGGCCAGACGCTGGCGTCTGAAGGCCGCCTTCACGCGCGCGGTCAACACCGATGGTTCGAACGGCTTCATGATGAAGTCGTCGGCGCCGAGCGACAGCACCTGGTCGGCCACCCTGCTGCCGTCCTCGGTGGTGACGACCACGATTGGCGTGGCGCCGAGACCCTCGACGCGGCGAATCTGCGCAATCGCCTCGTAGCCGTCCATCGTCGGCATATTGAGGTCCATCACGATCAGGCTGGGAAGGTGGCGGACCGACTGCTCCACCGCTTCACGGCCGTTCCGGGCCTCGAGCACCGAGTAGCCGTCGCGTTCGAGCAGCAGCTTGACCAGCGTTCTCGTGATCGGCTCGTCGTCGGCAATGAGCACCGACTTGCGGATCGGCGCCGCGGCCGGAGGCTCGACGATCGCATCGGTGCCGAGGACGCGCGTGACTTCGTCGCGCGAGGTCACGCCCGAGGTGACCAGGGTTGCGGCGTGATCCTTGAGCGAGGGGAAGCCGGCCGCATCCATCGCCCGGCGGAGATCCATCGAGGTCGGGCCGTGCGAGATCGAGGCGCGGATCGCGTCCGTCGATGACAGCAGCTCGGCCAGAGGCGCCACGCCTGAATACCCGGTGCCGCGGCAGCGGTGGCACGGTGCGGCCGCGGCGCGGTTGCGGCATCCCAAACACAGGCGCCGCACGAGGCGAAGCCCGAGGACGCCATTGAGAGATTCGGCGATCAGGTGCGGCTCGAGCCCGAGGTTCAGCAGGTGGATCACCGCCGCGGTCGCATCGAGCGTGCGCACCGAGCTCAGCACCAGCGCGCCGTCGTGCGCGGCCTGCCAGGCCATGGCCGCGATCTCGGCGTCGCGCAGCTCGCCCACCATGAGCACCTGCGGACGCTGACTGATCGCCATCCGCATCGCCCCCATCAGCGTCGATCCGGTTCGCGCGTTCAGCGCGATCTGATTGACGCCGCGCAGCGTGTGCTCGACCGGGTCCTCAACCGAGACGATGTTGATGCTGCCGCGCCGCTGCTGCAGATACTGCAGCGCCGAATAGAGCGCCGTGCTCTTGCCGCTGGCAACCGGGCCGGTGACGAGCACCAGGCCGCTCTGATGATCGAGCGCGCGCTTCAGGCGCGTGACCGTATCGGCGTCGTAGCCCAGATCGTCGAGGGCGGGTACAGGCCGTTCCTTGTCGGCGACGCGGAGCACGAGCTTCTCGCCCGACGGCGTCGGAATCGTTGCAAGCCGGACGTCGATTCGCCGTCCGTTCATCTGAAAGGTGAACGCTCCGTCCTGCGGGCGGTTGCGCACGGCGGTGCCGACGCTGGCCATCAGCTTGAAGCGGCTGACGACAGCCGGCGCGATATTCGCAGGAACCATGTCCGCCGTTTCGAGCATGCCGGCGACGCGCATCTGCGTGGCCAGCGCCCCGCCCGAAACCGGTTCGAGCAGCAGTTCGCTGGCCTGGGCGTCGACCGCCCTGGCGAGCAGACTGTGGCAGATGTCGATGATTCCCGAGTCCGGCAGCGGGGGACCGGCAGCCGGCTCACTGATGCCGGGGGCTGGCGCGTGGCGCGGCGCCGGCGGCGCGTGGTCCTCGCGCGGCCGCGCGGCCTCGCCGTAGTAGCGGGTCAGGGCGGCCTGCACCGTCGAGCGGCAGGCAAGCCTTACCACCGGCGCGCGGCCGGTTGCGAAGCTCACGTCGCGCTCGGCGTCGACGTCGAACGGCGTCGCGGTCAGGACGGTGATCGTCTTGTCGTCGACGGCGATCGGCACGAGCTCGTACAGACGCGCCACACGGGCAGGCACGAGACGAATTGCCAGCGGATTCGCGTCGACCTGCACGCGGTCCTCGAACGCGAGGCCGGCGGTTCTGGCCAGCAGCGCATAGACCGCGCGTTCGTCGGCATAGCCGAGCGCGACCACCGTCTCGTACAGCGGCTGGCCGTCCTTCGTGCATTGTTCGAGCGCAGCCCGCAGCGTTGTCGCGGTGAGCACCTGCTCCTGGACCAGCGCTTCGGCGAACGCGTCGCGCACGCGCGCCGGCAATGCGTCAGGTCGTCGCGATGTGGCGCCGCGGGCTGGGCGGCTGTTGCGGTCGGGGTGCATCTGGACGAGTGCCATGACTTTCAGAACCCTAACGTTAGGTCGACACCTGCACGCTGGCGAGCGTGTCGAGAAACGCTTCGACGGAATTCCGCGCGAATCTGCCCTTGGCCGCTTCGCCGAGCAGATACTGACCGGCGGCCTCCGCGGTCAGCGCCGTCCGGTACGGGCGCGACGATGTGAGCGCATCGAACACGTCGACGATGCCGACGATCTGCGCCAGGACCGGCACCTCGTCGCCGCGCAGCCCGTCGGGATAGCCGCTGCCATCCAGCCGCTCGTGATGGCCGCGGACGATCGGACGCACGCGGCGCAGCGACTGCAGCGGCGCGCAGAGCTGATCGCCGATCACGGGGTGCTTCTTCATCACCTCGAACTCGTCCGCGGTCAGCGGGCCCGGCTTGAGCAGGACGGCGTCGGGGACGCCCACCTTGCCCACGTCGTGCAGATAGCCGCCGCGGTGCAGCGCTTCGAGATCCTCGTCGGGCATTCCCAGCGCCCGGCCGAGCCTGACCGCGTGCTGCGCGAGACGCTCGCAGTGGCCGTTCGTCGAGGGATCGCGCGCCTCGATCGTCAGCGCCAGGGTGACGAAGGCGGCTTCCGCCGAGTCGAGGGCATCGATCAGGTGCTTGACGCGCGTCAGCGATCGGACGCGCACCCGCAGCTCCTGCGGGTGCACGGGCTTCGAGAGGAATTCGTCGGCGCCGGCCTCGATGCCGCGCAGCCGGTCGCTCAGGTCGGTCTGCCCGGTGACCATCACGACCGGCGTCAGACGCGTGCTTGGATCCGACTTCAGGCGCCGGCAGACTTCCAGACCGTTCATGGCCGGCATGTCGACGTCGAGCAGCACGACATCGGGACGGTGGCGCTGCACCGCTTCGAGCGCAGCGGCGCCGTCGGCGGCGAGCAGGACCTCGTGCCCGTCGCTGCTCAACAGACGCCGGAAGAGCGAGCGGACGCTCTCGGTGTCGTCGACCACGAGCACGCGGCTGCGGCGGGCGGTCGGCGTGAAGATTTCACTCAAGATGCCCGCCTTGTGCTGGCTGCGGGAGCAGCGGGCGCCGTCAGCGCGTCGTCCTTCGGCGGAGCGTCCGGCGCCGGTACCTGTCGGGCGCGGGCATTCGCGGCGGCGCGCGCGGCGAGCGGCACCCGGCGGTGCAGCCCGTGACGCTCGAGCTGGCGGTAGAACGCCCGGCGGCTGATCCCGAGCAGCCGGGCGGCGACCGCCTTGTTTCCTCGTACCTGTTCGAGTGTTTTCACGATGTGCTCGCGCTCGATCTCGACAAGCGGCGCCGGCACGTCGGGACGCACGGACGCCGCCGGCGCGGCGGCCGGCGCCGGCGACAGCAGCCGGGCAAGGTCGACCTCGGTGATGAACTCCCCGGAGGCCAGCATACACGCACGCTCGAGCACGTTGCGCAGCTGCCGCACGTTGCCCTCCCAGGGGGCGTTGACGAGCAGCCGTTCGGCGCCGGGCGTCAGGCCGCTGAGCGCCTTGCCGAACCGCTCCGCACACTGCCGGACGAAGACTGCGGTGAGATACGGAATGTCCTCACGGCGGTCGCGCAGCGGCGGCAGCACGATCTCGGCAATGTTCAACCGGTAATAGAGGTCGCTGCGGAACTGCCCGGCGGCCACTTCGGCGCGCAGGTCGCGGTTGGTGGCCGCGGCGATGCGTACGTCGACTGTGCGGACCTCGGTCGATCCGACGCGCTGCACCTCCCCGTTCTCGATGACGCGCAGCAGCTTCGCCTGCACGGGCAGGGGCAGCTCGCCGATCTCGTCGAGGAACAGCGTCGCGCCGTCGGCGGTTTCGAACAACCCGGTCTTGGCCTCCGCCGCGCCTGTGAATGCGCCGCGCACGTGGCCGAACAGCTCGCTCTCGGACAGCGTCTCGACCAGCGCCGAGCAGTTCACGGTGACCAGTCGCTTCGAGCTGCGCGGTCCGAGCATGTGCAGCGCCCGCACGATCAGCTCCTTGCCCGTTCCCGTCTCGCCGCACACCAGCGCCGTCCGCGCGTGGGGCGCCAGCCGGCGGACCAGGTCGAACACGTCCTGCATCACCTGGCTGCGGCCGATCATGCCGCAGAACTCGATATGGCGCGCGGCATCGGCGTCGATCTTCATCAGCGCGCGGCGCTCGTCGGTTTCCGTGCGCACTGCCGCCAGGAGCTGACGCAGACGCTGCAGATCGAAAGGCTTGGTCAGGTAGTCGGTGGCGCCGAGCTTGACCGCCGTCACCGCACTGTCGATGGTGGCGTGGCCCGACATCAGCACGACGCGCACCCGCGGGTCCACGTCGCGGATCGTGCGGAGCACTTCCAGGCCGGTCACGCCCGGCATCCGGAGATCCACCAGCACGAGATCGGTCGGGCGGCCCGAGAGCTGCTGGATCGCGTCGGTGCCGTCCACTGCGGTTGCGACGTCGAAGCCCTCGGCCACTGCCACGGATCCAATCAGGGACAGGATGGCGCGGTCGTCATCGACAACGAGCACTCGGGGACGGACTCTCACACAGAGCTAATCGGCCACGGGAGCGGGCGCTTGAGGCACACGCGCACACTGCGCGCGCTCCGCGAGGGCCGAAGCGCTGCGGAGTGCGAAAGTTCCCGGGTTCTACCGCGTTTTCACAGCGTCGAGGCTGACGACAGCCTCGTTGCCCAGGACGGTGGCGGTGTGCGGGACGCCGCGCGGCACCGCGATCCAGTCGCCTGGCCCGAGCACCGCGCGCACGCCGTCGAGGGTCAGCTCGAACTGCCCCGAGAGCACGGCGTCGATCTTGTCCGCGCCATGGGTGTGTTCCGGGAAGTGTGTGCCCGGCGGGTAGACGTACCGGCTGACCGAATACCCCTGCGCCTCGAGCTTGCGGCGCAACGCCGCTTCCGAAAGCTCGCCGTCGGTGCGGCTGTCCCAGTGATGAACGCTCATGATCGATCGAGCGAACGCGGCGCCGGCAGCCTTTGCGCCAGGAGCTCCTCGAGCCAGGAACCGGGGCGCCGGGCGCCTTCGGACGTCGCGGCCTCGGGCCCCCAAATCTGCCGCAGCCGCTCGTCTCGGCCGCACCGCCACCGGTAATAGCGATACTGCACCGGGTGCTTGATGTAGTAGTCCTGGTGCGATTCATCGGCCGGATAGAAGATGCGAGCCCTGGAGATCGGCACCACGATCGGTTCGGTGAACCGCATCGCCACCCGCGCCCGCGACGCTTCGGCCGCCGCACGCTGTGCCTCGGAGTGCACGAAGATCTCCGGACGATACTGCTGGCCGACGTCGCAGAACTGGCGATGCGCGACGAACGGATCGATGTGGTGCCAGAAGTAGTCCAGCACCTCCTCGTACGACACGATCGCCGGATCGAAGCCGACCTCGACGGCTTCGGCGTGTCCGGTCGCGCCGCGTGCGACCTGTTCGTAGCTCGGGTTCGGCAGGCGGCCGCCCGTATATCCCGAGGTGGTGAACTTCACGCCCGGCAGCTTGTCGAAGTCCGCCTCCGCGCTCCAGAAGCAGCCCATTGCAAAGGTGGCTTTCTCCCATCCGGGCTGCAGGGTCGGCAGCTGCGCTGCCGCGGCGGTCGTTCCGATGCCGATGAAGCCGCCGCGCAGCCACACGTAGAACACCGCCAGGCCGACGGACAGCATCAGGATTGAGCGTTGCGCAGTCACAGCCGCTCCTCGAAAGTCAGCGCGAGGCCGTTGATGCAGTATCGCAGCCCCGTCGGCTGCGGTCCATCGGGAAAAACGTGCCCCAGGTGTCCCCCGCAGCCCGCGCAGTGCACCTCGGTCCGCACCATCAGCCAGCTCCGATCCACGCGCGTGGCCACGGCATCGTCCAGAGGACGCCAGAAGCTCGGCCAGCCGGTGCCGCTGTCGAATTTCGTGCTGGAGTCGAACAGCTCGCGCCCGCAGCCGGCGCATCGGAACACGCCGGCACGGTGCTCGCGATTCATGGGGCTGCTGAACGGCCGTTCGGTGACCTGCTGACGGAGGACGCGGAACTGCGCCGGCGTCAGCGTGCGGCGCCATTCTTCCTCGTTGCGCGCGATCGCGAACGTGCCGTCGATGCTGGCGGAAGGCCCGGTGAGCCACCAGGCGGCGGGCGCCAGCACCGCGCCGCTGGCCAGGGCGGCGAGGAACTGCCGCCGGCTGCGCGCCCCTCGACCGTGCCCGGTGCGCTCCCCTTCGATGCGCTCACCGCCCCGATCTCCGCCGAGGGACGAGTCCAGGTCGAGTGGCACGTCTTATCGTAACGCCGGACCGTTGACGCGGAGCCAGTGCCGTGCCTCCCGGTAGCCGGGACAGGCGGCGGCGACGAGCTTCCAATACGCCGGCGAGTGATCGAGCCGCTTCAAGTGCATCAGCTCGTGAATGAGCACGTAGTCGCGCACGTCGGGCGGCATCAGCACGAGCCGCCAGTTCAACGAGATCCGGCCGTCGCGTCCGCACGACCCCCACCGGGTGCGCTGGTTGCGGATGCTCACGCCTGTCACGGTCAGCCCGTGCTGCGCGGCGAGCTCCAGCAGCCGGGGCGGCAGCTCCCTGCGCGCCCGCTCGCGCAGCGCGACGCGATCATCGGCGCTGAACGCCGAGGGCGTCAGCCGCGCGCGCTGCCGCGCCACCCACTCGGTGTGGCGCCGGACGAATTCATCGGCCTCGCGCTTCGACCCGCCCCGGGGGATCGTGACGCGAACGCGCCCGTCGTGCTCGACGCGCAGCAGATATCGCCGCGCCCGGCGGTGGCGCACGAAGTAGATCTCTTCGCTGGGCGGTGCAAAGGCTCTATCGCGTGTCGGTGCGATGCCTCCGCTTGTCGGTGCGAGGTGCTGTCGCGGGTCGGTGTAAAGGGGCTTCGCTGCCGGTGCAGGTTGCCTGTCGGGAGCCGGTGCGATGCCGCTATCGCCTGTCCGTGCAAGGCGACGATCGCGTGTCGGTGCGGGCGGGTCGTCAACAAACGGCAAACCGAGCTGCACGAAAACAGGATAGCCGAATCCGCCGTGTGTCGACAGTTCGCCAGGAGCGCGGCGGCTCTGCTGTTAACAGAGCTGCGGGCACCTGACAGATCCTGTGTCGTGCCGAGTGGCGCGGTGATGGCAATGAGATCGCGGAGTCCGTGAAACGCGGGGGCGCAGTGTCCGCAAAGACTGGCGGTCCGGCTGAAGCCGGTGCGAGGTCCGGCTAAAGCCCGTGCGAGGTCCGGCTCCTATGAGCCGGACTGATGTCAAGTCTCTTCCGTTTCGACAGACGTCACCGGAGCAGACCTCCTAACCCGCCTGAGGTCTGCGAAGGTGACGTCTTCGTTGTTCCCGTCCGCGCGCGGTTTCGTGGCTGGGCGAGTCACTCGCCACCAGCTCCTATGCGTGTCGGCT
>Ga0209172_10001813_pt1 | contig 42119 bp, 40 predicted proteins | sample LarsenN4metaG_FD_184113 | JGI IMG/M metagenome (GOLD analysis project Ga0209172, IMG submission 184113) | Hot spring sediment bacterial and archeal communities from British Columbia, Canada, to study Microbial Dark Matter (Phase II) - Larsen... ... | reverse complement strand
TTTTCCCAATGTCCATCCCAATGACGGTTCTTGCTTCGATGACCATGATTGTGTCCTCCTTTCATCTTTAATGAACTCCAGTATACTAATTCCTGGAGGACACGGCGCTTTCATGGTATCAGTACATCTTAAACATAGTCATCTGATGTAGGAGGAAATATGAAATTTAAGCTTCCAATATTTAGAGCAGTTATTCTTTGCGCAGTGACGTTGGTTGCAGCGAGGTGGGAAGCGCAAGCGCAACTCCAAAATCACTATAAGACCTGGAGGGTTCAACCTGAGCCGTTCACCGGTATTGTCCAGGTCAAAGACCAGTTTATGTCCGACGATCTTACGTTAAGCCAGATAAGCTTCCTCTCCAACCCGGTTAGGAAGGTCGTTTTTAGTGAGCTTGGACCTGATACCTTTGATATCGTCAAACCCGATAACCATCTGACCTGGTACAGGGCACCTGGTAGGGACACGTTGATTCAGGTGGAATATGTAAATCAGCTTGAATCTACCACAGTGATGATAGATTCAGTGAAATATCTGTTGGTGCCTACTCAAAAGGAACCGCATGCTCTGCCTGAGAGTCTGGACCACTACAAAGCCTATAGGATTACCAACCCGACTACGTTGGTCAGGCCAGTTGAGCTTTTAGACCAGTTCGACCCAGTAACCAACCCTGAATTGATAGATTCTCTGGTGCCGGTGTATTTCTGCACCCCCGCCATAAAGAATACTGAGCCAATATATGACACCCTCACCCATTACGTAGCCTACGTAATTCAGCCTAAGCGCACCAGTTCCGAAATCCGGGGTACGGTTGACCAGTTTGGAGTGCATTCAATGCAGGTCCTGAACAGCGAGATGTTATTGGTGCCTACTAAGAAGAGGATTCCTCCTCCACCGCCTGACACTGGGAAAAATCACTATAAGACCTGGCGGATTCAACCTCTGCCTCTTCCCACTACTCCTTCCGCCGAGGTAAAAGACCAGTTCATGGTGGACACCCTAGATCTGCCGCAGATTGAGTTCCTATCTAACCCGGTCACAAAGATTGTTGGAGCCGATACTTTCAACATCACAAAACTGGACAATCATCTGAGCTGGTATAAGGCTCAAGGCAGAGATACCCTGCTGAAAGTAGAATATGCGAACCAATTCGAGTCTACCACTGTCCTTATAGATTCAGTGAAGTATTTGCTGCTTCCGGCCCAGAAGTCTCCACATGGCCCATACGATAGTCTGGATCACTACAAAGCTTACAGGATTAAGAACCCGCAGTTATTCAACCGAGGAGTCCAGCTTAAGGATCAGTTCGACTTGACCCAGGAACCGGTAACGTCCCTGGTGCCAATGTTCTTCCTTACTCCTGCCCAGAAAAACACTGAAGTGGTTTTCGACACAATTACTCACTACGTTGCCTATTCCATAGATCCCAAGAGTTTCATTTCCGAAACTCGGATGGTGACAGACCAATATGGCACGTATGATGTGGTGGCACTCAACAGCGAGATGTTACTGGTGCCTACCAGGAAAATAGCTTCCGGGACTCCAGCGCCTGACACCGGCAAGAATCACTACAAGGGCTGGCGGATTACGCCCCAGACTTTCGACAGAACCGTCTTGGTCCAGGACCAGTTTATGATGGACAGCCTCAAGTTATTCAGCATAGATCTGCTTTCCAACCCGGTTAAAAAGGTAGTTGGGCAAGACACCTTTAATATCATCAAACCCGATAACCATTTGACCTGGTACAGGGCTATGGGGAAGCCTACCTCCAAGAGGGTAGAATATGTAAACCAATTCGAATCTACCACTGTCCAGATAGACTCGGTGAACTATTTACTGGTTCCTACGCAAAAGCAACCCCATGCTCCTCCTGAGAGTTTGGACCACTACAAAGCTTATAGGATTAAGAACCCACAGTTATTTAACAGAGCGATCCAGCTACAGGATCAGTTCGACTTGACCCTGAACTGGTAACGTCCCTGGTGCCGGTCTACTTTTTGACGCCGGCCCAAAAGAACACTGAACCGAACTTTGATACACTCACTCACTATGTAGCCTACTCAATAGACCCTAAGACTACCACTGCCCAAACTCGAATGCTAATAGATCAGTTTCACCCCACCTTCTACCCTGTCTATGTAATGAACAGCGAGATGTTATTAGTGCCCACTAAAAAGAAAGCATTTGCTACACTACCTCAGTGTAGTGACGGATTAGATAATGATGGAGATGGGCTGGTTGACTTTCCGGCTGACTGCGGCTGCACCGATGCCAATGACAACAGCGAGGCTCCTAATCCGGTCAGGGCTTGCAACGACGGGCTTGACAATGACGGGGATGGACTCAAAGACTTCCCGGCTGATCCGGGCTGCAGTGATGTGTGCGACAATGATGAATTCAATCCTCTACCAGACACCGGCCCAAATCATTTCAAGAGCTGGAGGATTCAGCCTTTGCCTTCCACGTTCGCCCCGGTCTTGGTCAAAGACCAGTTCATGAAAGACACCCTTTTCTTCTCCAGCATAGATTACCTTTCCAACCCGGTCCAAAAAATAGTTCCGGGCGATACCTCAGACATCACCGATTCAACCGAGCATCTGAACTGGTATAAGGTTTTTGGCAAGACCGTCTCCCGTGAAGTGGTGTATAAGAATCAATTCGAGTCTACTTCAGTCGCCATAGACACGGTCAAGTATCTGCTGGTTCCGGCTCAGAAGTTGCCGCATTTGCCACCCGATAGTCTGGATCACTACAAAGCTTACCGGATCAAAGCTCCGACTGTGTTAAGCAGAGCGGTCACCCTTAATGACCAGTTTGACCTGACGCCGGAGCAGATAACTACTCTGTCGCGGGCCTATTTCCTTACTCCCGCTCAGAAGAATAATGAGCCAAAATATGACACGCTCACTCACTATGTGGCCTACTTGATTAACCCGCAGACCGGGTATTCCGGCACAACCCGGATTACCAATGATCAATTTGGGCAACATATTATGTTGCCGCTGAACAGCGAGTTGCTTCTGGTGCCTACCACGAAGATCTGCAATGCGGTGCCGGGGGATGTCAATGGTTCAGGAGGAGTTCCCAATCTGCAGGACGTAATCTACTTGGTGAACTACGTCTTCGACAAGGATCGCCCTGCTACTGGGTGTCTGGGAATTGACCCGGTTACTTGCTGGTCGATAGACCCAATCTGCCGCGGTGATGTCAACGGTTCCGGAGGAGCGTTACCCGTTAACTTGCCGGATGTAATTCACCTGGTCAATTTTGTGTTTGACAAGGATCGACCGGCTACTGGATGTTTAGGCCTGAGTCCCGGCAATTGCTGGTGCCCGGTGCCGACGCAAACCTGTTGCGAGCCAATAGCGAACTGCCCATAATCTCTGTGGCCTGAAGAGGAATGGCAAAAAGAAGCCCCCGCAAATCGGGGGCTTCTTGCTTAAGCTCCATAGTGTGTTAGGCTCTGTCAGAGTATAGCCATCTGGGTTAAGACCACGAGCAACTTTTGGATGCCCTCGCTAACGGATGTTTGATGTCGGCCTGTGAATGGTGATAAATCCGACGGGTAGAGTAGAAATAGGTAGGAAAGAGGCATTGCTGAGGCTCTCTACTTTTCATTTGAGTCCAGAATCTCAGGTTCAGGTCATCAGGTTAGTTCGAATTCCAGCTTAAAGGTTCTACCTATTGTGTGTTGCGGGCTACTTTGGTTCTTGGAATCAGGATGGAGAGATTCAATCGACAGGTTTTTATCCCTTTTACCTCTATTTTCTGGCATTCAAAAGATCTTGAAGCGTGGCTACTTATACCCGATTATCATCAGATTGTCTAAATAGACCCCGGGGCAGCCGTAAAAGGAGAGTTGGATTTTACGGCCAATGTACTTATCCAAAGATGCCTTACTGGTTCCACCAGGAAGCACGCTGACCCCTGGCAATGGTTCATCGTTGACAAAAGCGGCCAGATAGCCACTGTTATTGTATTGCTGGATCAAAAGCGTACAGGCTGCTACCTGGCCAATATAAAGGCTGTCCCTTTTGTAGACATAACCACAGGTTCTGGTTCCATCAGGTATGGCCAGGCACAGCGCTTCGGTCTGAAACGTCTCTTTAGTCCCCTTGGGCCATTCCCTCCATTGATCATCGTAGATTGACCAATCAGAAGCCAGGCTAGAGACCGGGCGGTTGAAATCATCATAGAAGATGACGTCATACAATATGTTCAAGTTGACATTTACAGTATCCCCGTGAGACAGATACAGATTCTGGATATACTCCTGGGCACCTAATTTGGACACCCTAATCTGGTACCAACCTTCAATCAGGACTCCGCGAGAAGTATAAGGAGTCAGGCCATAATAGTTGTCATCGATAAACAGGTTGGCCCCTGGAGGAGAAGAGTTAATTACTATAATAACAGGCTGTAAACTGTCATGTAGCTCTAAAACTCTCCCGCTGGGCAGAGTCGTATCGATGAAGGCACTTATGTAGCCTGGCAGGGCCAGGCCAATCCGATGATAGCCGGCCGAGACTTTTTCCACAGTGGTGGGTGTCTTCGGCCTCATGCCGGCTCCATCCACTGTGATCTTGGCTCCGGCCGGTGTTGAGGTGACCAATAAAGAACCAAATCCCAGAGCATCCCAATCATAGTAAAGAGTATCGATCTGGTCAGCCAAAACCGCCGCTGACTGGGAATAATCTATGTAACCTGGCTGTTTCAGAACGTATACATAACTATCAGGTACCACATAAGACAAGCTAATAGGTGTATTCCCTAGATAGCGGTTGCCTTGGTAAATCTGAGCGCCACTAGGATTGGAAACGAAGAGTAAGGTTCCATATTGTGAGGACATGTCTACGGTTACCTTGGCAGTCGCACCGGAGGGGACATTGACCAGTAGAGTGGTATCTGAGTAGTTAGCCAGGGTTAATTTGAGCCGGTGCAATCCCGGTAATACTTCAGGAATAGTGGCCGAAGTGGTCTTGCCCGTGGCGATACTATCCAAATAAATGGCTGCCCCAGGGGGAACCGAGTAGACTGTTAGCGAGCCCGGAATATTGATAGTCTCTGTGAATGTTATCTTGTCCGAACAGCCGTTCCAGACCCAGAGGAGCAATACTACGACCCCTGCTAACTTGTAACCTAAATAGCGGTGCATTCTCATAGACCTACTCTCTTCAAAAATCGCAAGTATACACTCCAGTTTCAAGCAAATCAAGCAAATCTTGGGGATTTTTGAAGTGACCTAAAGACTCCACGAGCCCATTCGGCTTTAGCAGATAAGCCGAAGTTTGTGTCTGGCTAAGACCAGAATCCAGCCCTTTTTTCCCTTGTTTCCTGGGTAGGCTTGACAAACAGTTTTAAAGTTCATAATGTATTGTATATTATTATACGTAAAATGGAGCCTCAGAAGAAGGGGATATGTTAAGGAGATACTCTCTGCCGATTTTGCTTTCAGTCTTACTGTTTTTCACCAGTGGTCTTTCGGCCCTCGCTCAGGGGGTCTATCCCTTCTGGGTGGTGAGTTATGATGGTCCGGGTCATGCGAATGACGAGGTACATGCGATGGCGATAGATGGGAAGGGGGACATCTATGTGACCGGTAAGAGCGTGGGGACCAGTAGCAGTGGTGCTGATTATGGCACGGTTAAGTATGGCCCGGATGGGACGGTTTGGTGGGTCAGGCAGTATGATGGTCCGGGTCATGGCTGGGATGCAGCTTACGGTTTGGGTTTAGATGACAGTGGTTATGTATATGTGGGTGGGGAGAGTACTCCGGCGGGGGGTATTTTCTATGATTTTGCTCTTATAAAGTACTCGCCTGGGGGTGAGACGGTATGGGTGAGGCGGTATAATGGGCCCGGGGATTCGTATGACGAGATAAATGCTTTGGCGGTAGATGATAGTGGGAATATTTTAGTGACTGGAAACAGTTATGGGCTGGGTACGGCTAACGATTATGCTACCATCAAATACACTTCTGGTGGGGATACGGTATGGGTGAGGCGCTATAATGGAGCGGCCAACGATCATGATGTTCCTACTGCGCTTACGACAGACAGGCTGGGCAATGTTTATGTAACTGGCTACAGTTATGGGATTCAAAATGACTATGCGACCATAAGATATAGTTCCGGCGGGGAGAGTTTGTGGGTGAGGCGGTATAACAGTTCAGGTAATGCCAGTGACTTAGCCCGGTCAGTGGCGGTTGACGACAGTGGGAATGTATACGTGGTGGGGAATACTGCAACCATTAAATACAGCCCCACTGGAGATTCCCTCTGGGCTAGAACCGATGTGACCGGTCACGCCCTCCTGTTGGACCGTTCTGCTTATGTCTATGTTACGGGCGGCCAAGGCACATTCAAATGCTCCAGTCAGGGGCAGCTCCTCTGGTCAAGTTCTTACTGGGGAAGAAAATTAGCCCTGGATTCTCTTGGAAATGTATACTTAGCCGGAGGGATTGTTGACATCCAAACAGTCAAGTATTCTCCTGATGGGGAAGTGCAGTGGGCAAGTAACTACAATGGCGACGGAAATGGGGTAGATCAAGGCGTGGATCTGGGCATTGACCAAAATGGGGATCTCTATGTGACCGGAATTAGCTGGGGCAATGGGAGTGGATTCGATTACACCTTATTTAAACTCTACCCCTGTTCGGCAATCCCGGGCGATGTGAATGAGTCGGGTCTGGTGACCCTGACAGACATTGTTCATCTGGTGAACTTTATCTTTGATAAGGATCGGCCTCCTTGCCAGGGAATTGACCCGGGCAACTGCTGGGCACCCCAGCCGGTTTGTCGGGCAGACGTGAATGGTTCTGGCAGCAGTAACTTAGGAGATATTATACATCTGGTGAATTTTATATTCGACAAGGACCGCCCCCCCTGTCTAGGGATTAACCCGGGAAATTGCTGGACGCCGGTGCCGATAGAAGCCTGCTGCATGCCTGTTCCTTAGTAAATGTGGATAGGTCCGCCAAGTAATTCCAATTCCAGAATAAGAATGCGCGCCTGCGGTCGGGGACGAGTAAATAGGTGCCACAAGTTTAGTCCTGACTCTCAAGATTGATGGCTCCAGGGGTTAGTTCATTTGCGTCATTCTGACCCGGGCAAAATAGTCCAGGAGTTAATCGAATATCAAACCGAAAATCCTTCCCAGCTTCTCTTTCAATTCCAGAGCTTAGTCAGCGCTCTTCAGTATAGCAAACTCTATGAACTTTTCTTAGAATTTGTCCCGGAAGGAAGCAGGGTGCTGGACTGGGGGGCCGGAAATGGGCATTTTTCTTATTTTCTACTGCGCTGCGGTTACCGAACCTCAGCCTTCAGCCTGGAAGACCATGTCTTGCCCAGACTGCTTAAAAAACAGTACCCGGAGTTTGAGTATGTCAGAGGCCAAGAAGATCAGCCGGTAAGACTGCCGTTTCCAGATCAATCCTTTGAGGCTGTGACCTCAGTGGGGGTCTTAGAGCACGTTCGAGATAGTGGCGGGGAAGAGCTGGCCAGTCTGCAGGAAATAAAAAGGGTGCTGAAATCGGGAGGGATTTTTATTTGTTATCATTTTCCGAATAGATATAGTGGCATAGAAGCACTTGCCCGGCTATTGCCTGCTAAACCCAGACATAGGTATAAGTACACTAAAAGTGGTATAATTGAACTCTGCCGCAAGAGTAGGTTTGAAATCTTGAAGATAAAGCGTTATGGATTCTTGCCCAGAAATGTGTGGGGTAAGTTTCCCGGTACTTTTAAAAATTCCGAGATTATCTCTGGAAGCTGGAATGTACTGGATGGCGTCTTAAGCTGGCTCTTCAACTCCTTCTGTCAGAACTGGTTATTCGTGGCCCGTCGGACTGAAAGTTAACCTAAGCTAAAATTTTTTGTGACCGGTGCAACAATTTATACCCGAAGACGTATATTGACTGACGACAAAAATGAACGTATATTCATATTCTGAATGACTATTAAGATTGCCCAGGCCAACACCGGCAGCCGGAAGAGCAGGCGCCACCAGAAAAATCGCCTGCTGATTTTAGAAGCGGCTAAAGGAGTGTTCTCCCGCAGAGGTTTTGAGAAGACCACCATGGCCGATATTGCTCAGGCAGCAGAGATGGCTACCGGCACGCTCTATCTTTATTTCAGAGGCAAAGAAGAACTCTTCTATGCCTTGATGGAGAAGGGGATGAATCGCTTAATCCAGGATTTGCGAGCGGTCGTTACAGAGGAAAAGGGTTGGGAGAAGAGATTGCGCTTGTTCATTCAGAAACCGTTTGAATTTTTTGAAGAGAACCGGGACTTCTACAAGATTTATCTGCGGGAGCTCCCTTTTTGCAATGCGGGAGAAAGGCGCCAGAGCATGCAGAGGTGCTTCCAGGGGCATCTGGAATACGTGGATATGTTAGAAGAGTGTCTTAAGAAAGGGCTGGGCTTTCGTTCCTCGGCTAAATATCCTGTCCGGGAAGCAGCCCTGATGATCAGGGGAGCGGTAGATTTTATGATTTTGGAATCGATGTTGGAAGAATCTTCCCGGCCGTTGACCGAGAAGGTAGATTTCATGCTCGAGGTTTTCAAGCAGGGTTTAATTAAAGCAGTTAAGAAAAATAAAATCACAGAATGAAAATTAAGTTCAACTGGAAATTCGCTGCCGCTCTAGTATTTTTCATGGCAAAAGTCGCCGCCGGACAAGAACCCTGGGCTTTAGAAAAATGCCTGGAGTATGCTTATCAAAATAGCCCCCGGCTGAAGGTGGCCCAAAAGTCAATTGATGAGGCGGAAGGCCAGGCACAATCCTCCGCGGCAATTCTATACCCACAGCTAAATTTCTCCTCCAGTTACACCAAGAATTCCCCGGCGCCGTTCGGCGGTTTTGGCGGAAGTATTCCCAGCAGCAGAATCAGACCTTCTCTGGTATCGGCAGACGCGTATGAACACGCCTTTGGTCTGAACTACACTTTATTCTCCTGGAAGATTAAACCCACCCTGGAAATCGCTTCTGCGAATGTGGACCGGCTGCAGGCCGATTTCAGACAGACCAAGAATGAATTGACCCTGGAAGTTAAAAAGGCTTATTACACCGTCTTATTCACCGACCAGCTGGTCAATATCTCAAGCCAGGCTGAAGAGGTGGCCAAAAATAACTACGAGACCACCGAAAAACTTTACAAGGAAGGAAAAGTCTCCCATTTTGACGTTTCCCGCAGCAAGGTGCGCTGGGTCAACAGTCAGAGCGATTTAATCGAAACCAAGAGTAATTATCAGACCGCTCTGGAAGCCCTGCGGACCCTGATGAGTCTGCCGAGCGATAAAGAGTTAAACCTGTCCGGTTCCCTGTCAGAAGAGATGCTGGAAATCAGTGTGGAAGAAGCTCTGGACAAGGCTTATGCCAACCGACCCGAACTGCAGTCGTTAAGTTTCTTAGAAAAAGTCTCCTCCAGCACCATCAACTTAGAAAAAGCGGCCCGTTTGCCCAGTTTCACTCTGACTTACAACTACGGCTGGCAGGCCAATGACCTCTACTCTGACCCGGATAAGTATTTCAAGTACTGGACCTTTCTGGGGAAAATCTCTTTGCCTATTTTTGATGGATTCACGGCCAAGGGACGGATTAAAGCTGCTAAAGCCAGCTTAGAAAGAGTAAAGGGCTCCAAAGAGCAGTTGCAAGACTTAATCGATCTGGAGGTCAGGCAGGCCTTTTTAACTTTTCAGGCGGCCAAGGATAGAATCTCAACCCAGAAAGAAAATGTGAACACCGCCCAGGAGAATCTGCGGATTGCCACTGAGCAATACAAGTTAGGGCTTTTGTCGCAGCTGGAGTTGAAAGACGCCGAACTCTCTCTGACTGAAGCAGAGACCAATTATCAGAGAGCTTTATATGATTACAGCATCGGTTTGGCTCAGCTAGAAAAAGCACAAGGATTATGAAGAATGTCTTACCGAAGTAACAAATTAGAAATGATAATTCAGGAATCGGCAGGAATGCTTGAGAAAATGTCAAAACCTGAATTTGAAGGAGAACTGAATTGATTACCCGCAAAAGATTGGTGATTGGCTTTCTGATAATTGTATTGGCTTTGATAGCATTTCGAATCCTAGGCAGGGTGTTGCGCCAGGAAAAAGCCCAAACTGGGCCGGCTCAATCCGGCGTCCCGGTAGCAGTCACCCAGGTCAAGCGACAGCAAATCGAGGAGACTTTGATTTTAACCGGAGACATACGGGGCTTAAACGAAGCCAGGGTCTATCCCAAGGTGCCCGGAAGGCTGCAGCGTAAAATCAAAGAGGTAGGAGACGTAGTCAAAAAGGGGGAGGTTTTATCCTTAGTCGATAGAGACGAGCCGGCCCTGCAATTTGCCGCAGCAGAGGTGACTTCCCCTTTAGACGGGGTGCTGACCCGCTACTTTATGGATTTGGGTGAAGAGGTCACACCGGCTACTCCCATTTGTGAAGTGGCTGACATTTCCCCGGTAAAAGTTGTGGTGATGGTCCCGGAGAAAGATTTACCCAGAGTTAAAATCGGTCAGCTGGCCAGATTTACCCTAGATTCATATCCGGGCGAAACTTTTGCCGGCAAAATAACCAGAATTTCCGAAGCCCTGAATTTAGGCTCCCGCTCAGCCGAAGTGGAAATTTATTCAGAAAATCCGCAACAGAAGCTTAAACCGGGGATGTTTGCCAAAGTTGATATCGTGCTGGCAATTCACCAGAATGCAGTTACAGTTCCCCGAGAAGCAGTGGCTGAACTGGGGGGAACTTTTTACGCTTTTGTAATCAGGAACCGGACTGCCCAGCGCCGGGACCTGCATATCGGCATCATCAAGCCGGAAAAGCTGGAAATCCTCTCCGGCCTGGCTCCGGCAGAAACTTTAGTAACCTTGGGCTGGCATAATTTAACCGAGGGAAGCCAGGTTGACATAGTCGAATTCAATGGTAGCCCGGTCTCTGACTCGCTGAAAGACAAGGCTCAGCCGTGAGGTTACCAGAATTCGCGGTCAGACGGCCGGTCACTACTTTCGGCATCTATGTGGGGCTGATTGCCATCTCCATCTTTGCCTTTGTGCGGATGAGCATCGACCTTTTGCCGAAGGTCTCCTTTCCTACCATCGGAATCATTACCAGCTATCAAGGAGCCAGTGCCGAGGAGGTGGAGCAGAAGGTTACCCGGATAGTGGAGTCCACAGTTTCCATCGTTCGGAATCTGAAAGAGGTCCAATCGGTCTCCCGGGAAGGTTCTTCGGTGGTCCGGCTGATATTCGAATGGGGAACAGACCTGGACGCCGCGGCCAATGACGTGCGGGACCGGCTGGGGTTCTTACGCAATCTGCTCCCCAATGAAGCGGATGACCCGGTCATCTTCAGATTCGACTTAAGCGACATCCCCATTATTTTCTTAGGGGCGACGGCTAAAGATTCCTATCCCAAGCTCTATCATCTTCTGGATAAAGATGTCTCGGACATGCTCAAACGGGTGCCCGGAGTAGGCAACGTCTTTGTGCGCGGCGGCTATATCCGCCAGATAAATCTTAACGTAGACCGGCACCGATTAGAAGCTTACGGTTTGACTCTAAATGATATCTCCCAGGCTCTTAAAAACAACAACGTCACCCTGCCGGCCGGCAACATTAAAATTGCCCGCACCGATTATCTACTGCGTGTGCCTGGCGAGTTCACGGATGTGGACCAGATCAACCAGATGCCGGTGGGAAAATTCCAGGAGAGGCAAATCTATTTCAAGGACATAGGTTTTGCAGAGGACTACCGAACGGAAGAGAGCGAGAAAATCTCAGTCCAGGGCCAGCTGGGATCCTTGCTATTTGTCCAGAAAAGGGGAGAGGCCAATACCGTGAGAGTGGCCGAGGGGATAAAAAGGGCTCTGCCAGAAATCAACCGGCGCCTCCCTCCGGACGTCAAACTGCAGGTACTAATAGACAACTCCAAAGACATCAAGCGCACTATTAAGAACCTTTCAGATACCATGTGGATTGCCATAGCCCTGATTTTCGGCATCATTTTAATCTTCATCCGGCAGATTCGCCCGGCTTTAATCGTCTTCACTTCAGTCCCCATTTCACTTTTAGACTCCTTTATGTTTCAATATTTCTTCGGCTACACCATCAACACGATTTCACTTTTATCCCTGACCATTGCGGTAGGTTTAGTAGTAGATGACGCTATTGTGGTGATGGAAAATCAAATCCGGCACCAGGAAGAATTAGGAGAAGACCCCAAGACCGCCGCAGTCAAAGCCACCAGCGAAGTAGGGTTGGCGGTCACCGCTTCAACTTTGACCTCAGTAGCGGTATTCGTGCCGGTGGTATTTGCCACCGGAGTAGCCGGGGTGATGTTCCGCCAGCTGGCGATTGTGATTTCTATTACTTTACTATTGTCCCTATTTGATGCACTGCTTTTAAATCCCATGCTCTGTTCCAGAATCTTAAAGCCGCGAGGCCGGAAGAGAAGCGGGTTAGCCGGGACATTTTATCACTGGACTGAAAATCAGTTAGTCTGGCTACAGAATAGCTACAAGAAGGTAATCGGATTAGCCTTAGACCACAAAATAGTGGTAGTGGCAGTGGCAGTCGTGATTTTCTTCGGCGGCATCTTATTAGTCCCCTTGGTAGGGACGGAATTCTTTCCAGAAGGGGATTCAGGCCAGCCTCTGATTCAAGTGGAATTACCGGTAGGAACCAGAGTGGAAGCAACCCATGTCACCATGGAGAAAGTTCAAAATGAGTTCAAACAGGTCGTAAAGCCGGAATGGATGATCGGCTATTTCTGGAGGGACGGGTACAACCCCAAGCAGGGATTTGGAAGTGTGACTGGACAGAGAGAAGCCTCCAACATCGGCAGGTTTCAGGCCGTTCTGGTGGAAAAAAACCAGAGGCCGCTGAGTGTAAAAGATATCAATCAGGTCCTAAGGCAAAAAGTCAAGAATTGGCCGGAGGTCTCTCGAGTCGGGTTTTTCACCGGGGACATCTGGAGCCGCTTAATTCTCAGACAGGAAAAGCCGGTAGTCATAAATATCTACGGATATGAATTCGATAAAACCTATCCGCTAGCCGAGAAGATTAAAGGGATGATGGAAAGTACGCCCGGGCTGACTGATGCTGCCGTTTCATTAGACTTAAGCCGGCCTGAATTTCACATCAACATAGACCGCCAGAAGACCGCCGCTTTAGGGATCTCAGTCAAAGAGGTCAGCGACGTAGTCAATTTAGCCTTTGCCCAGCAGAGAGCCTCAACTTACCGGGAAACCGGTGAGGAGTATGACATGGTTATCCGGATGGAGCCGGGCCAGCGCAAAAGCGAGGCCGACTTAGAGGGTTTATTCGTAAAATCTCCTTCCGGAGAAATGGTGCGTTTGTCTAATCTGGTGTCCTTGGAGCCTACCCAGGGTCCCTTAGAAATAGAAAGACAGGATCAACAGCGGGTAGTTCGAGTCGAGGCCAACACTTTTGGAGCCAGCCTGGGAGAGGTGACCAGGACCTTAGAAGATAAGATTAAAAAGATACCTCTGCCACCCGGAGTGACCTTAGAATTCGGCGGCTCCATCAAGGAGCAGAGGGAGTCCTTTGCGGACCTGGGATTAGCTCTCCTTTTGGGAATGTTATTGACTTATTTAGTCATGGCCTCTCAATTCGAGTCCTTTGTGGTGCCTTTGGTACTGATGTTCTCAGTCCCTTTCGGATTCGTGGGAGCGATTCTGATGTTCGTGGTCTTCGACCGAACTTTAAACGTGGCCACTTTCATCGGGATTATCATGATGGTAGGGCTGGTGGTAAAAAATGCCATCGTCTATTTAGACTATGCTTTACAATTGGAGCGGAAAGAGTGGGGAACCAGAGAGGCCTTAATTGAAGCAGGGAGAGTCCGCTTACGTCCGATTTTAATGACAGCGTCAGCCATGGTCTTGGGGCTTCTGCCTATGGCGTTGTCCACCAAGCAAGGCTCGGAAATCTGGCAGCCCTTGGCCATGAGCGTGATTGGAGGGCTGATTGTTTCTACTTCCGTGACCCTGATACTGATTCCAACGGTCTATTATGTGGTACAGGGCTTCAGGAAGAAAATAAAGGTCACACCAGCCAAGATAACTTAAGCAAACTCAAGAAGGATTAAAAGCGGACAGGTTTATCTGAGAGTAATCTCCGCGGATAGCGTATCCGCATGTCTTGGAAGATATGATTTAGGGGAGTAGCCTGCTTCAGCTTAGCTTGATTGGGTTCTATCTCCACAATCTTAATCTCCTCTTTGTTCGGGCTGGCCTGAGCCAGGACTTCACCCTTGGTATTCCAGATGGTGCTGTTGCCGATGAATTTCAGACCTCTTTCGGCTCCGATGCGGTTGGCGGTCACCACAAAGACCCGGTTAACCAGAGCATGTCCCTGCAGAGCACGAAAGGAGAGCTCTGGGATTATCAGATTAGAGGGATGGCAGATAATCTGAGCTCCTTTCAAAGCCAAGATTCTCCAGGCTTCCGGGAACTGCCAGTCAAAACAGATTAGAATGCCGATTTTGACCCCTTTGATTTTGAAAACAGGCAGACCCAGGTTACCCGGCTGAAAGTATTTTTTCTCGTTTAGGAAGAGATGGAGCTTGCGAAATTTCCCGATGTAACCTTGGGGGCTAACTAGTACCACCGAGTTGTAAATCTTGTCCCGCTCGAATTCATTGATTCCAGCCACCAGATAGAAGTTTTTCTTCCGGCAGAGTTTAATCCAACTCTGAGTTGTCGGTCCCTGAGGAACAGGTTCGGAAAGTCTCAGAGCCTCTTTTCTGTTTCTGAAATTGTAGCCGGAATTGCACAGTTCCGGCAGCACAATTAAGTCCAAGTTTTTAACAGTTGAAAGAGTCTCTTCAATTCTGCGGAGGTTGCAAGCTATGTTCCCCAGCTTGGGATTGAACTGATAAAAACCGATGCGCATGATTCCAAATAACAAAAGGCTCTCCCCAAGTCAAGATTGGAGCTTGACCGGGCTTAAAGAATGAAATACTTTCCGAAGAACTTACCTCTCTCCACCTCTCCCCTAAGAGGGGAGAGGGTTTGCTCCCTCTCCTTTTAGGGGAGGGCAAGGGAGGGGTCAGTTTCGAGTTAATAAGGTCGCAATTCCGAGTATGAGATTGTTAATGGTGACGGGCGTACCGATAAATAGATTGTCAGGGATACGTAATGAAGATATCTAAACTCATCCACCCGGAACTTATTAGGGTCGAGCTGGAAACTCTAATCCCGGAAGAAATTCAGGAGATAGTCAAGCCGGAAATCCGGGTGGAGAGGATCAAGGAGCTTCTGGTGAAGGAATTTGTGGAAATACTGGAGCTGTCCGGAAAGGTCCAGAGCTCCAATAAACTCTATCTGGACCTGCTTAACCGGGAAAGAAAGGCCTCGACTGCTATTGGTCACGGCGTTGCCATCCCCCACGTCAGGACCATGCACGTGCGAGAAATGGTGATGGCTTTTGCTAAATCTAAAGAGGGATATGAATATGATTCCCCGGACGGCCAGAGGGTGCATTTGTTTTTTATAATGGTGTCTCCGAATTATGATGATAATTTGTATTTGAAGGTGTATAAGGGGCTGGCGGAGTTGCTGAAATTTGAGGAACTGAGGGAAAAGCTGTTGAATGCTGCTTCGGTGCAGGAGATAATAGGGGCGATTCAGAAGTGGGAGTAGTGTAGGCGAGATGTTTTATCCAACCATCCCTATCCTATTTGTCATTCTGAGCGCAGCGAAGAATCTGCCGAATGACCCCTCCTTTGTCCTCCCCTCTTCCGCCACAAAAACGGCGGATCCGCCACTGGCGGAAGGGGAGGAAATGTGATTCCTCTCCTATGAAGAGAGGGAGGGGGAGAGGTCAGTTTTTTTTCTGCATAGGCCGGGCTTTCGACTGCGCCTTTTTTAATACTGAAAATTTTCCTTGACATCCCCAGCCTGGCCGCTTAGTTTTATTCAGGTTTTCATTTAACAAAGGTATATAACGATTAAGTCACGGGCGGGCTGATGTTGGTTGTTTATCTAAGACAAGACAAGACAAGACAAGACAAGACGTTTAGCTCTTTTAGATAATAAAGACTTATCAGTATTAAGAAATCACTCGCCACCTGTCGGAGATGATGGGTGGTTTTTTGTTTAACAATAGAGGGGAGGTGTAAACAAAAATTTCATAAGGGAGTCTAAGGAAGGAACTAAGAAGATGAAAAAGGCTATTTGTTTGTTTGCGGGTGTTATGATTTGGACCCTCGGATTTATAACTGATGAGGTAATTGCATCAGAGAATTGTAGCTATCTTTTTGTCACTAGCGAGCTAGTCCCCAACGCAGTCAAAATTATCGACGTAGTGGGAGACTCACTGGTAGGATTCATCAACCATCCGGATTTTGGGAGTGGAGGTTCAGGCCGGAACATGACATTTAGGCAGGACGGGCATTTATTTGTTACGAATGACATTGGCAGCGACCCCCACATATATGAATTTGATGAAAATGGCAATTATGTTCGCAGGTTCTCTGTTCCAGGAGTCCCACGCCCTGGAAGTATTACTTTTGCACCTAATGGCCACCTATTTGTCAATTACGAGGGTGTTTCTGCTTTTGGTGCAAGCATAACCGAGTATAACTTGAATACCGAAACAGTAGTCCACTCCATGTTAATGTGCCCGGGTCGTATGGAACCTGCTAACTTGCGTTTTGGACCGAATGGTCACCTTTTCGTTGCAGGATGGGGGGACTGCGACCCAACTGGAGGCGGGTTTGCTTGGATCGAAGAATGGGATGTCAGTGCTATCCCCTGGGTAAAGATAAAGGAATATCATGGTACAAACTCGCTTTCACGCGATAGATGGAACTCTGTCGTTTTCATTGGTGACGACACCATGCTTGCCGGCAATTACCATCCACTTGACACCAGCCGTATCGAGATCTTTGATATACCTACTGGTGCATATCTTGGGAGTCTGGTTCGTCTCGCAGGATCTCATTTTGTAGGATTGACGATTGGCCCTGATAGGCTGTTATATACCGCTCGTGGAGTAGATTTTCAGGTGACTAAATATGACCCCCACACAGGGCAATTTCTTGGTAAAGTTTGTGATGGATGTGCATCTGTGGCGGGGGACAACGAGGTTGCCTTTTCTCCTGGTTTTCTCTGTCCGCTCGAGGTCAAGGTTGACATCAAGCCTCAATCCTGCCCCAATCCCCTCAATGTTGCTGACATGGGTGTTCTGCCCGTAGCTATACTTGGAACCTCGGACTTTGACGTCAGCCAGGTAGACCCAGCCAGTTTACGGCTTGAGGGAATAGCACCAGTCCGTTGGACGATGGAGGATGTATCCACACCTGTTCCTGACTCGGACGACAGTTGCTTCTGCCACACTTTGGGACCTGATGGATTTGTTGATTTGGTTCTGCATTTCCCGGCTCAGGAAATAGTCTCTGCGCTTGGCTCATATTCAAACTGGGAGACGCGAGCACTTACGCTTACTGGTGAGCTGTTTGATGGCACTCCCATCGAGGGAGAAGACTGTATCCGGATACAGATTCCCCCTAAAAAGCGCTACTGGGGCGGGATGTTTGGAAAAGGAGAAGGGCCTCAAAACGCCGGATATGGCCCGAGCACATTTGAACTCCTCGGCAACTATCCCAACCCATTTAACGCCACCACGACCATAAGCTACAGCTTACCACAGGATGCTGAGGTAAGATTAGACATTTACAATGTAGCCGGTCAGAAAGTGCGGACGCTTATTGAAGAGAACCAATCTGCTGGAATACACTCTCTGGTCTGGGATGGCAGAAACGACTCAGGTCAGCCAGTTGCAAGTGGACTATACTTCTACCGCCTCAAAGCAGGAGAGTTTTTAGAAACAAGGAGGATGACGCTGCTTAAGTAATCATATCTACGTTAAACTAAAGCCAGCCTGTATCATGGGCTGGCTTTTTATTTGTATAACGTTCTGAATGCCAGAATGTTACGATTTTTAGTGACATATTAAGCTTTAAGGGTTAAAAACTGACACTCTTTCTCCGATAAAATACTTGACAAAAAAGTAAGGTATATTATATTTCTGCCGATATAATACCTAACAAAAATGTCAGGATTTCGTATATAGACTGTAATCATAAGGCCAAGATGAGGATAACTAAACAAGAAGAATACGGCATCCGCAGCGTCCTGCATTTAGTGGAAACCAGCGATATTCCACTTACAACTCAGGAGATTGCAGCTAAAGAAGGGCTGTCAGTTGAGTACGTCACTAAGCTCCTCATCATGTTGCGCCGGGCTGGAGTGGTTAAGTCGGTGCGGGGAGTAAAAGGTGGATATTTGCTTTCAAGAGAGCCGGAAAAGATTATGGTCGGACAGGTGATGCGGCCTCTGGGATGGTCTTTTTTGGATGAATCTATCTGCCAGCACTACCCCGGCAAATTAGAAAGTTGTATTCACCTGGGCGGCTGTGGAATCAGGCCTATCTGGGTGACGGCGGCCAAGATGGTTTACCAGCTTTTGGATTCAACTAATTTGAGGCAGTTGCTGAAGGAAGAGACGGAATTGATGCAGGAGTTGAACATAAGGTATAGCAGTCATTAAAGATAGAAAGATAATTCCAAAATCAGATTGGTTCCATCGACTGTGCTCAGGACAAGTCGCCCCGATTTATCGGGGCTCGCAATGACAGAATAGAGAGATGAAAGGATAGCAAATGAGTGAAGTTCTGTTGAAGATAGAAGATTTGAAAGTCTCGATTGAAGGGAAGAAAATTCTTCAAGGGGTAAATCTGACTATTAAACGGGGGGAAATTCATGCCCTGATGGGGCCGAATGGCTCCGGGAAGAGCACCTTGGCTTATATTCTAATGGGGCATCCCAAGTATCAGGTTACCGACGGAAAAGTCTGGTATAAAGGAGAAGATTTGCTGGCGCTTTCGCCTGACGAAAGAGCCAAAAAGGGTTTATTCTTAGCCTTTCAGTATCCGGTGCCTATTCCCGGGGTAACTGTCACCAATTTCCTGCGCTCGGCCCTTAAATCAGTTCGGGGCCAGGATATTCCGGCCAGAGAATTTCTGAAAATGCTTAAAGAGAATATGAAGCTGTTAGAAATTGAAGAGATTTTCTCCAGCAGGTATATCAATGACGGATTCTCCGGCGGGGAAAAGAAGAGGCATGAGATTCTGCAGATGGCCGTGCTGAAGCCGGAGATGGCGGTCATGGATGAAACTGACTCAGGCTTGGACATCGACGCTTTGAAAATTGTCGCCAACGGGGTCAACCGCTTGATGAATGAAAACATGGGGGTATTACTCATCACTCACTACCAGAGAATTTTGAACTACATCCAGCCGCACTTTGTGCATGTGTTAATCGACGGCCAGATTGCCCTGTCCGGTGGCAAAGAACTGGCTTTGGAGCTGGAATCCAAAGGTTACGACTGGCTGGACCAGGAGGTAGAGCATCTGGCCGCATCAGCACTGGAGGCGGAATAACATGCCGGAGCAGAAGACTTTTGGCATTGAAGATATCGGAAAAGATTACAAGTACGGATTTAGAGACCCGGAGAAACATGTCTTTAAGTCCAAACGGGGCCTATCTCGGGAAGTAGTCGAAGAAATCTCCTGGATGAAGAAGGAACCGGAGTGGATGAGAAAATTCCGGCTGAAAGCGTATGAGATTTTCCTCAGCAAACCCACCCCCACCTGGGGGAGTCCCTTACTTTTGACCGTGGATTATGACAATATGTTCTACTACATCAAGCCCACTGACAAACAAAGCACCAGCTGGGAGGATGTGCCGGAAGATATTAAAAAGACCTATGAGAGATTAGGCATACCTGAGGCAGAGAGAAAATTTTTAGGCGGTGTTACGGCCCAGTATGAGTCAGAAGTAGTCTATCACAGCATCCGAGAAGATTTATCCAAGCAGGGAATTATCTTCACCGACATGGACACCGGTTTAAGAAAATATCCGGAAATCGTCAAGAAATACTTCTCCACGGTCATTCCAGCTTCGGATAACAAATTGGCTGCTTTGAATTCAGCAGTGTGGTCAGGCGGAAGTTTCATCTATGTGCCGCCGGGGATTCATGTGAACATTCCCTTGCAGGCTTATTTCCGCATCAATGCCGAGAACATGGGACAGTTCGAGCGTACCTTAATCATAGCCGATGAAGGAAGCTCGGTCCACTACATTGAAGGATGCACTGCGCCAATTTACTCCACCGATTCTCTGCATTCAGCAGTGGTGGAGCTAATCGCCTTCAAAGGGGCCAAGATTCGCTACACTACCATCCAAAACTGGTCTAAAAATGTCTATAACTTAGTCACCAAGCGGGGAATGGCGCACCAGGATGCCAAGATTGAATGGATTGACGGCAATTTGGGGAGCAAACTGACCATGAAGTATCCGTCCGTTTACTTAGTGGGAAAAGGAGCTCAGGGAGAAGTTCTCTCCATTGCCTTTGCGGGAAAGGACCAGCACCAGGATGCCGGAGCCAAGATGGTACACGTGGCGCCTTACACATCTTCTACCATTACTTCAAAATCAATTTCCAAAGATTCGGGACGGGCCAGCTACCGCGGTCTGGTCAGAGTTTACCGGGGAGCAGAAGGGGTGAAAAGCAATGTCCGCTGCGATGCACTGCTGATGGATGAGGCTTCCCGGTCAGATACTTACCCGACCATGGAGATTGATGAGGAAAAAGTTGAAATAGCCCACGAAGCTACAGTTTCCAAAGTTGGAGAGGAGCAATTGTTCTACCTAACCAGCAGGGGATTGACCGAGCAGGAAGCGACTTTAATGATAGTCAATGGCTTCATCGAGCCCTTCACCAAAGAATTGCCATTGGAATACGCGGTGGAGCTAAACCGGCTGATTCAATTAGAGATGGAAGGGTCGGTCGGATGAGTCAGTACAAGTTTTTGGAGAATTTCAGCAAAGACAAGCTGCACAAGCTATCTCAAGTTCGACTTGAGCCTGCCTGGCTTAGTCAAAGGAGGCTGGAGGCGTTCGAACGCTTCCAGTCTCTGAACTGGCCGGCCAAGACCGAGGAGGAATGGCGCCGGACCGATTTGAACCGCCTGCAGAATTTAGACTTCGGCCTGGAATGGAGTTTAGGCGGACAATCACATTTAGTCACCAACGGCGGAAAGTCCAACGGCTATTTAGCAAAGTTGGAGCAGGCTGAGACCGAAAAGGTTAAACTTTCACTCAGCCCGGAAGTTCCTCAGAATCTGGTCTTCACGGACTTGGAATCGGCGGCCAGAAATTACCCTGACTTGGTGCAGCAGTATCAGAATCTGGTCAGGCCAGAAGAAGGTAAATTAGCGGCCTTCAACAAGGCTTTCTGGAACAAGGGGATTTTTCTGTATGTCCCCCAGAACATGGAATTGGCCATTCCGCTTTACAGTCATCTGCACTTGGAGGGAGAAAGATGGGGAGTATTTCCGTATTCGCTGATGGTCTTGGGGGAAAACAGCCGAGTAGTGCTGGTTGACGATTACTCTTCCCCGAACCAGAAGCAGGACTCCTTCAGCAATGCCTTGACCGAGATTTACTTGAAACCGAACTCTCATCTGACCTACGTTAACCTACAGCGCTGGGGAGAAGGGGTGCATCACTTCTATCATCAAAGAGTGAGATTAGAAGCAAACTCTCATTTAACCACCCTGACGGTCAACTTAGGCTCCAGCGTCACCCGTTCAGACATTGAAACTCTTTTGGCCGGGCCGGGAGCTTTCAGCTACATGTTCGGCCTGTCGGTCTGCAATCAAAATCAGTATTTCGAGCAGCACACCAAGCAGACCCATTTAGCTCCTCAAACCACCAGCGATTTACTCTTCAAGTCAGCCCTGTTTGACCAGTCCAGAACGGTTTTCTCAGGCATAATCCAGATCGCCAAGCAGGCCCAGCGCTCGGACGCCTATCAGGCCAACCGGAATCTGTTGCTCTCCGACCAAGCCAAAGTTGATACCCTGCCCAAATTGGAAATCCTGGCCAATGATGTGCGCTGTACTCATGGGGCCACGGTCGGCCCAATAGATAAAGAGCAGTATTTTTATCTGACCAGCCGGGGAATTCCGGAAAGGGAAGCCAAGACTTTAATTGTGGAAGGGTTCTTTGAAGAAGTGTTGGGAAAAGTTTCCAAGCGCGAATTCATGGAAGGAATTCGACAGCATTTAATCCAGAAAATACTGCACTAGGTTTTGCCTCAATACAGAATCGCTCAAACCGGAGAGGTCTTTCCGGGAAAAACCAGAATCATCCAGGCGGGGAAGAAAGAACTGGTCTTATGCAATGTAGATGGTGTATATTACTGCATAGACAATGTATGCACGCATGACGAGGGTCCCTTAGGAGAAGGTGAGTTAATGGGCGACATAATCGAGTGCCCCCGGCACGGGGCGCAATTCAATGTGAAAACCGGAGAAGTTATGGCCATGCCGGCAGTAGTTCCCATCTCCACCTATCCGGTCAGAGTAGAAGGGGACCAGGTCGTGGTAACCCTGGAGGAATAATGTTAGACGTTGCCAAGATTCGAAAGGATTTTCCGATTCTGCACCAGAAAGTCAATGGCAAGCCCTTAGTCTATTTGGACAGCGCTTCCACGGCCCAGAAGCCGAAAGCGGTCATTGACGCATTAGTAGAATATTATTCCAGCTACAATTCCAACATCCACCGGGGGATTCATTCTCTCTCCGAGAAGGCGACCGAGGCTTATGAAAATGTACGCCAAATTGTGGCAGATTTTATCCACGCCCCTCAGCCGGAAGATATAGTCTTTACCCACAACACTACCGAGGCAGTCAACTGTGTGGCCTATGGCTGGGGGAGGAAGTTCCTCAAAGCCGAAGATGAAATTCTATTGACCGAGATGGAGCATCACTCCAATATGATTCCCTGGCAGATTCTCTCCCAGGAAAAAGGGGTGGTCCTACGCTGGGTGCCGATTACCGAGAATCACCTTTTGGATTTGAAAAAGTTAGATGACTTTTTGACTTCCCGCACCAAGTTGGTGGCAGTGACTCAGATGTCCAATGTCCTGGGCACCATAAATCCCATAAAGCAAATCATCCAGAAAGCTCATACAGCAGGAGCCAAAGTTATAGTCGATGGGGCTCAGGGAGTCCCTCATGCCGGAATTGATGTACAGGAGATAGACTGCGATTTCTTAGCCTTCCCTTCGCATAAGATGTCAGGTCCGACCGGAGCAGGCGTGCTCTATGGTAAAATGGAGTTATTAGAAGCCATGGATCCTTTCATGACCGGTGGAAGCATGATTTTAGAAGTGTGGAAAGAAAGAGCCACGTGGAACAAGGTGCCGCACAAGTTCGAGGCGGGGACGCCTGATATCGGTGAAGTCATAGCCTTCGGTGAAGCGGTAAAATATCTTCAGAAGTTAGGAATTGATGAAGTCAGAGAGCATGAGAAGGAAATGACTAAATATGCTCTTGAGAAATTGTCCGAAGTAGAAGATTTGATAATCTACGGGCCCAAAGAACCGGAATTGCAAGGCGGGATTATCTCCTTCAACGTTAAGGAGATACATCCTCATGATGTCGGCACGATTTTAGACCAGGAAGGAATCGCCATCCGAGCCGGACACCACTGCGCCCAGCCGTTGATGAGAGTCTTGGGAGTGCAGGGGACCGCCCGGGCCAGCTTTTATGTTTACAACGAAAAGCCCGAAGTCGATAGATTAGTCGGCGCTTTGCACAAAGTTAAGGAGATCTTCCAGAGTGTCAGTAGCTGACAACTTATATCGCGAAATCATCTTAGACCACTATAGGAATCCCAGATACAAAGGGGAGTTGCCTCCCCCGGCCATGAAAGTCGAAGGAGCCAATCCTCTGTGCGGGGATGAGCTGGCCATTTACTTAGAAATCAAGGAAAACCGCTTAGCAGATTTGCGCATTCAGACCCGGGGCTGCTCGATTTCCTGCGCTTCGGCCTCCATGATGGCAGAAGCGATTCAAGGAAAGGAATTGTCCGAAATAGACAAAATCATCGAGCAATTCAAAGAGATGATGCTGCAGGAAAACGGGACCCCTGAATCGGCAGAAGAATTAGGTGATTTGGAAGCCCTGCAGGGGGTGAAAAAATATCCAGTCAGAATCAAGTGCGCACTCTTGCCCTGGAATACGCTGATTGAGGCGCTGAAAGCAGTGAGAAACAAGAAGCCGGCAGAAAAGGTGGTCATGGAATGAGTAAATGGACTCCGGATGAAGTTAAGGAAGCGTTACGACAAATCTATGACCCGGAAATCAACGTCAACATCGTGGATTTAGGCTTGATATATAAGATTGAGGTTAAGGAAAACGGTAACGTTCACATCGATATGACCCTGACTTCCCCCATCTGCCCGTTCGGAGAATACGTAAAAGAAGAGGCCAAAAGAATCTTAAAACAGATGCCCGGAATTAAGGAAGTTTACTTAAACATAGTCTGGGACCCGCCCTGGGACCCCCATACCATGGCCTCAGAAGAAGCTAAACTCGACTTAGGATTGTTATAATCAAAAATCAGGAGGAGTAAGAAGAATGGTAAGTCTGACCAAACAGGCCGCCGAGGAGATAAAAAGAGTAGTCAAAGAACAAGAGATTCCAGGAGACGCAGCCTTAAGAATAGGGGTGACTGACCAGGGGTGCTCCGGGCATGGCACTTCCAAGTCCTACTATTTGCAGTTAGAAGAAGCCAAGCTGCAAGAGGACGACCAGTTATACGAATCCGAAGGGGTCAAGATTCTAATCAACCAGGAAAGTTTGCCATACCTAAAGGGACTGCATTTGGATTTTGTCGATTCATTGGAGAGAAAGGGGTTTATCTTCTATAACCCCAATGCCAAAGGCTCCTGCGGGTGCGGACATAGCTTTTCGGTCGAGGAAGAACAGTAGAGTTTATAGCAACTAAATCAAGCGGGCGGAACGGCCCGCTTTTTGTTATGATGGCAGAAAAGCAGGGGATAATCTTAGACGATAATCTTTTTCTCACTTCTGCGATTTCCGGGCAATTGGAGAAGAGCGGAATAAAATTCACGCCCTTATCGAGTCAAACTGACTTTGGTCAAAAGCTCTTAAAGTCTGCTGCGCTGGCAATAGTAAATCTCAATGCTACTCGATTCGACCCCTTAGCCATGATTGGCCAGTTGAAACAAGCCACCGGAATGAAGATTTTAGGCTTTTGTGGTCATGGCCAGACTGACTTGATGGAAAGGGGGAAAGCTGCAGGCTGTGATTGGGTGGCGCCAAATTCAGTTGTGGCTAAGAGGCTGGTTCACTTCCTAAAACTGCACAATCTGCTTTCCCCTCAGAATAGTGTAGTTCCACAAAGACCTTGACTGATTATGGCAGACGGGATATTATAATCGGGCTATGAAAAAAGTTCCGACGGCGGTTTTAGCATTCATGTTAATGGCTGGAACCGTTCAGGCTCAATCCAGCCTGTTGAAATTCTTTGAAGGGGAATGGGAGGGGACGGTAAAGGATTTCGATGCCAAGGGAAAAGAGATCCAGAAATTCAAGGCCCGGCGCGTGCTCAGATTCGTAAGCCCGGATACGCTGCGGGGAACTTACCAGATTTTTGGGCCTAATCTCGAGGGCAAGCCGTTGCAGATAGAAGTCATCGCGGCGCAAAAGGGATTCATATATAAACAGGTGGGAAGAGTTTACTCCGGAAACTTCAAAGATAAGACCTTCACTTTTCAGGGAAAAGATGAAAACGAAGTGGAAGTAAAACTGAGCCACTACTTTATGGGGGAGGACATGGAGTACTTCACAGTGGAACAAACAGATCCGGCAACGAAAGTAAAAATTATACGTCTGCAAGGGGTTTTCAAGCTTAAAAAGGATTGAGCGTGGCCTTGAATTTTGATTATCTGCACCAATATCTGCAAAAAGTCACTCCCCCTCGTCCGGAGGTCCTCCAAGAAATGGAGAGATTAGCCAGAGAGAAAGATTTCCCCGTCATCGGGCCTCTGGTGGGGAGATTTCTTTACCAGTTAGTTAAAATAAGCGGAGCCAAAAGGGTGTTCGAAATGGGCTCAGGCTATGGTTACTCAGGCCTGTGGTTTGCTCTGGCTCTTCCACGCGAAGGAAAGGTCTTTTGCACCGATGGGGATGAAATGAATTGCCAAAAAGCAAAATTTTTTTTTAAGAAAGCCGGAGTGCTTCAGAAGCTGAATTTTGAAGTGGGGGACGGAGTGGAAATTTTAAAAAAGAGAAAAGCTCAGTTTGACATCATCCTCAATGATATCGATAAGAAAGATTACCCGCAGGCACTGGAGGCAGCTATACCCAAGCTGAAAAAAGGAGGGGTTTTGGTTTCAGACAACATGTTCAGGGGAGGAGAAGTTTTCAAAGATCCCCATCATCCGAACAGCAGGGGAGTCATAACTTATACGAAAAGGATTTACGCTGACAAGAAACTTTTCTCCAGCATCATGCCTATCAGAGACGGAATTTCCATTTCGATCAAACTCTAAATGCCTGCACCATCAAGTCCGGTTATCAGGCTGGCTTACCAGTACTGCGAAAGAATTGCCAAAAGAAATCGGCCCTATCTCTACTTAGTAGCCCGCTTTTTCCAGGATAAGGAAAAGTTTAAGGCCTTCTGCTCCACTTACGCATCCATGCGGGTAATCGACGACCAGATTGATTCTATTCCCTGGCGGGCAAGGCTGAGTTCGCCGCAGAAGATTTTGTACAGAAAAGAAATCCGGAATTGGTTAGAAAAGATTGAAGCCTGCCAGAACGGAGACTCGGTCAGGCAGCCGATTTTTATGGCTCTGCAGGATATTTTTGAAAAATTTCCGATTCCACTTTTCCCCTGGAGGAATTTGGCTAAAGCGATGCAGAAAGACGTTGGAAAGGATTCTTTTTCCAGCCTGGAGGAATTCGTGCAATATGCCGAGGGGGCGGCCATCGCGCCGGCTACAGTGTTTATGTTTTTGCTCACCGCCAAGGGCAATGGTAAGGACTACTACTGGAACTTTTCAGAAAAAGAAATTTATAAGTTTGCCAGAGAATTGGCTCTGTTCTGTTATCTGACCCACATTATCCGGGATGTTTCTTCTGATTTGCAGTTGGGAAGGAGCGGGCTGCTTTATATTCCCCAGAGAGATTTGCACCGATTTGGATTGACCAAGGAAGATTTGCTTTGGTTCAAAAAGAAGAAAGCAGTCAATGCAGATTTTAAGAAACTTGCAGCTAGATATGTAATAACAGCGCGGACCTACGAAGCAAAGGGGAAAAAACTTTTACAAAAGTTGAATTCTCATTTAGAGCCGGACAGCCGCTTCATCCTGAGTCTACTTTTGGAGTTTTATTCAGCCACCTTAGAAAAAATTGAGCGAGCCGATTACAATGTCTTTTCGGGGAAAGAAAAGCTCACTCGCAGGGAAGAAGATGCCCTGATTAAAAGAATCGCCCGGAAGATGGATTTTGACCTAAAGTATGTTTAAGGTCATCCGGGAAAGCTTTGACAAGAAAAAGGGGAGAGCGCTAAGAATAATCTCACTGCTCAAGAAGGAATATCCGCAAGCTCGCTGCTCGCTGGATTTCCAGAATCCATTACAGCTTCTGGTGGCCACCCGGCTCTCGGCCCAGTGCACGGATGAAAGGGTCAATCTGGTCACGCCGGCCTTGTTTAAAAAGTTCAAAAGCGCAAAAGATTTCGCCAAAGCTCCCCAGTCCGAGTTAGAGAAGATGATTAAGTCAACCGGCTTTTTCAGGGCGAAAGCTAAGAGCATTCGCCTGGCAGCCAAAAAGATTGTGGACAGTTTCAGGGGAAAAGTCCCCAAAACGATGGAGGAAATGCTATCGCTGGATGGAATCGGAAGAAAGTCAGCTAACGTCATTTTGGGGAATGCTTATGGGATTCCATCCGGGATTGCGGTGGATACGCATGTTTTGCGGCTGTCAAAAAGGTTGGGGCTTTCCTACGCTAAGACCCCGGAGAAAGTTGAAGAAGAGCTGATGAAGTTAGTTCCGAAACGGGATTGGATTCTGTTCCCCCATTTGATAATTTCGCACGGCAGGAAAATTTGCCAGGCCCGGAAGGCGAAGTGCGGGGGGTGCCGGTTGAATAAGGTGTGTCCGTCGTCGCTTGTGTAAATTGACACTTTTAATATATTGGAGGTCCATAATTTATTATATCAAAGTCACAGTGTTGTGATGATAAAGTTAAAGTGACAATAATACGAGAAAATTCAACTATGGATAGTCAGCGTGTAGTGGCCGCAATGCAGCAATTTCCCACTCTGTCATCACTATTAGAGAAATATAGAGTCAAAGACATAGAATTGCTAGAAAAAAGCAAGTTGAGGCGGATTGGCGCTTTCAAAGCATTTCAATGGTTGGAGACATGCGATAAATATCAGAATCAGTTGCAATACCTTAAGCAAATCGAGATGTCACTTGCAAGCGTTGCAGAATCATCCATAATAAACAAAAATAAGGCATTTGAGTATCTCTTCACTGATAAAAATGGGTATGATAATCATTTCTCTGAAGTGGCTCTCATGGGTTTCTTTCTCCAAAAAGGTGCGACTGAAATTGAATATGAACCGACTATACCTAACACCAATAGCAAGCCAGAGTTCAAATGCAAAGTAGATAATATACCTTACCAATTTGAGGTTGCCACTAGATACGATATAGAAAGCCGGAGAAAGTTTTATGCTTTTGTTCGCTATTTAGATGATAAGTTGAGCTGTTTAGAGACAGGACTTGCTATACGATGTAGCGGCCTTACTATTGGAAGTAATGGAGTTTATGTAAACTCAAGAGCAAATTCTCATCCCGTCAAGAGTTATGATAAATCGAACGTCGATGAAATAGTCTCTTCTTTCAAAAAAATGCTCTCAGGTTGCGGTAGAGCCAACTGGATACGTGGAAGGAAGTTTATAAATTTGTCTTCGGTTTTCCGCGAATTTAACATTGAGATTCTAGGTACTGCGCATTGGACAAACTTAACAGATGTGAGCTTGATTTTTGGCTACTCAGGGACACCAGACGACATGAACTGGGTACAGGAGTTGATTTCGGGCAAGGAGAGAAAATTCATCAAGGGACAGAATAATGTTCTAATTATCAATGTGACAAATATATCGGAGTTATATAGAGCAAATGAAAACGATTTTTCTTTTATACAATTAAAGGCAAAGGTCGATAATAAGCCGCCTAATAAGATAGGGTTAATTCTAATATATGGGGAAGATAAAAACCTAATAGACTGGAAACGTGTCTTGTTTATTGAACCAGGTAAGGTGGAACTATTTATACCTGTACTTAACACTTGGCCTAGGGATGACCACTCAGTTCCCCCAGAAGTAGCAGAGAGAATTAAACTATATTTTGAGGAAGCATGAATTTGCATTAGCCATGAAATTGTACAAATGACCAGAGAGGAAGCTTACCAAATCCTGACTGAATACACCAAAAACCCGAATCTCATCAAGCACGCCTTGTCAGTGGAAGCGGGGATGAGAGTTTACGCCAGGAAATTTAATGAAGATGAGGAGAAATGGGGGGTGGTCGGACTGCTGCACGATTTTGATTATGAGATTCATCCTACTTTAGACCTGCATCCTCAAAAAGGCTCGGAGATTTTAAGACAGAAGGGTGTGTCCGAGGAAATTATCAGGGCTATTCTCTCGCATGCCAATCACACCGGCGTTCCCCGCCAATCTCTGATGGAGAAAACACTCTTTGCTTGCGATGAGCTGTGTGGTTTCATCACGGCCGTGGCCTTGGTCCGCCCCAGCAAGAAAATTGCGGAAGTGGAGGTCGATTCGGTCAAAAAGAAATTCAAGGATAAGGCTTTTGCCAGACAGGTGAGCCGGGAAGATATCTTCAAAGGGGCAGAAGAATTGGGGATTCCGATTGAGAAGCACATTGATACGGTTCTGAAAGGGATGCAGGCAATTGCTGAGGAGTTAGGGCTGTGAAGGGCTACTTACCATCCCTTACAGCCGTATCAAGTTAAAAAGGAAATATTATGCTCAAAGTCAAAGGAATCCATCATGTGACCGTGATCTGCTCCAACATGGAAAGGACGGTCAAATTTTACACCGAGCTTTTAGGGCTGCAATTGGTCAAGCAGACCGTCAATTTCGACGACCCGGGGGTGAAGCATTATTATTTCGCTGACGAAAAGGGGAGCCCGGGGACAGTCATAACCTTCTTTGAATATCCGGACTGGAAAGGAGGAAGAATCGCAGCCGGGATTACGCACCACATTGCCTTCTTGGTGGAAAATGAGGAGGAGCAGTTGGCGCTCAGGAAAAAGTTAGTCGAAAAGGGCGTCCAGGTCACCGAGCAGATTGACCGCAAGTATTTCAAGTCGATTTATTTTAACGACCCGGATGGTTTGATTTTAGAGATTGCCACCCGGGGGCCGGGATTTGAAGTGGATGAAGATGTAGAGCATTTAGGAGAGAAGTTTTTCGGGCCGGAAGAACAGGCGGTCCGCAAGCCCGGTTCCGTCAGAGCCAAATAATCTTAGGATGAGCGGCGAATTTTTTGACACACATTTTACGGTGGCAGAGGCCAATGCGCTTATACCCTTCTTGAGGGAAAGCTTTGAAAGAATCCATCATAAACAGGATGAGCTGGTCAAACAATATCCAGAGATAAAGGAGTTTCTGGAGAAAAAATCTTCGGATTTTGGTTTTGCTAATTCGTTTGACTATTTCCGGAAGGGGAATGAGATAAGTAAGCTTATAGATAGAATCAGCCGGACCGGAGTCTTTTTGAAAGATTTGCAGAGAGGATTGGTCGATTTTCCCCATGTCTCCGAAGGGAAAGAAATATTTTTGTGCTGGGAGTTAGGGGAAAAAGAGGTCATGTTCTGGCATGAAATCGAGGCTGGCTATACGGGCCGGCAGCCTCTATATTCAGGCCGGAAAGAATAGCATGGACAAACGGAGAGTCTATTTAGAAAGCTACGGCTGCCAGATGAATGAGGCTGATTCGGAGCTGATTTTGGGGCAGCTTACCTCTACTGGCTTTCAAATTGTTCCGGAAGCCAAAGAGGCGGATGTGATTTTACTCAATACCTGCGCGGTCCGGGAGCACGCTGAGCAGAGGATTTATGGCCGGGTGGCACAGTTAGGCAAGCTGAAGAACAGGAATCCAGAACTTCTGATAGGCGTCTGCGGCTGCATGGCGACTCATTTGAAAGAAAAGATTATTCAGAAATCGCAATGGGTTGATTTAGTAGTGGGGCCGGATAGCTACCGCCGTCTGCCGGAAATTATTGAGAAGGCGGTGGACGAACCGTTTGTCGATGTGCGGCTGGACAAATATGAAAACTATACTGACATCAAGCCAGTCCGGGCCGAAGGGGTGAGAGCCTGGATTTCCATCATGCGGGGATGCGACAAATTCTGTACCTTTTGCATAGTCCCCTTTGTTCGCGGGAGAGAGCATTGCCTGCCGCTTGACCAGGTTTTAGAGCAGGTTAAAGAAGCTGCAGATGAAGGTTTCCAGGAAGTTGTTCTTTTAGGGCAGACGGTCAATTCTTACAAAGATAAAGAAAAGGGGGTCAATTTCGCTGACCTGTTAGAGCAGGCTTCAATGGTTGAAGGAATCAAAAGAATCAGATTTACCTCGCCTCATCCGCTTGATTTTGACCAAGAGACCTTAGAGGTGATGAGAGAAAATCCCAAAATCTGCCCGCAGGTGCATCTGCCTCTGCAATCGGCTTCCAATGCGGTTTTAGACAAAATGAAGAGAAGATATACGATCGAATTTTATGATGAGTTGTTGCAGAGATTCAGGGAGGCTATTCCCGAGATTGCTATTACTACTGACATAATTGTTGGATTTCCCGGGGAAGAAGAAAAGGATTATCAGCAGACTTACGATTATATGGCCAAGACTAAGTTTGATTCGGCCTTTATGTTCAAGTATTCTCCCAGGGAGGGGGCCAAGTCGTATAAATGGGGAGACCCGGTTCCGGAGGAAGAGAAGATCAGACGGTTAGAGGGAATTATTAAGCTACAGGAAGGAATTTCGCTGGAGAAGAATCAGAATGAGGTTGGAGGCATTACTGAAGTCTTAGTGGAAGGGGAGGCTAAAAGGGAAGAGGGGTTCTGGTTTGGCAAAAATCCGCAGTTTAAGACGGTGGTTTTACTGAAGGACGGGACTAAGCCGGGGGAGTTTGTGAGAGTGCGGATAAAGAGGGGGACGCCGCATACGCTGATAGGGGAGATTGTAAAATAGCAGTCTGATTTACTCGTAAGGCCTAGATTCCGCCGGTATTATCAGTAAATCTTTCCTTTCCATCCCACGAATTATAGTCAGCTGAGACTTAACTCCCACTTTTTCTTCAGTCAAAAGCCGGTGCAAGTCATCAATCCCGCTGACCGGGTGTCCTTCAAAACCGATTATCAAATCCCCTTCTTGCAACCCGGCCCGGAAAGCGGGAGTGCCGGGCTCAACAGAAACTACCAGGACTCCACTTTCATTGGTCAAATTATAGTAGCGCACCACTCGCCTGAGTAAAGGAACATTCTGGCCACCTATCCCGATGTAGCTGCGCCGGACCCTCCCCTCTTTAATAAGCTGACCGGCTACATGCTGGGCAGTGTTAACCCCGATTGCAAAGCAGATGCCCTGAGCGGGAAGAATCATGGCGGAATTCACTCCAATAACCTCAGCACGCGAATTAAGCAAGGGGCCGCCGGAATTACCGGGATTTAAGGCAGCGTCGGTTTGAATAATGTTGTCAATCAATCTGCCTGTAGTGGAACGCAAAGAACGGCCTAAGGCACTGACCACTCCGGCAGTGATTGTACACTGAAATCCGTAGGGATTGCCGATAGCAACGACCAGCTGGCCGACTCTAATCTTCTGAGAATCTCCCAGCTTGACCGGAATTACATTAGGAGCGTTAATCCTAATGACAGCCAAATCGGTATCCGGGTCATCTCCGACCAAATCAGCCTGATGTCGGCTGCCGTCTAACAGGGAGATATCAATCCGGCTGGCGTTATGAACCACATGGCTGTTAGTCAGGATAAATCCGTCCGGCGTGAAGACAAAGCCGGAGCCGTTGCCGCGCGGCCTCTCCGGCAATCTGGGGTCGATTTGACGCCGGCCTCTGGGCTTTTGGAGAACTTCTAAGTTGACGACCGAAGGGCTGACCTTTTCGGCGACCGAGACGACCGACTGAGAATAGGCGTCTAAAAGATGCTGGTCTTTGACCGAGTCAGTGGATTGATTTTGCCCAGTTACAGTTGCGGAGTCCGGGCCGGCTATGCGTTTTACAACTCTTCTCACTGGCTATGTTACGCAGATTTCTCCGAGGAAATGTGACTGAACTGAACAACCACTACAGCTCTACCTTTTCCTGTACTACAGGTTCACTTACAGGTATGACTGAGGGTGCAAATAGTCTATTTTTGGTTTTTCTAGAAAACCAGACCAAAGTCAGCATGACCGGCACTTCAATTAGCGGGCCGACAACTGTGGCCAGAGCAACAGTGGGATTGAACGCGGTGATGGCAATGGCTATGGCTATTTCAAAGTCACGGCCAGTCGAGTTGAAACCCACTGCCACCGAATCTTGATAATTGAATCCAAATTTCCAACTGGTGAAGTAGGCTAAGGCAAACATAGTCCAGAAAAATATGGCCATGGGTATGGCCAGTTTCAGAATGAATACAGGTGAAGTCAGAATCAAGTCACCTTTCAGAGCAAACATCACTATCAAAGTGAACAGAAGGCCGACAATGGAAATGGTGTTCAGCCAGCCTTTTAATTTTGCGAATCCTTCCTCTCCCACTTTTTTAAGCCAAATTTTACGGGTCAGAAAACCGGCTAGTAGCGGGAGCCCTAAATATAATACCACGCTTTCGGCGACCACCCAGACGTCAAATCTGATTTCGCCGAGTAAAAGTTTGGAATAGACTGGAATGAGAATCATCTGGATTATAGAATTTATAGCTACCAGGACTATGGCCAAGGCATTGTTGCCGTTCGCCAGAAAAGTAAACACGATGACCATGGCGATGCAGGGGGCCAGTCCATAGAGCACCAGCCCGGTGTACATGTCGATTTCGCCAGACAAAAAGAGTTTTGCCAGAAGGAACATAAAGAAAGGAGCGATTAAGTAATTTAAAATAATAACCAAGAGTAACTGCTTGGAGGAGCGAAAAGCCTTTCCCAAATCCTCAAACCGCACATTGGTCATGGCCGGGTACATCATCAGAAAAAGACCGATTACTACTCCCAATGCCAAGCTGTTGGACAAGGTAAACTGATAGGTGCCCAGAAAAATGGAGTGGATGGCATCAATAGGAGGCGTCAGATGATAATTGGAAATCCCGTAGATTTTTCCCAGCAGAATGCCCGCGGCCATGCTAAAGAGGACAAAAACCGGCAGAAGTCTGAAATCCTGGAGTTTGTGCAAAAGGCTTCGTTTATCTGGCATTCTTGCTCCTCGAAGATTTTTTGGGCTTTCTTCTCTGGCTTGGTAGCCTTACAATAGACGGGGGACACACTCCTGAACCAGAAGAGGGCGAATTCACCCGTTCTAAAGTTGCCCGAATGCACTCCCGGATTAATTTCTCAAAGGCTGTGGCAGGTTCGGCCAGAGAATAATGTACCCATTGTCCCTCTCGCCGGGCCCGGACCAGCCCAGTCATTCGCAGAATCCCTAAATGTCGAGAGGTTAAAGCCTGAGAAATACGCAGAGACTGCTCGATTTGGCAAACGCAGAGTTCCCCAAGAGTCAATAACTTCAAAATTCGCAATCTATTTACATCTCCCAGAGCACGAAAAATCTCAGCCTCAGAAACAGGAGCCATATACGGATATATTAATATATTTATATCTATTACGCAAGTTCACTCTCCAGAAATAATACTAAAACAAATTTCGTTGCAGTTCTTAGAGTTAGCTCAATTTTTTTCGGTCGATATGAAGCGGTAAATTATGCCGGCGATAATGCCACCCAGGATAGGCCCAATCCAATAGACCAAATGACCTTGCCAGTATCCTGACACTAAGGCTGGCCCAAAGGCCCGGGCCGGATTGGCAGCTCCGCCGGTTAAAGGACCGGCAAACAGGATGTCAAAAGCTAAAGCCAAGCCGATAGCCAGGCCGGATAATTGCCGAGGCCCCTGAGGATCCGCAGCAGTACCGAAGACCATCAGAACCAAGAAAAAGGTAATCAAAAGCTCCACAAAAACCCCTGAGCCGAAGCCGATGTCCGGACCTAAACCAGGGGTTCCTAAATTCACTTCCCGCCAGACATCCATCGGAAAAATCCAGGTCAAAAAGAGGGCGCCGACGATTCCGCCTAAGAGCTGGAAAATTATATAAAAGGGGAGTTCCTTAAGCGGAAATTTTTTGGTCAGGCAAAGGGCGATGGTTACTGCCGGATTGAAATGGCCGCCGGAAAATCTCATTAAGGCTGAAATCATAAGGGCTAAAACTAAACCGTGCGCCAAGGCGACTCCTACTAATCCAATTCCGCCGGAAGAAATAGCGTCAGTGCAGATGGAGCCGGCACCGATAAAAATCAGGCCAAAAGTACCCAAAAACTCCGCTAAATAAGCTCTAACATTCTTCATTTTTTTACCTTTCTATGTTGCGGCAGGTTCTTTTTTACGGAATAAGAGTGCGTCTACAGAGATTTTTCCAGCACCGGAAAGTAGTAAAGCCAAAGTGACACCTAATATCAGAAGCACATATTCAATTCCCTGAGGTAAGAAGAATCGTGTGCCAGGTGAACCCGGAAAAAGGCCACCAGCATGTTGATTAGAATGAAAAAGGCGGCTAAACGGGTTAAGAGTCCCAGCAAGATTAAAATTCCTCCGCCAAATTCGACTAAGGTTACTATTACTGCAAATACGTTGGGGAGAGGCACTCCCAAGCTGGATAGAAAGCCGGCTACCCCGGCAAACCCGAAGCTGAAGAGCTTCTGACTGCCGTGGACGATGAAGATAAGTCCTAAGGCCACTCTTAAAGATAAAAGGGCCCACTCTATTCTTTGATTCATAGCAATCCTCCTCTGTCATGCTAAGAATTTGAAGTAACTAAAGTTATGAATAAAGAATTGTCAAGGGAGATAAATTTATTCAGATAGCAATCATTTTCATTGCCCAAATTCAATCCTTTTATAACCTTGACAAGCTTCACTTATTATTTAACTCGAGATTAAGCTGGAACCAATTCTGGTTAATAGAGGTTAACAAGAAGATAAAGGAGAAATGATGAAAAGATATGGCTTGATTCTGATAGCATTGTTTATCCTGCCAGCAGTTATCTTGATTCCCCAGAGGGGGAAGGCGCTCTACTTTTTTGCCGCTAAGGAAGGGACCCGCTGCGGTACTTGCCATCTTAACCCCACCGGAGGTATGCTGCGCACACAGGTGGGCTTGGATTACGCCCAGAATGACCATTCTTTTCAGGAAAATGGTGAAGAGTCTCAGAGCAAATTGAATTTTTCCTTAGGAGAAAACCTCCAAATGGGAAGCGACATGCGCTTTTTATACACATACAAAGACACGGTCGAATTTCCTGGCTACAGGAGCCGGTCCAGTTTCTTCACCATGCAGGGTTCGCTTTATTTAGCCGCTAATTTAGGGAAGAACTTGAGCTTATTTTACAATAATGACTTTGGATATCCCAGCACGGCCGTGAATAGCGAGTTGTGGGGGATGCTGCGTAATTTGCCCTATGACGGTTACTTCAAGGTCGGAAGATTTCGAGTGCCCTACGGGATCCGCTTAGATGACCATACTTCTTTCATTAAAGATAGCCTGGGCTTTGGCACTCACTCCGAAGACAATGGAATTGAAATAGGATTCACGCCAGCAACTCTGTTTGCGTACGTCTCTGTTACTAACGGGGAAGATCACTACACCCCTTTTGACAGAAATACCTACAAGGCGGTCAGCGCCTCCGGCGGCATCATTACCAGATACTTCAGCTTGGGAGGCTCTTACTACTTCAACCGGATTGCCCCTGCCTATCAGGATAAATGGAGAGCCGCTGCTTTTGGCTCCTTCAGTTACAGCAAGTTCATACTCTTAGGAGAGTTGGACTATGGCTGGAATGAAAGGGTGGATGTTTCGGCCCCTCCCTCTCGGGAAATTTTGGCCGGGTATGTAGAGGGAATGTATCAAGCTTATCGTAATCTCTGGTTCAGAGCCAAGCTGGACTATCTCGACCCCCAGCGAGGGGTGAAATATAATGATATTCAAAGAGTTACCATAGGCGGAGACGCTTATTTGTACAAGCTCTTAGACTTTGGGCTGCAGTATCGTATAAACTTGGAACAAGCCAAAGAAAAGAACAACGAGCTACTTTCACAGGTTCATATTTTCTTTTGAGCCTGACGGGAACTTTTCAGAGAAAGCAGAGGTTTGTCGTCATGAGAAGCTTACAGGGAGGAGTAATGTTATTATTTTGGTTCATCCCTGTCATTCTGAGTATGACAGAACTCTTTTCAGCCGAGCAGAAGAAAATCCAGGATGGCCAAAAGCCGGTCTCCTTTAGCCAGGATATCCAGCCCCTTTTTACCAAGAGTTGTGCGGTGCCAGATTGTCATACTGGACCAAAGCCGCGTAAAGGATTAGTTCTAGATCAGGGGATGGCATATCAGAACTTGGTCAACGTACCATCCAAAGAATCCCCCCGGCAGAAAAGAGTAACCCCTGGGGATCTGAGCAAAAGTTACCTGTATGATAAAATCACCGGTAATCAAAATGATGGTGACGGCATGCCACCCAAGAAAAGATTGCCCAAGGAAAGTATCGAGCTAATCAGAGCCTGGATTTTAGCCGGAGCTCCGGGAGATTCAACTGTAGTGGCGAAAGACAGTCTTTCTGTGAAAGAGAATCAGAAGTCTGGAACTAGTAAGAACTAACGGAGGAAAGATGAATAGATATTTAATGACTATGATTTTGTGCTTAGGAATAGCCGCAGTTGGTCAGGCCACCATTCATAGCATTTCCATCGTGGGTTTTGCTTTCAGTCCCCCGAATACGATTATCTTTCAGGGGGATACGGTCCGCTGGACCAATTTGGATGGGGTGGCGCACACTTCCACCAGTGACCCCGGCTCAACTGACCCCTGGGATTCCGGAACTCTAAATCCCGCGCAGAGCTTTCAAAGGCAGTTCAACGTGTTGGGAAGCCTTCCTTATCACTGCACTCCCCATCCTTTTATGCAGGACACTCTCAAAGTAGAACAGATTACCGGAGTGAGAAATGGAGGTGACTCACCTCTGCCTAAGAAGTTTAATTTGCAGCAAAACTATCCCAATCCCTTCAACGCTTCTACTCTAATCAGCTATGAACTCCCCCGGACGGGAGAAGTAATCCTTACCATTTATAACGTTTTGGGGAAGAAGGTGAGGATTTATCAACCGGGGAGACAGAGCGCGGGGAGTTATTCAATCATCTGGGAAGGAAGAAATCAGGAAGGGAGTCCAGTAGGCTCAGGAATTTATTTCTACCGGCTAAAAGCCGGAGATTTTAATCAAGTTCGCAAAATGACCTTTATAAAGTAGGACAATTTAATTCTCTAAAGGATTAAAGGAGGAGTAGATATGCACCACACCAGATGGATTCTTCTAATTCTAACAGCGGCACTGTTATGGTTGCCAGCCAGTTCTGTTCGAGCCACAATTCATAATGTCAGCATCATAGATTTTGCTTTTTCTCCGGCAACTGTCACCGTAAACATAGGAGACACAGTCCGCTGGACCCACAATGGCGCCTTTTTTCACACCACCACCAGCAATTCCCTGATCTGGGACTCCGGCACCATGACTAATGGAATGACTTTCGATTCAACTTTTCACACACCGGGTAGCTTTCCTTACCACTGTTCTTTTCACTCCTTAAGCATGACTGGCACAGTTAACGTCAATGCCCCTAATGTGCCTCCTAGTCTTACGGTTCCGGGCCCCCAGTCAGTGGTGGTGCCAAGCCAGTCGGTCAATTTCAACGTCTCAGCTACGGATGCTAATCCGCAGGATACTGTGACCGTCTCATTATTGGGCCTGAACCCAACCCCTTCTAACACCACTCCGACTTTCACCGGCACAAATCCTAAGACTTTTAACTGGTCTCCCATCTGCGTAGAAGCTGGAACTTATTATGCCAAATTCCAGGCTAATGACGGTAAAGGAGGAATAGACACTGATTCAGTCTTAATCACGGTGCAATGCACCATTCACTACATTCTGATGGATAGTCTCAAATTCAAGCCCCAGGTTGAAACTGTTGGGATTGGAGAAAAGGTCTGTTGGATTCAGCAAGATCCCCTCTGCCCCTCTCCCTGTTTCCATACCACCACCAGCGATGGGGGGGCCTGGAATTCAGATACGATGTTTACCAATGATACTTTCTGTTTCATATTCAACAACGCCGGGATTTATCCTTACCACTGCATCCCCCATCAGATTGACGGAATGAATGGCACTATTGTACTCTGCGCAGGAACAACCGGAGATGTCAATGCCTCAGGCGGTGCGCCCAACCTGCAGGATGTGATATACCTGGTCAACTTCGTGTTTGATAAGAGTCGGGTCTCTCCTCCCTGCAATGGCACCGACCCGGGCACCTGCTGGCCGGTAAACCCGCTCTGTCGGGGCGATGTCAATGGCTCGACCGGGACGCCTAACTTGCAGGATGTGATATACCTGGTTAACTTTGTGTTTGATAAGAGTCGTGCCGCCACCAACTGTCAAGGGACTGACCCGGGCAATTGCTGGACTCCGGTGCCAATTGGCGTGTGCTGTTTTTCCCCTTAAATTTTAGACTGTTCCAAATTTAAGGAGGAGTAAAATGAAAAAATTAAAAATAAAACCTAGAAAAACCAATCTCTTAGCAGGTTGGTTTATGGTTATGGGAGTTTCACTTCTTTTATTTTCCCCTACTCTTTTTGCCTTTGAGCCTTTGTTTGACACCTGGATAAGTTATGATGTGGGTGAAACACCTTATTCAGTTTTTGCTTCCGATTTAGATGGGGACGGAGATTTTGATTTAGCAACAGCCAATGCTGCCCTTGGTATCAACTCGGTTTCAATCCTAAAGAACAACGGAAACGGAACTTTTGCTGCCAAGGTGGATTACGGTACAGGAAGCCGTCCTTTTTCAGTGATTGCATCTGACTTAGACGGGGATGGAGATAAGGATTTGGTAACGGCAAATATTGGTAATTATGTTACAACCAGTACCGTTTCGGTCTTAAAGAACAATGGGGACGGAACTTTCGCACCTAAAATTAACTATGGAGCTGGATACGCACCTATATCGGTTTTTGCTTCTGATTTAGATGGGGATGGAGACTTTGATTTGGCGGTAGCCAATAGTGGTGACAGTACGGTTTCTGTCCTAAAGAACAATGGAGATGGTACATTTGCATCAAAAGTCGACTACGGAGACATGCTGTTTCCTAGCTCAGTTTTTGCAGCTGACTTAGATGGGGATGGAGACTTTGATTTGGCAGTAGCAAATCTTGGCACTGATAGCGTTACGGTTCTGAAAAACAATGGAGACGGGACATTTGCAGCCCAAGTTAATTACCAAACCGGAAGTGGTCCAGCTTCAGTCTTGGCAGCCGACCTTGACGCAGATGGAGACATGGATTTGGCAACAACAAGAGGGGGGGACGCCTCTGTATTAAAAAACACTGGAGATGGAACTTTCGCAGCTAAGATTAACTACTCAACTGGAGCCGGAAGTTTCTCTGTTTACGCTTGCGATTTAGATGGAGATGTAGATTTAGATTTGGTTACTTCAAACCGAGATGCTCACACAGTCTCGGTCTTAAAGAATAATGGAGATGGGACTTTTGCAGCCAAAATTGATTTCGCAACAGGTAGCGGTCCAGAAGAAGTGTTCGCTTCTGATTTAGATGGAGATGGAGACTTTGATTTGGCTGTGGCCACCTGGCAAAGTAACGCAGTTTCGGTTTTAAAGAACAAAGGAGATGGAACATTTGCTACCCAAGTCGATTATGGCACTGGAACCAGCCACTCGGTTTTTGCTTCGGATTTAGATGGTGATGGAGACAGAGATTTAGTGGCCCCAAATTATGACAGCAACACAGTGTCAGTTTTCAAAAACAATGGGGATGGAACTTTTGCTGCCAAAGTAGATTACGGAACAAGTACCTTTCCCACTTCAGAACATCCCATCTCTGTTTTTGTTGCGGATTTGGATGGGGACGGTGATAAGGATTTGATTACGGCAAATTTCGGATGGTTCGGTACGGGTAACACTGTTTCCATTTTAAAGAACAACGGTGATGGGACTTTTGCGGATAAAGTTCACTACTCTACAGAATGGGGTTCTCGTTCAGTTTTTGCTTCTGATTTAGATGGAGATGGAGATTTCGACCTGGCGGTAGCGAATTGGGAAAATAACACAATTTCAGTTTTAAAGAACAACGGTGATGGAACTTTCGCCCCCAAGGTTAATTATGGAGTTGTAGTTAAACCGTATTCCGTTGTTGCTGCAGATTTAGACGGGGATGGAGACCTGGATTTGGCAACTTCTACTGCTAGTTTCGGGGGGCACGACTCTGTGTCAGTTTTCAAAAACAATGCAGATGGAACCTTCGCGGCCAAAACCGAATACCAGACAGGTAGCGGGCCCGGTTCAGTTTTCGCTTCCGATTTAGATGGAGATGGAGATGTAGATTTGGCAGTAGCAGATTCAAGCAGTACCTCGGTTTACGTTTTAAAGAATAACGGAGATGGAACCTTTGCTACCAAAGTGGGCTACCAAACCGGTCGAAACCCTATGTCGGTTTTTGCTACTGACTTAGATGGGGATGGAGACAAAGATTTAGCAGTAGCCAATATTGGATTATCAGGGGCCAGTGGCACAGTATCCATTTTGAAGAATAGCGGGGATGGAACTTTTGCTGAAAGGGTTGACTATGGTACAAGTCTTGGTCCTATTTTCCTCTTTGCTTCCGATTTAAACGGGGATGGTAATGAGGATTTGGCAGTTGCCAATACGGGTGGCAAGGCTATTTCCGTATTAAAGAACTTATCTGTCATCATTTGCTCAGCCAAACCCGGAGATGCCAATGCTTCGGGCGGCACACCCAACCTGCAGGATGTGATTTATCTGGTCAACTTTGTGTTTGACAAGAGCCGGGTGAGTCCTCCCTGTAATGGCA
>Ga0209172_10001811_pt1 | contig 42178 bp, 41 predicted proteins | sample LarsenN4metaG_FD_184113 | JGI IMG/M metagenome (GOLD analysis project Ga0209172, IMG submission 184113) | Hot spring sediment bacterial and archeal communities from British Columbia, Canada, to study Microbial Dark Matter (Phase II) - Larsen... ... | reverse complement strand
GGTCGGCGGCGGCCTCGGACAGGTCCTGCGGCGCGACGTGATCTCCTCGCTGCTCGTGCAGACGAAGATCGGATGGAGTACCCTCCTGCGGGCGTACGCCGGGGCGTTGCTGCTGCTGACAGATGGTCCGGCGGGCCGCATCCTCCGCACGGCGGGATTGGTCTGGCTGGTGGTGTTCACGGCCGTGGTGATCTTCCTCGGGGGGCCGAGCGCGCTGGGGAGCAGCCACGTCGCGCTTGTCGTGCTCGTCGGCACGGTCTACGGGCTGGCCAGCCTGCTGGCGGCGAAGATCGTCCCCACCGTGCCCGACGTCCGCGTTCCCCGGTGGCAGATCGCAGCGGTCGTCGCCGGCTCCATCCTGCTGGCCGGCTTCACGTTGACGTCGCATGCGGCGGGCCGCAGCCTCGTGTTGTCGCTACTCGACTGGCTGCACCTCATGGCGGCCGCTGCCTGGATGGGAGGCCTCCCGGCGCTCCTGGTGGCCCTGCGCCATGCGCCGGCCGACGCGCGGCCCGGGGTGGGCCGCCTGCTCGTTCCCGCGGTCTCGAGGTGGGCGGCGGTCGCGCTGCTCGTCATGGTGGTGACGGGGCTGGCCGCGTCGTGGACATTCGTCGCTTCGCTGCATGGCCTGGTGGCCACGCTGTACGGACGCAGCCTCCTGGTCAAGCTCACGCTGGTCGGCGGGCTGGTCGCCCTTGGCGCCTTGAACCGGTTCGCCCTCCGGCCGCGCATCGCCGCCCGCAGGCCGGGAGCCCTTGAGCGGCTGCGTCTCAGCGCCGCAGTCGAGGTCGGACTGGCTGCGGCCATCCTGCTGGTCGTGGCGGCGCTCGGGATCATGCCGCCGGCGTCGGCCACGGTGGAAGGGCCGTCTGTCGAGCGTCTCCCTGCGGGGGGCATCCTCTACGTTGGGCTGATGGCCGGAGAGCGGGTGCGCCTCCGCCTCTCCCCCGCGGCTGGAGGGCTCAATGGGGTCACCGTCGAGGGGCTTCCGGCATCCATCCAGTTCCGACATCTGGAGACCTTCCGTGAGACGGCGGTCACTCCCGACGGAATGGTCGAGCTGGAGAACGGGTGGTGGGAAATCCTCGTGCGGGGAGAGCGCGGGCAGGTGACGTTCCCGCTGGTCGTGGGCCCGCCGGTGTCGCGGAGCGATCCCGCGGCGGCGCGACTCCTGGCGAGGGCCCGCTCGGTCATGGGGCGGATCCGCACGTGGCGGGAGGTCGAGCAGATCACCGACGGCAGCGGAGGCGTGGTCGAGACGGTGTTCGAGGTCGTCCGGCCGGGCCGGCTGCGCTACCGGACATCCTCAGGCGCGGAGGCCGTGATCGTCGGAGCCGCTCGCTACAGCCGTGACCCCGGAGGACCGTGGTTACGGGACGAGTTGCCGCAGCCGATTGCCCCGGACGGTCCGTACGTGAGCTACCTGGAGGACGCCACAGCGGTGCGGTTTGGAGGCACCGACCGCTGCGGGGCGGAGACGTGTCGCGTCGTGCTCTGGACCTCAGGGCAGGCGCAGTTCGCCGCGCGCGTGGGCGCCGGCGGAAGGATCTACCGCGTCGCCATGGTGGCACCGGCCCATTACATGACCTCGCGCGTGGACCGGCTCGATGCACCGATGAGGATTACGCCGCCGTAGCCGGAATCTAGGGAAGGGGACGGACGAAGTCCAGGAGGTTGAGGCCGGTCTGCCGGAACGCCGCCGCCACGAGCCAGGCGGCAAGGAGGAGCGCGACGGCAGCCAGCCAGAACGAAGCCGTCAGGTTCAGCCACCGTTCGGCCCGCACTTCGCGCACGTAACCCGCGTCACGATCCCGCGCGTTCCCAGCGTCCACAAGACACCTCCATTCATCACATACCCGCGACCTCCTACAGCTAGCCGTCTAGAGATCCAGCGGTCGTGGTACGTAGGAGGCGAGGGCGATCTGCTGTCCGGAGGCGCGAGCATGCTCTGTCGGGTCTGTGGTCGGATGAACCGCGAGGATGATCTGTACTGCGGGAGCTGCGGGCAGAAACTGCTGCGCGCGCGCGTCTGCCGCGTGTGCGGCGGGAAGAACCGCCCCGACAGCGGATTCTGCGGCGCCTGCGGGTCGGCGCTGCCCGAGGAGCCCGCCACCTGCGGCCGCTGCGGCGGCGCGCTGGGCGCCCGCGATCACTTCTGCGGGCGGTGCGGCCTGCAGGTCATGGCCGGCCAGCAGTGCGCGCGCTGCCACATGTTCAACCGTCCCGGGATCCAGTTCTGCGTCGTCTGTGGCGGAGAGCTGCCCGTCGAGGTCGGCGTCGGGTAGGTCGTCGGGCCGCGCGGGCCGCGCCCCCACCCTGGAACGCCGCGCCGAGCTCATGCTAGAATTGGGTCCGGCGTGGTGGCCGTAGCTCAGTCTGGTTAGAGCGCCTGGCTGTGGCCCAGGAGGTCGCGGGTTCGAGTCCCGTCGGTCACCCCAGTTCTGAACGTTTGCTCGCAGACCGACAAGAATCGTTCGAAGAAACTCTCGCTGGCCGCGAGGTGTCGGGGCGGCTTTTCGTTTTCCAGGTTCATTTCGTTCGAGTCCCGTTAGCCGTTTCTTGGGATGAAGCATTCCCCGCGTCCTGGTCGTTACGACGACACCGAAGCGCCTGGGCAATCTGCAATCTGTTATCGAGGAGCGGACAGGAACACCCTTCTGGACGGCTGTAATCTCCGATCCAAACACTGATGGGATGCATGCAAGTATCTGGCAGAAGGCAGGTTCGCCTGGCAGATCCGTCCTGATCCAGGAAGGGCAAGGCCAAATGTAGTAAGAGCTTTCCGCCGGATGGATCTGGGTGGGCGGTCACTGGCAGTCTGATTCAGCGGGAATTGACTCTCGGATTACCGAATACACGTTCGTCCCCCATGGAGATGGGAAGACACTCTGACGCACAGCCAAGCTGACCCCGACAGAGCCTGGCCTGCGAGTGCCTGTGCGCAACTTGATCGAAGAACTCCAGAGTCCCGAGTTGGAGGCGCCCGGTTTGGGGTTGAGATCTACAATCAGCGCGGTATGACGAGCTGTGGAATGGAGACTGGTGGTGCGCAGGAACGGGAACTCGCCGCTCGCTACCGCATGGACGCCGATCGTCTTGTCCTGAGTAGCCCGGCCGTCCGTTGCGGTCAGCGGCCGTCTCTGCTAGGCTGTGCCCGATAAGGAGGCAACTATGCCCCGAACCATCAAGGGAAAATACAAGAAGAATACCAGGGTCTTCGAGCCTCTCGAACCGGTGGAGCTGGCCGACGACGAGGTTGTCGAGATTACCATGCCCGATCAAGTATCCGATGACGATGATACTGCTTTCCTCTCCTCGGCGGGCAGCTGGGCGGATCTTGACGCAGAGGCCTTCATCAAGGAGACGTACGAACGTCGGCGCACTGGCCACCGTCCTCCTGTTCAGTTGTAAATGCGCTACCTCGTGGACACCGACTGGGCGGTCTGGTGGCTCCGGGGCCGCCAAGATGTGGTCGAACGGCTTCGAGCCTTCCGAACTGAAGGGCTTGCCATTAGCGCCGTGACGCTGGGCGAATTGGTGACGGGTGTTCGTCGATCACGGAACCAAACTCGGAATGCGGAGGCGCTCCAGCATTTCCTGCGGCGGATGACAGTCTTGCCCTTCACGGAGGCGACGGCCTCCCGCTGGGGCGAGGAACAGGCGCGGCTCCTAGACGCCGGGGAGACCATCACCGATTTTGACCTGGCGATTGCCGTGACGGCTCTGCAGCACGACCTTGTACTCTTGACAGAGAACAGGCGTCACTACGAGCGGGTTACGGGCTTGAAGCTCCAGTCGTTGACAGACCGAGCGTAAACGTAAATCGTCCAATGGGGAGGGGCCATCTCCTAACTGCACGCTGGCCTAGGCAGCCGGAAATCCTGAGCTTGCTCGTGGAAGGCCACCCGAAGGGTCTTGATGAGTTCGAGGATGCTCCCGTGTGGGCCCCCATCAAACACCAACAGGGACGCGGGATTTGGCCCGTGTCCCTTCTCTACGAACAGAGGCAATTCAGCGATTGTGCGCCTGTAGTGTGACCGTTCCCGCCAGCACTTCCATCCTGCGCGTGCACGCCACTTCTCGGTTTTCGCCTGGGCAGGCCGACTGCACCACGGGAGAAGATATGGGCGGGCGAGTGGGATGCTACACGGCTTCGCTACAGGCTCTTTGGGAGCCGCCGGGGCTGAGTCTTCCAGTGGAATGGTCAGGATGTATGCTGAAGGCCAGCCGGGAACCCAAGCGGAAACCCCAACCTAGAAGAGGCGTTTCGATGCCGCGAGGACGGACCCGCAAACAAGGCACCAAGATGCTCTGCGAAACGCTGCGATTCATCCATGATGTCAATGTCGATGTCGCGAGGGACAGGACGGCTTCGGCCGAGGACAGAAAAGACGCCGCCGCAACGGCCGAGAAGGCGAGGAAGGACGGGCTCGCCTGGGGATGCACCTGGGCGCAGCGCGCGTAGGGCCGGCGAGGCTCACGACGTTCCTTATCGGTTGGGTCTCGTCAGACAGGATTCCGCCGGGCGGCGTTGAACCGCGGCGTCAACGACGACGTGCCACCGAGCGTCGCTGAGGAGGCGGATCCCCATGTGGCGCGCGATTCCCGTCATCCTGCTGCTCGCCTTGGTGCCATCCGGCACACTCTCGAAGGTGCCGGCGGACAATGTGATTCTGCCCGGCAGGAGCGTCGGCCGGTGGTCGCTGGAGATGACGCTGGACCAGTTCGTCAGGTCCGCCGGTCCGGCCAACGCGCGGGAGTTCCACGAGATCCTGGATCTGCGGCGTACGTTCGACTTCCATTGCACCACTGAGATCTGCGCCTTCTACCGAAGCCATGGAGAGCTGGCCTTCCTGCACATCTCGCACATCGGCACAGCTTCACGGACAGACCGAGGACCCGGGATGGGCTCGCCGATGGCCGAGGTCCTGGCCGCCTACGGGCGGCCTGACGCGATAACCCGGACCGGCGATGACTTTGGGGGATACATCCGGCTGATCTATGACCGGATCGGCATCGCGTTCCGCCTCAACCTGGTCACCGAGACGGTGGTCTCCATCAGCATCTACCGCCCGGGGCGGGCGAGCAGCATCTGGCGGTTCTAAGGGCCCGTCAGGGGAACGCCAGTTCGTAGCTTGAGGTTTGGAGACGTGGCCAGCGGGCAAAAGGACCCCTGAAAGGGGGCGATACGATGATTGCTTTGACTGCTGCCCTGCTCGCTGCGTTCTTTGTGTGGCTCATTCAGAACACCTAAGAGCCGGCAGGCGAATCGACTGAGAAGATGCAGGGGTGGCTCCGGTCGGAGTCACCCCTGTTGAATTTGTGTGTCAACCGGATCAACGCTCCGGAAGCGCTCGCCCCCTACGTCGCCCGGCTCCCGTCCACCGACAAGACGCTGCGGATCGCGGAGCGCTACGGCCGGCAGCGCTCGAGCGCCGTCGAGATCGGCACCGCGGCGGCGCGCCGCGCGCCCGCGTTCACGCCGAAGACGATCCCGATCACCCGGCCCGCGCTGTCCAGCACGGGCGAGCCGGAGATGCCGGGGATGGCGCCGGCGGTGCTGTTTTCGATGACCACGAGGGTTTTGGAGACGCTGGTCACCACGCCGCGGATGTCGAACCGCACGGGCTCGCCCGAGGCCGGGAATCCGACGATCCTGACCTGCTCTCCGGCGCGGGGCAGCCGGTGGCCCACCGAGAGGGCGGGGGGCAGGCGCTCGCCGACGCCAAGCTCTTGGACCTCCAGGATGGCGACGTCGAAAGGTGCCACGCTCTCGCCGGGCGCCTCCCGGAAGCGCGGATCCACGCAGGAAGCCCGGACGAGCGCAATAGGATGCTCGGGGATTCGGGTGTCGCGCGCCTGCATGACAAACCACAGGCGGCAGCCTTCCCGGGTACCCTTGCGCAGCAGCCCGACGACGTGCGCGTTGGTGAGAAAGCGCCCGCCGCCGATGTGAAAGGCGGTCGCCGCCCCGCAGATCCGGCCTTCGGGCGAGACCGCCGCCACCGCCACGACCGCGGCGCGGATGGCCTCCTCGGGAGACTGCGCGGCCGCGGGCCACGCCGGGACGGCCACCAGGAAGGCGCAGAGGAGAGCCGAACAGGTAGGGCGCATCAGGTCTCATTTTTCCCGTCGAGGAGTCGTCTGCCTGCAGGGATGAGCCGGCCGGCGTTTGTTGCGGCGATCGACCAGGGCACCACGGGAACGCGGTGCATGCTGTTCCGGCATGACGGCACTCCTCACGCCGCCGCCTATGAAGAGCACGCCCAGCACTATCCCCAGCCCGGCTGGGTCGAGCACGACCCCGCCGAGATCTGGACGCGGACGCAGACGGTCGTCCGCAAGACGCTGGATGCGGGCGGGGTCTGCCCCGGGGACATCGCCGCCGTGGGGATCACCAATCAACGCGAGACGACGCTCCTCTGGGACCGGCGGTCCGGGCGGCCGGTCTCCCCGGCCATCGTCTGGCAGGACACCCGCACCCGGCATCTCTGCGAGGAATTGATCGCGGCGGGCCTGGAGCCGCTCGTCAGGGAGCGGACGGGCCTGCGCATCGCGACCTACTTCTCGGGACCGAAGGTGGCGTGGATCCTCGAGCACGTGCCGGGAGCCCGCGCGGCCGCCCGGCACGGAGATCTGCTCTTCGGCACGATCGACTCCTGGCTGATCTGGTGGCTCACCGGAGGGCCGCGGGGTGGGGCGCATGTCATCGATGTCTCCAACGCCTCCCGGACGATGCTCATGGATCTGCGCACGCTGCAATGGGATGAGGAGCTCCTCTCGCGCCTGGGCATTCCGCCGTCGGTGCTGCCGGAGATCCGGCCGAGCAGCGATGCGACGCCGTACGGGGTGACGTCGGCCGAGGGACCGTTCGGCGGCAGCATCCCGGTGTGCGGCGACCTCGGCGATCAGCAGGCCGCGCTGGTCGGGCAGGTCTGCTTCGAGCCGGGCGAGGCGAAGAACACCTACGGCACCGGGAACTTCATGCTGTTGAACACCGGCGAGGTCCCCGTCGCCTCCGCGCGCGGGCTTCTCACCACGGCGGCCTACGCAATGCAGGGGAGGCGCTGCGTCTACGCCCTGGAGGGCTCCATCGCCGTCACGGGCGCGGCCGTGCAGTGGCTGCGGGACAACCTCGGTCTCATCGGATCCGCCGCGGAGACCGAGGCGCTCGCCGCCTCCGTGGACGATGCGGGCGGCGTCTACTTCGTGCCCGCGTTCTCGGGGTTGTTCGCGCCGCACTGGGACATGTACGCGCGCGGGACGATCGTGGGTCTCACCCGGTTCACCGACCGGCGGCATCTCGTCCGGGCCACGCTGGAGGCGATCTGCTACCAGACGCGCGAGGTGCTGGACGCCATGCGCGACGATGCCGGCGTGCCGCTGGCCTCCCTCAAGGTGGACGGCGGCGCGGTGCGCAACAACCTGCTCATGCAGCTGCAGGCCGACGTCCTCGGAGTGCCGGTGGTCCGGCCGACGGTCAACGAGACGACCGCGCTGGGGGCGGCGTACGCGGCGGGACTCGCCGTCGGGTTCTGGCGGGACGCCGCGGATCTCCGGGCCAACTGGGCGGTGGACCGGATCTTCGAGCCGCAATGGGGCGCAGACCGCAGAGAGGCCGGCTACCGGGGCTGGCGGCGGGCCGTCGAGCGCGCGCGGGGATGGCTCGAACCGGCCTGACGCTCGGCTGGCCGCCCGATTGACCGGTCTTGACCGGGCCCCCTACGGTACAGGAGGGATGCCCCGCAAATCGAACGCTCTCTTCGAAGAGAGCGAACACGAGCAGGGAGGCACACACCATATGACCCATCGAGCGATGACCGTGATGCTTGCAGTGCTCCTCGCGTTCGTCACCGTGGCCGCCGGCCCGCGGCTCGCCCCGACTCAGGCGCAGGCGCGCATCGGCATTGACTTCTGGCACGCGATGCGCGGCCCCTTGGGCGAGACGCTGGAAGGGATGACGGCCGGCTTCAACGCGTCGCAGTCCACCTACCAGGTGAAAGCGACGTTCAAGGGGTCGTACCCCGAGACGATGGTGGCGGCGATCGCCGCGTATCGGGCCGGCAACGCGCCGCACATCGTCCAGATGTTCGAGGTCGGGACCGCGACGATGATGGCCGCGGGGGCGGCGATCAAGCCGGTGCACGATCTGATGCGGGAGACCGGGACTCCCTTCGACCCGGCCACCTACCTGCCCGCGGTCCGCGGCTACTACAGCGCGGCCGACGGAAGGATGGTCGCGTTCCCGTTCAACAGCTCCACGCCCATCCTCTGGTACAACAAGGATGCCTTCCGCCGGGCGGGCCTGGATCCCGAGAAGCCTCCGCTGACCTGGCCGGAGCTCCGCGCCGCGGCGCAGCGGATCCGCGCGGCGAACGCCGCCCCCTGCGGGTTCTCCACGGCCTGGCCGACGTGGACCCAGTTCGAGACCTTCGGCGCGATGCACGACATCCCGTTCGCCACGAAGGCGAACGGCTTCGAGGGCTTCGACGCGGAGCTGACCATCAATGCGCCGCTGTATGTGCGCCATCTCCAGTTCCTCATGGACATGCTCAAGGAAGGGACGTTCAAGTACGGCGGACGTGACGCCGCCGGCGACTCGCTGTTCCCCTCCGGGGAGTGCGCGCTGGTGACGGCGTCCTCGGCGCTGTACGGCCGGGTGAGCCGCGAGGCGAAGTTCAACTGGGGCGTGGCCTACTTCCCGTACTACCCCGACGTGAAGGGCGCGCCGAAGAACTCCGTGATCGGCGGCGCCGCGCTCTGGGTGATGACCTCGCCGCGGCGGACCGTGGAAGAGTACCGGGGCGTCGCGCAGTTCCTCCGGTACCTCGGTTCCGCGGAGGTCGCGGGGAAGTGGCATATGGAGACGGGCTACGTGCCGATCTCCTTCACCGGCGCGCAGTACGCGCGGGCCACCGGCTACTACCAGCGCGACGCGTGGGCGGAGCTGCCGGTCAAGCAGCTCACCCGCACGCTGCCCACAAAGAACTCCAAGGGCTTCCGGCTGGGCAACATGCCGGAGATCCGCGTCGTCATCTACGAGGAGACCGAGCGGGCGTTCCAGGGCCAGCAGACGGCGAAGCAGGCGCTGGACAACGCGGTGCGCCGCGGCAACGCGATCCTGCGCCGGTTCCAGCAGACGATCGGGCAGTGAGCGTTCCCAGCCCGCGGTGATCGTGGTCCCGGCCCCGCCGGTGCTCTCCGGCCGGCGGGGCCGGCCTGTGCGCTCATGACCAGGCGCTCGCTGTTCGAGAACCGCCTCTTACCGTACCTCCTCATCGCCCCCCAGATGGCGATCGTCCTCGTCTTCTTCTACTGGCCGGCGGCCCAGGCGGTGTTCCAGTCCCTGCTGCGCCAGGATCCGTTCGGCCTGCACACGGCGTTCGTCTGGTTCGAGAACTTCCGGACGGTCCTCACCGATCCGTTCTACCTCAACGCGCTGCGCGTGACGGCGTTCTTCTCCGGCGCCGTGATCCTGCTGGCCATGTCCAGCGGGCTTCTGCTGGCCGTGACGGCCGACAAGCAGATCCGCGGCGCCGGGATCTACAAGACGCTCCTCATCTGGCCGTACGCAGTCGCCCCCGCGGTCGCCGCGGCCCTGTGGCTGTTCATCTTCCATCCCACGATCGGGATGCTCGGCCGCACGCTGATCAGGGGCGGGGTCGCCTGGGATTACACGCTCAACGGCACCCACGCGATGATCCTGGTGATCCTGGCGGCGGCCTGGAAGCAGGTCAGCTACAACTTCATCTTCTTCCTGGCCGGGCTGCAGTCCATCTCCCGGTCCGTCCTGGAAGCCGCGGCGGTGGACGGCGCGGGATCGCGGCAGCGTTTCTGGCGGGTGGTGTTCCCGCTGCTCTCGCCCACGACATTCTTCCTGCTGATCGTCAACGTGATCTACGCCTTCTTCGATACCTTCGGCGTGGTCCACGCGCTCACACGCGGCGGGCCGGGGAAGGCGACGGAGACGCTCATCTACAAGCTGTGGACCGACGGCGTGATCAACCTCGATCTGGGGGGCTCGTCCGCGCAGTCGGTCATCCTGCTGCTCGTCGTCATCACGCTGACGGCCGTGCAGTTCAAGTACATCGAGGGCAGGGTGGTGTACTGATGGGCCGGGCGCGTCGGGCGAACTGGTCGGCGCACGTCATCCTCCTCCTCGGGGTCGCCGTGTTCGTCTTTCCCGTCTACCTGGCGTTCGTCGGCTCGAGCAGCGACCTGGGGACGGTGAGCCGGGGCGAGATGGGGCTGCGCCCGGGCCCGCACGCGGCGGAGAACTTCAGCCGGGCCTGGTCCACCGGCAGCGGCGAGCGGATCCGGGGCGCGCCGGTCCGGCTGATGATGCGGAACAGCCTGCTGATGGGGCTGGTCATCGCCACGGGGAAGATCGCCGTCTCGCTCATCTCCGCGTTCGCCGTGGTCTTCTTCCGGTTTCCGCTGCGCATGTTCCTGTTCTGGATGATCTTCGTCACGCTCATGCTGCCGGTGGAGGTGCGGATCATCCCGACCTACAAGGTGGTCAGCGACCTGGCGCTGGTGAACACGCTGCCGGGGCTGACCATCCCGCTCATCGCGTCGGCCACCGCCACGCTGATCTTCCGCCAGTTCTTCCTCACCATCCCCGACGAGCTCGTGGATGCCGCCAAGGTGGACGGCGCCGGGCCGATGCGCTTCTTCTGGAGCGTGCTGTTGCCGATCAGCACCACGACCGTGGCCGCGCTGTTTGTCATCCTCTTCATCTACGGCTGGAACCAGTACCTGTGGCCGCTGCTGGTGACCACCAGCCAGGGCATGGAGACGGTGGTCATCGGGATCACGAAGATGATCGGCACCGGGGAGTCGCTGGTGGACTGGCCGATTATCATGGCCACGGCGCTGCTGGCCATGCTGCCGCCGGTGGTCGTCATCATCACGATGCAGCGGTGGTTCGTGAAGGGGCTGGTCGAGACGGAGAAGTAACGGGCCGCGACCGGCGCACGGCCGCGGCCCGCTGTGGTGCTCCGAAAGTGCCTGCCGAGCGTTAGAAGTCTTCCTCGCCCATGCCGCCCGGAGGCATCGGCGGGCCGGCCTTCTTCTTCTCGCGCTTCTCGACCACGACCGCCTCGGTGGTCAGCATGAGGCCGGCCACGGACGCCGCGTTCTGGAGCGCCAGCCGGGTGACCTTCGTCGGATCGACGATGCCCGCCTTCATCATGTCGGTGAACTCGCCCTTGGCCACGTCGTACCCCGTGCGGCCGCTCTCGCGCTTCAGCCGCTCGACGATGAGGCTGCCTTCTACGCCGGCGTTCGCCGCCAGCTGCCGGGCCGGCTCCTCCAGCGCGCGCTGGACCAGCTTGATGCCGACGGCCTCGTCGCTCTCGGCCTCCAGCTTCTCTAGTGCCCCGAGGGTGCGGATGAACGCCGCCCCGCCGCCGGGGACGATCCCCTCCTCGACGGCCGCCTTGGTGGCGTTCAGCGCGTCCTCGAAGCGGTGCTTCTTCTCCTTCATCTCGGTCTCGGTGGCCGCCCCGACCTTGATCTCGGCGACGCCGCCGCTGAGCTTGGCCAGGCGCTCCTGCAGCTTCTCGCGGTCGTAGTCGGAGGTGGTCTCCTCGATCTCCTTCTTGATCGTCGCGATGCGGCCCTGGATGTCCTTGCGCTCGCCCTTGCCGCCGATGATCACGGTGTCGTCCTTGTCGGCCTTCACCTTGTCGGCGCGGCCGAGCATGTCGAGCTCCACAGTCTCCAGCTTCATGCCGATGTCATCGGAGATGACCCGCCCGCCGGTGAGCACGGCCATATCCTGGAGCATCGCCTTGCGGCGGTCGCCGTATCCCGGCGCCTTCACCGCCACGGAGTGGAGGATGCCGCGCAGCTTGTTCACCACGAGGGTGGCCAGCGCCTCGCCCTCCACGTCCTCGGCGACGACCACGAGGGGTTTGCCGAAGCGGATGACCTTCTCCATGAGCGGCACGATGTCGCGGGCCGCGCTGATCTTCTTCTCGGTAAGCAGGATGTACGGCTCCTCGAGGACCACTTCCATCTTGTCGGGGTCGGTGATGAAGTACGCGGAGATGTAGCCGCGATCGAACTGCATGCCCTCGACGACCTCGACGGTGGTGTCGATGCCCTTGCCTTCCTCGATGGTGATGACGCCGTCCTTGCCGACTTTGTCCATCGCGTCGGCGATGATGTCGCCGACCTCGGTGTCGTTGGCGGCGATGCCGGCGACCTGGGCGATGTCCCGCTTCCCCTCCACCGCGATGGAGTTCTTCTTCAGCTCCTCGACCACGGTCTCGACCGCGCGGTCGATGCCCCGCTTCACGAGCATGGGGTTTGCGCCCGCGGCCACGTTGCGCAGGCCCTCGCGGAGGATGCCCCAGGCGAGCACCGTCGCCGTGGTCGTGCCGTCCCCGGCGGCGTCGTTGGTCTTGCTGGCGACTTCCTTCACCAGCTGCGCGCCCATGTTCTCGTTGGGATCCTCGAGCTCGATCTCCTTGGCGACGGTGACGCCGTCTTTGGTGATCGTGGGTGATCCCCACTTCTTCTCGAGGACGACGTTGCGGCCTTTCGGCCCGAGCGTCACGCGCACGGCGCTGGCCACCTTCTCCACGCCGCGCTCGAGCGCGCGCCTGGCTTCCTCGTCATAGAGCAGTACCTTCGCTGGCATCGTATCGACCCTCCCCGATCTGGGCTCTAGTGGACGTTAGCACTCGGCGGGTGTAACTGCTAACCAACATCTTATTCTTCGTGTCCTGCGGGCCCAACTCAAGGACACGATGCGGGGGCGAGGGCTGCCCACGCCCTGATTCGGGCATGGAACCCGGCAATTTCGCCAGATATCTCTCGCTTTCTCGCCACTGCTCCCCCGCGCGTGTCGAGGTATACTGGTGGAGCCATGCTCGTTCGAGGGGCGCATGTCGCGCGCTGGCAGGGCACGCTGGCGGTGTTCCTGGCGCTGGTCGGGTTCTTGCTCGTCATCCAGGTGCGGGCCGGGCGGTCCATCCGGCGGGAAGTCGAGCTCCCCACGCTGCGCGTCCGCGAGCTGGCCGTGCTCGTCCAACAGCAGGAGGCGGCGGTGCGGATCCTCCAGGCCGAGATTGCCGATCTCCAAGGCAAGCTCGCGGAATACGAGACGGCGGCGGCGCAGGGGCGGTCCTCAGCCGAGACGCTGGAGAGGCAGGTCGCGTCCTACCGCATGGTGATGGGCCTGACGGCCGTGGAGGGGCCGGGCGTGGTGGTGCGGCTGCGCGAGCGTCAGGGGGCGGACGGAGTCGTGATCCCCGCCGTCCAGGCGGCCGATCTCAGCGGGCTGGTCAACGAGCTGTGGTCGGCGGGGGCGGAGGCGATCGCGGTGAGCGGGATCAGAATCCTGGCGACGACCGGCTTCCGCGAAGCCCCCGACGGGATCGTGGCCGGGAGCGCACGCCTGTCGCGCGGCTACGAGATCGAGGCGATCGGCGACCCCACGGTCATGACGGCCACCCTCAACCTGCGCGGTGGGTACGTCGAGGGCCTGCGCTCCGTCGGCCTGATCGTGGAGGTGCAGGCAGAGGAGCGGCTGCGGCTGCCGGCCTACCGCGGGCCGCTCGGCTTCCGCCACGCCAAACCGGTCCCCTAGCGCGGACCCGGCGCCTGGCTAGCGGCGCGGCGTGGCGACCAGCGCGTCATAGATCGATTGCGCCGGCACCACCGCGGCAAGATCCGGCCGGTCCACCGCGTACCCAACGATCATCCCCACAAGGGCGCCGTCGGCGAGATCGACCACGGGAGCCCCGCTCGTACCGGGAGCGCTCAGCAGAGGCACGGCCACCGCGGCGGGATGCGTGTTGAACCGGACCTCCCAGTGTACGCGCGGGACGGCCACGTCCACCACGCGCGGCGGCGCGCCTCGCTCCGTGAGGGCGTAGAGGGCCCGGAACGGGCCCGCCGGCATCGGCTTCCAGAACCGCAGGGCCGGCAGCGCGCCGCGGGGAAACCACAGGACCATCAGGTCCAGGCTCTCCCATCGCGAGAGGCTCATCGCATACACGGACTCGCGGCCATCCAGGCCGGTCAGGCGGTATTGGGCGCCGGGGCGGTAGCAGTGGCCGGCGGTGTACGCGGCGCTCCGGGTATCCTCACTCCACCCCACCCAGCCGGTGCAGATGCCGCGGAAGGTCGTCTCTTCCACCTCAATCCGCACCGTGGCATGCGACACGAAGGAGCGAATCTGGTCGGCCGATGGGATGGCTGAACGCGGAGCGGCCGCCGCCTGAGGGCCCGGCCACACCGCGACCAGCGCCAGCAGGCACAGCGACGCCGCAACGCGCGCGGCGCGGCGGGACATCATATCTGGGGCATGCCCGGGGAGGCCGAGCGCATAGACATCTCCCTTGACAGGGTCCATGGAGCATGCTACCTTTAACTCCCGTTTCGACGAGGGCTCGCGTCACGCCCGGCCGCTTCGAAGATCGCCGCGCACCGCGGCAGGGTCGAAGGACTCGGGTTCCTCCAGAACGGGGACGTCGGCGGTTGCGACGGCCAAGAGATTCGGTCAGATCCGGGTCACTTGGCGGCAGCCGCCGGTTGTTTTCCCACCGCCCTCCACCTTGTCCCCCCTTCCGGCCCGTGATAGGATGGGATAGGCCCTCCCCCCATGGGAGGGGGTGATTGGGATGGCCGGCATCAAGGCATCCGAGCGAGGAGATCGTTCAATGAGCGTCCACAGCATCCCCCTCACGCAGCATGGAAGCCCGGAGATCCGGGCCAAGGTCGGCGCGCGCCTGCGCAGCGTCGAAGGGCATGTCCGCGGGGTGGCCCGGATGGTCGAGGAAGGCGCGTACTGCATCGATCTCATCAAGCAGACCCTCGCCATCCAGCGGGCCATCGACAAGGTGAACGCCATGCTGCTGGAAGACCACCTGGAGCACTGCGCGGCGACGGCCATCTCCGCGGCCGACCCCGCGGAACGCCGGCGGACCATCAGCGAGCTGCTCGAGGTCTTCGCTATGTCCGGAAAGCTGTAGGAGGACGAGATGACGACCGCCGTCAAGCGGCTGGAGCTCCCCGTCGAGGGGATGAGCTGCGCCAGCTGCGTCCTGAAGGTGGAGGAAGGGCTCAAGCACACGCCCGGCGTGCAGAACGTCGCGGTCAACTTCGCCGCGCAGCGCGCCGCGATCGCGTTCGATCCGCAGGCGGTCACCACGGCGCGCTTCGTCGACGTCGTCCGCTCACTGGGCTATGACGTCCCGGTCCGCTCGGTGCAGCTCCCGGTGCGCGGGATGTCCTGCGCGTCATGCGTGGAGAAGGTGGAGCGGGCGCTGGCCGCCGTGGACGGCGTGCTGCGGGCGAGCGTCAACCTCGCCTCGGAGCGGGCCACGGTGGACGCGCTCGCGACCACGCCCGTGGCGGCGCTGCGCCGCGCGGTGCGGGACGCCGGGTACGAGGCGCCTGAGGTCGAGGGCGAGGCGGCGGAGGATTACGAGCGCGAGGCGCGCGCCCGGGAGATCGCCACGCTGCGCCGCAAGCTCATCATCGGCGCGCTGCTCACCATCCCGATTCTCTGGGGCAGCCTCCATCACATGGGGCTCCACCAGATCTGGATCCCCGAGGTGCTGAAGAGCTGGTTCGTCCAGCTCGCGCTGGCGACGCCCGTGCAGTTCTGGGTCGGCTGGCAGTTCTACCGGGGTGCCTGGGCAATGGCAAGGCACCGCACCACGGACATGAACACGCTCATCGCTGTGGGCACGAGCGCCGCCTATCTGTACAGCGTCGTGGCCACGTTCTTCCCGCAGGTCTTCCGCGCGGGCGGACTCGAGCCCGAGGTGTACTACGAAACCGCGGCCATCATCATCGTGCTCATCCTGCTGGGGCGGTTCCTCGAGGCCCGGGCCAAGGGGCAGACCTCGGAGGCGATCCGCAGGCTCATGAGCCTGCAGGCCCCCACCGCCCGCGTGCTCCGGCCCGGCGGGGAAGTGGAGATTCCCGTGGATGAGGTCGTCTCGGGCGACCTGCTTGTCGTCCGGCCCGGCGAGAAGGTGCCGGTGGACGGCGTGATCGCGGAAGGGCGGTCGGCCCTTGATGAGTCGATGCTCACCGGGGAATCGCTGCCCGTGGAGAAGGGGCCGGGCGACGACGTCATCGGCGCCACGCTCAACAAGACCGGGGCGTTCACGTTCAGGGCCACCAAGGTCGGCGCGGACACGATGCTGGCCCAGATCATCCGCCTCGTGCAGGAAGCGCAGGGCAGCAAGGCGCCCATCCAGCGGCTGGCCGACCGGGTGGCGGCGTACTTCGTGCCGGCGGTCATGGTCCTGGCCGCGGTCACGTTTCTGGCCTGGCTCCTCTTTGGACCGGAGCCGTCGCTGACGTACGCGCTCGTGACGTTCGTCGCGGTCCTCATCATCGCGTGCCCCTGCGCGCTGGGTCTGGCCACGCCCACGGCCATCATGGTGGGCACCGGCCGCGGCGCGGAGCAGGGGGTCCTCATCAAGAGCGGGGAGGCGCTGGAGACCGCCCACCGGACGGACACCGTGGTGCTCGATAAGACCGGGACGCTCACCAGGGGTGTGCCGTCTGTGACCGACGTGATCACGCTGAACGGATTTGGAGAGGCGGACGTCCTCCGCCTGGCCGCCTCCGCGGAATGGGGGTCCGAGCACCCGCTGGGGGAGGCCATCGTCCGCCGGGCGGCCGATCAGGCGCTGACGCTCAGCCGTCCCGCACAGTTCGAGGCCCTTCCGGGACGCGGGATCGCCGCCGAGGTAGACGGGCGGCGGCTGCTCGTCGGCAACCCGCAGCTGCTCGCTGAGCGCGGCGTGGCGCTGGACGGCGCGGCGGCGGGTGGCGACGCGCTGGCGCGCGACGGGAAGACGCCGATGTACGTCGCGGTGGACGGCCGGCCCGCGGGGATCGTGGCCGTGGCCGACACGCTGAAACCCAAGTCGCGCGAGACCGTGGCCGCGCTGCGCCGGATGGGGCTGGACGTCGTCATGCTCACCGGCGACAACCGCGTCACGGCGGCGGCGATCGCCGGGCAGGTCGGCGTCGAGCACTTCCTCGCCGAGGTCCTGCCCGAGCACAAGGCCGATGAGGTAAAGAAGCTCCAGGCGGCGGGCCGCCGCGTGGCCATGGTCGGCGACGGGATCAACGACGCCCCCGCGCTGGCGCAGGCCGATCTCGGGATCGCCATCGGGGCGGGGACGGATGTGGCGATCGAATCCGCTGACATCGTCCTGATCGGCGAGGACCTCGGCGGGATCCTCACCGCGCTGCGGTTGAGCCGTCAGACCATGCGGACGATCAAGCAGAACCTGTTCTGGGCATTCTTCTACAACGTCGTCCTCATCCCGCTGGCGGCGGGCGCGCTGTACCCGTTCTTCCGGATCCTGCTCAACCCGATGATCGCCGCCCTGGCGATGGCGTTCAGCTCGGTGTCGGTCGTGACGAACAGCCTGCGGCTGCGCTGGTTTAAGACCGCGTGAGGACGCGGGTGATCGGTTGGAGAGGGGGAGGGATGATACGATGCAGGCCACACTGAAAGTGCCCCGGATCCACTGCGGCGGATGCGTCAATACCGTGACCACCGCGGTGAAGAAGCTGCCCGGCGTGACCAACGTCGAGGCCAGCGACGCTACCAAGGAGGTCCGGATCGAGTTCGATCCCGCGGCGGTGGATGAGGCGAAGATCCGCAGCACCCTTGCGTCCGTCGGCTACCCGGCCGCCTGATGCCTGACCAGGGCGCGTCTGCTCCGGGCGCCGAGTCCGGACCGGGCGTGTCCGCCCGGCGGGTCCCCGTCGGCCTGCTGCTGTGGCTGGTCCCGGCGGCGGCGCTGCTGCTGGTCATCGGCTACCAGTCCGTGCGGAAGCAGCAGCCGGAGTCCATCACCGTCGGCCTGGCCCGGGGGCAGCGGCCGGCTGCGCCCGCTTTCGAGCTCCCCCGTTTCGACGGCGGAACGCTGACCCTGGCTTCACTGCGGGGGCAATACGTCCTGGTGAACTTCTGGGCGTCGTGGTGCATCCCGTGCCGCGATGAGGCGCCGCTGTTGGAGCGGGCGTGGCGGGAGTACAAGGACCGCGGGTTGGTTGTCGTCGGGGTGAACATCCAGGATCTGGAGCCCGAGGCCCGCAAGTTCATCGCGCAGTTCAAGGTGAGCTACCCCAACGTCCGGGACCGGGACGGGCGTGTCTCCCGCGCCTACGGCACCACGGGCGTCCCGGAGAGCTTCTTCATCGATCGCGAGGGCCGTGTGGTCCGCAAGTTTCCGGGAGCGGCCGTCGAGTGGCGGATCTGGCAGGAGGCCATCGACGGGATGATGGGGGCGCCGTGAGCGCTCCCGGGGCGCCCGCCGGGGAGGCCGCGCAGGCGACCGCGGGGTCATGAGCGCTCCGGCCGACCGGCACGCCGATGACCGCGAGCGGCGCCGCCGGAAGGCCCGCTACGGAATGCAACTGCGCGGGCGCAGCGTCCGGTTGCTCGCGCGGCTGGCCGCCTCGGGAACTCCGAAGAGGCTGAAGAAGCCGAAGAAGAAACAGACCTAGTGCCGTGCAGGCGGAGGGTCGTCCCCGGCGAGGACGATCCGTCCGTCGCTCATGTCGGTGACGACGGCGAGCGAGATCACCGGCACGCCGAGTAGTTCCAGCGCCTCCCGTCCTCCTTCGAAGGCTTTCTCGATGACCGTGCCGATGCCCACGAGGCTGGCGCCCGCGGCGCTCGCCAGCCGCGCGAGGCCCAGGATGGTCTGTCCCGTGGCCAGGAAGTCGTCGACGATAAGCACCCGGTCGTCCGGGCCGACGTACTCGGGCGAGATGATGAGCTCGACCTGGTGGCCGCGTGTGTGCGATGGGGCGACCGTGAGCAGGACCTGGTCGGGCATCGTCACCGGCCGCGTGCGGCGCGCGTAGACGACCGGGACGCCGAGATGCAGGGCTGTAGCCACGGCGGGGGCGATGCCGGAGATCTCCGCGGTCAGCACCTTGCTCGCCTCGGTGTGTCCGAGCCGGCGGGCGAGTTCCCGGCCGCACTCATCGATCAGCGCCGGATCCACCTGGTGGTTCAGGAAGCTGTCCACCTTGAGGATCCCCCGGCCCAGATTCCGGCCTTCCGTGAGAATGCGGCGCCTCAGCACGTCCATCGGTCACCCCGTCGAGAAGGTGGCTGGGGAGTGCAATTCCCAGGTACCTCACCAGTTCTTCCTGCCAGGCGCGCAGCCTCCAAAAGAGCTCTGATGAATTGACGACGAGGCGGCAACAACCCATGTAGGACGGATTTCGTTTGACGTGGTGCGGTGTGGGTTTGAAGTACGGAGCACGGAACTGCGCCGATGGGAGGCCGGTCACCTGTTCCCAGAATGCTTCGAATCCACACTCCGCGTAGATACGATGCACCTGGACACTGACAACAATCCGTCCCGGAGGGATGCCGGCGCAGCGTGTCAGCCACTCTACCATAGTCCTTATCGCCAGGGGGTCCGAGTTCATGAAGATGAAGTTGGAGTGGGTCTTTCCGCCCTCTGCCCAATACAAGACGATGCCAGGGATGAAAAGGGGATCCTGGACCAGCGCGGGAAACTCGTGCTTCGCCCGGGCAATGGCTTCCTGGATCCGTTGTCGACGTTTTTCGCGATTGCCCCACGCTCCGCGGATCCGCGCCTTCTCTCGCCCAGTGACTGCGCGGTCCAAGAGCCGCTGTTTCTGAGCATCTGTGAGTTCGATGTCCTTGAGCCAGGCGTTCAACGTCCCCTTCGAGACGCCTACAATAGCTCGGATCTCGCCAAAGCTGAGACCTTGACGCCGTAGTACGCGCGCCTGGTCTCGTTCGGCGATCTTCGCTTTCATCTCGCCACCTCGCCTGAAGAGCAGAAAGGGCATGCCGGCGCATGCCCTCCGTGACCTGGCGCGCCCGGAGGGAGTTGAACCCCCAGTCCCGAGGTTCGAAGCCTCGTGCTTTCTCCGTTAAGCTACGGGCGCGCGTGCCGAGGCCTATTGTAGCATAGGCCCCTGGCCGTCCTGGAGTGCCCTGTATGGGTCATTCGCTTGAGGGATCGAATCGCGCGTCGATATGCTACGAATGCAATGCGTCCCTTTGGTTGACGTTGACCGGTAGGCCGGCCCCAACCTAGTTACCCGGCCGCCGTCCCACTGCGGCGGCGCGCTTCCTCCCATCTAACAGGCCCAAGCGGTGCGGTGTGCCTCGCGCCTGCGAGTGCGCGGGCGCCTCCGCCTCCCTTCGCGTGTTCGACCACTCACGCGGAGGTGAGGAAGATGGAAGAAGGCGTCACACTCGTTCGCGGGCGGCGCCTCGAGCGGATAGGCGGAGAAGCCCTTGCGGACTTGATCGGGACGTATGCGGCGGTCATCGTCGACATCGGAACCGGGGATGGCCGGTGGCTGTACCGGTTCGCCCGCACCCGACCGGACGTGCTCTGCCTGGGGCTGGATGCCAATGCCGATAACCTGCGTGAAGTCTCCTACCGCGCGTCACGCAAGCCCGCGCGGGGAGGTCTGTCCAACATCAGGTTCATCCTCGCGCCTGTGGAGGCGATCCCGGCCGCGGTCCACGGGGTGGCGGACGAGGTCTGGGTGGTGTATCCGTGGGGTACATTGCTGCGGGCCCTGACCCTCCCTGAGCCCAGCATCCTGCGCAGGATTGCGCGCGTCCTGAAGCCCGGCGGGCTGCTGAAAGCGGCGGTCAACGCATCCGTCCTCCGGCGGGATTCCAGCCTGGGGGCGCTCGAGCCCGGAGGGCGCCCGCTGCCGGTGCCGGTTCACGACGATGTCTTGCGCGCGGGGTACAATGAGGCCGGACTGCGGGTTACAAGTCTGCGGTCTGGCGACATGCGGATCCAGTCGTCGTGGGGCGCGCGGCTCGGGCAGGGCCGCCCCGTGCGCACCTTGTGGGTCGAGGCGGTGAGCGATGGCGACCGTCGTGATCATGGAGGGGGACGAGACCGGGCAGGAGTTGCTGGCCCAGGCCCTGCGGGTGCTTCAGCCCGAGGTCATCGGGACGCGGCTGGAGTTCCTTTCGTTTGACCTCAGCCTGGAGAGCCGGCGCCGCACCAGCAACCGCGTCGTCTTCGAGGCGGCAGGGGCGATGCGGCATTATGGCGTGGGGCTCAAGGCGGCGACGATCACGCCGGAAGGGAAGCACGACGTCGGCAGCCCGAACGCCATCCTGCGGGAGGAGATCGATGCGCAGATCATCCTCCGCACCGGCCGGCGCATCCCCGGAGTGCGTCCCGTGACCGGTGTCGTCGCGCCCATCTCCGTGGTGCGCATGGCCGTGGATGATGCCTACGGCGCAAAGGAGTGGAGGGAGGGCACCGGCCTCGACGAGATCGCCTACCGCACGACGCGGGTGCGGCGCAGCCTCTGCCGCATCGTCGCGGAGTTCGCCTTCCAGCACGCCAAGCGCACGGGGGCGAAGGTCTTCGGTGGCCCGAAGTTCACGGTCAGCCCGATCTACGAAGGGCTGCTCAAGGAAGAGATGGACGCCGCCGCGCTGCGGCATGCGGACGTCCCCTATGACCCGCAGCTCATCGACGCCGTCTACGCGCTGCTGCTGCAATCCACCGGGGAGGCGCTGGTCATCCCGGCGCTGAATCGCGACGGGGACACGCTGGCCGACATGGTGCTGCAGATGTTCGGCAGCATCGCCGGTGTGGAGTCGCTCGTCCTGCATGTGGACGACGCGCTCCAGGTCAGGGTCGTGATGGCCGAAGCCCCGCACGGCACGGCGCCGCGCCTGCGGGGGCGGAACATCGCCAATCCGATGGCCATGATCCTGGCCGCGGCGGCGATGCTGGGGTACGTGGACGACCCGGCGGCCCGGCGTGCGGCGCCGGCGATCGCCGACGCGACGTTCGACGCGGTGCGCGACGGACTCCGGACCGTGGACCTGGGAGGCGAGGCGACGACCAGCGAATTCACCGAAGGCGTGATCGCCCGCGTGCGGGCGTGGCTCAGCGAGCATGCCTGATCGAGGCAGTCACCTCTGGCGAAGGAGGTCGGGATGGACGCGGTGATCCTGCTGCTCTTCCTGCTGCTCCTCCTGCTTGTGTACCGGCGATAACTGGAGGTAGACACCCTCCGGGCGGCCAGTATAATGAGGAATCGGGTCCGGGCCGTTAGCTCAACTGGTAGAGCAGCGGACTCTTAATCCGCGGGTTCGGGGTTCGAGTCCCCGACGGCCCCCCATCGCAGGGACCAGCAGGAAGGTCTTCCACAGGTCGTGTCAAGAGATGCGTTCAGGCGGCAAGACGCATCTCAGCGTGGCGCTGAGGCAGGATTCGGCGGACGACCAAATAACTGAACGTCCGCGTCGAGACGAAACCCGAGGCCCTCGTATGTTGGCCGCCCCATCTTCGACGACTGGAGTACACCGTACCTGTACCCCAGCGCGCGCGCATCTCGGAGTGGGGCCATGGTGAGGGTAGTGCCGTACCCCCGACCGCGGTGCTCCGGGAGGGTCGCAACCGTATAGATCCCGGCGACGCCCGCGCCCAGGAAGCTCTGAGAAACCGCGACGGGGGTACCGCCCGCGGAGCCCACGTACGATTGAAAGGCGGCACCCACGTCGAAGCCGAGGGCCGAGAAGACTGCGAGATATCGTGGCCGTCTCTCCGGCCGGAGGCCGAATGTCTCGCCCGCGACATCCGCAGCCACAGCGAGAGCGTCCTCGCTTGTGACGCGCTCGACGATGAGCTCTCCAGGTTGCGTCCGATTGGAGGGGATCCCGCGGAGGTCCACGGACATCGCGTGGAGGGTCCCGCGGGCTGCGAGGCCTCGCGCGGCCAGGCGTTCGGCGAGATCTGGGGGCTCCGCGCCGGGCCAGACCCACCACAGCCACGGGAGTCCGTTTGCGGCGAAGTAGGCGAGCGTGTCCTCGACGTACGCATCCGCCTCCGCCGTGGAGAGGCGCGTCACATACACGCCGTTGAAGACTCCGTGGCCAATGCCGGTAGCCACGCGGAGCCGGCCCGGGCGGTCGTCGATCTCCACTCCGGCCGCGCGGCAGAGATGGCTGAAGTATGCGGCTGCGTTCTCCTCATTGACCCGCAGCAGGAGGGCGCTCGGAGAGTCGTCTTGGATGGGCGAAGTCACGCCCTCACCCTCACCGCCGCGCCAAGGAAACCGAAGTTGGCCGCGGCCCACGGTCTGGGCCAGGACGGTATGGCTGGGCTACGCATGCCACACTCCAATGTGCGCCGCATGCGTCGGCAGGTCCCCCCATCCGCATAGTGCGGATCATAGAAGTCCGGGTGGAGGTGATGTGCCTGTGCGGCCTCCGTCACGCAGTCGGCGAATTCGCCGCCGTGATAAGAATCGTCTGCTCCAGCTCCGTGAGCGGGAGCATCTCAAGCGATCGTTCGGGCCTGGGGCAGTTCACGGAAGAGATGGCCGAGCGGTACCGGCAAGGCTCCCAGTCCACGATTGGCCGATTCACCCGACCCTTGATGCGTTCTCTGGCGGCGGATCTGCTGTCATCCTGACCGTCGGAGCGCTCTCGCTACCACCACAGATATTGGAGCCGTCAGCCGTGCCGCCTGGCTTGACTCGAGTGGAGGTAGCCGTGGATCCGATCACTCCGAACAATGTCACCTCGCTGGACGGTACATCGATTGCTCATCTTCGCCGGGGAAATGGACCTCCGTTGATCCTCATCCCTGGAATACCGCTTCCTACCCCTTCACACAAACAGTGCTGCGACTCTTGCACGAGTAGGCGCGGCGGGTCTGCCCGCAGCACTGCCCGCGAGAAGGGTCCTAACTCGACGGCTTCGTCGCAATCACGTGAACGCAGGCGCGAGTAACGGACGCGGATCGGGGAGTGGACGATGGCCCTACGGCATCCCCTTGAGAATCTGCGTCATCTCTTCCTTGCTGTAGGCACGCATCGTCGCCGTGCGGATGTTGCCTACCGCGCCGGTCGCCAACAGGAAACGGCTGACCGTCGCATCATCAGGGGCCTCGACAATGCCCACAATGTCGTAGGCACCCATCGTCCAGTACAGTTCCTTGAACTTCACTCCCATCTTCATGCCCGCAGCCTGAGCAGCCTCGTACCGCTGCACCGTGTCCTTGACACTCTTGACGCCCTGGTCGGTCCAGTTGATGAGCGCGACATACGTTGGCATCAGGGCTCACCTCCTCCTGGAATGGGCAAGCGGTTCGTGGGGCACAGCAGACTCTCCTGCCAAACGCTCGACCCCAGGCGCGAAGGGTAAGCAGATCGACTCCTGACACAGGTGCACTGTCTGGCTCTCTGGAACTGACCGACGAGTCCTGCCCAACATGGAGGTCAGGGGAGCCATCGGCGATGCAGCCGGGGATGCATCCTGCCGCCGAACCGCAATACAGCCGCGAATACAGCCGCGAATGCGGCCTCGGCAAGATCCTGGCGATCCGGGCGGCGGCGTCCGTGCCCACGTTGCGACGACTGGAGGGCCGACGATGGCGATCACTCTGGGCATCACTATCGCGTTCTTCCTGATCCTGACGCAGTCGGTGTGGGTCTTCAACTGGGTGTTTTCGACGATCTTCCCGGTGCCGTACAGCACCGACGCCAGCGTTGGAGCCGCGGCGCTTACCGCCGGGTTTGGCGCCGGCTGGATGGCCCACCGCCACCGGATCTCGGAATGGCGCGTCGGCCTGTTCGCTGCGCTGGTCCCCGCAGCGGCGATCGTGATCGGCACGACCGTCATCGGCGATCTCATGAGGCTGCTCAGAGAGACTCCGCCCGTCAGATACGGTCTCTTCGCTGCGGAAATGGCCGTCGCGTTCTTCGCCTGCCGGTTGGGCGCGTTCGCCAGGGCGAAGATCCGCGGGCGGCCTGTGCCGCCTGCGGGACGCTGAGCCCGTGGCCGAGGGTGCCTTAAGGTCGAAGTCACCGGGGAACTCATCGCGGGCGAACTCGGCGGGATGGTAGCGGATGCGGTCGGCCAGGCCTTGTTCCGCGGCGATCTCACGGCCCGCGAGGCACACGTTCTCGATATCGACCACGATCGCCTGGAGCGCCGGATACCTGCGCAGCAGGGCCATCGAGACCACGCCCGATCCGCCGCCGAGGTCCAGCATGCGGTGGACCCCTCGCATGTCCACCATTTCGTCGAGCAACCCGCCGGCGGTCCTGGCCAGCGGCTGGTGCACCTCGAAGAGCATCCGCGTGAACTCCCGCGTTCTGGCCGGGTCGCGCCTCATCCGGTCGACGTAGCTCGGGCGCGGGGGCAGGCCTTGCGCCGTCCGGATCGAGCCGGGCTCCCGGATGTAGGACGCGAGATCCGAGACGCCGGCGATGCGCTCCCGTTCGTCCTCGACCAGGTGTCTCCAGCTCTCCGCTCTGCGGGTAGTCAGGATGGCGTCCCGCGCGATGGTGGATGGCACGTACCCGTCCGGGCCGCCGTCCAGAGCCCCGAGGTCCTCCAGCAACTGCAGCCAGGAGCAGCCGCGTTTGCCGGGAATCCCCATCATCCCGACGATCTCCTCGGCCCGGCGGGGCTTCTCCTCAAGAAACCACAGGAGGCTTGTTTCGATCGCCGCGCCCAGGGCGGCGGCGGTGCCGTCAAGCCGTGCACCTGCGGGGATTGTTGACGAACGGCCGTAGGATCGAGACGATCTATCGTTCGAAGGATAGCGAACGAGGGGTAAAGAAGGTACAAGGAGAAGGGCGAGGCTCGAATTCCGGGGCCCCATCCTATGCATGGAGGTGTTGAGGTGAGTTACAGGCCGCCGGCGGTCAGTGACTTTGGACGCATCGAGCTTCATACGTATCAGCTTCCAGGGTCCGGCGCCAGCATTGAAGAGCCCACATCCATCACCAGTGCCGGCGGCGGCGGGATTGGCGCAGGCGTTGGACTCCTCGGGCTGATCGGCGGCGCGGCGGCGCTGGCCGGTCGCGACGGCGATAACCAGCCGGTAGCCGTCGCCGACAACGACGAGGAAGAGAAGCACGCGCTGAAGTAGTTCGCCCTCTCAATCCGTGATGCAGACGTCCCTCTGTGCGATGCACGGGGGGACGTAGCCTTTTCTTGGCACCAGTTGACAGGCGTCCGCCCCAGAGGCTGCTTCAGCAGGTTTCGTCCGGGCGGCAGCCGTCATCTGGCGCCGGCTCCCGCGAGCTGCTCGCCCCGGGGCGAGGAGGATTAGCCTGCGCAGGTCATGGCAGGCCCGCCGGGGTGCGGTATACTAGCAGAGGTTCGACGTCGCTTCCCGGTCGCTCCGCCGGAGGAGCGGCGCCGGTACCGCGTCGCGCGGGCGTGGCGGAACCTGGTATTCGCGCCGGCCTTAGGAGCCGGTGGGCGCAAGCCCGTGGGGGTTCAAATCCCTCCGCCCGCACCAGTGCTGCGGAGGTGGGTCCGGGAGGAGGCCGCAGGCCTCCTTCCAGGTCGTGTCACTCCGTGTTGTGGTAGTATCGGGCCCGGATGATCCGGAGTCCCGGATTTTTCGTTTCTATAGGAGGAAGACCGAAGTGGCTCAGGCCGAGCAGGCGGTGGGCGGCGCCGAGATGGGGCACGACGACGTCACAGTGGACGTCAGGCGCGAGCCGGGCAGCAGGGCGGTGCTGGAAGTCGAGATCCCGGCGGCGGCCGTCGCCACGGGCGTCGACCGGGCGCTGCGCAAGATCAACAATCGCGTCGTCGTTCCCGGATTCCGCAAGGGGAAGGCCCCCCGCGGGATGCTGGAGCGCCACGTGGGCCGGGAGACGGTCATCGACGAGGCCGTCAGTCTCCTGGTGCCCGACGCGTACACCAAGGCTTTGAACCAGACGGGCGTGCGGCCCATCGCCCGTCCCGAGATCGAGGTGAGCGAGCTCGAGGAGGGAAAGCCGCTGCGCTTTACCGCGACCGTCGACCTCGTGCCCGAGGTGCAGCTGGGGGACTACCGGGCCATCCGGGTACCGTACACCGCGCCCGAGGTCTCCGAGGCCGAGGTGGACGCCGCTATCGAGGATCTGCGTACGCGGCACGGGACGCTCGTGCCCAGCGAGAGACCGGCGGGCCAGGGCGACTTCGTCCTCGTCCGGGTGGCGGAGCTCAGCGCGCCTGTGGAGCGCTTCGCCCAGGGTAAGGAGTACCTGATCGAGGTTGGGGGCGGCACGTACCCGGCGGAGGTCGAGCGGACCCTCGCGGGAGCCACGATCGGCAGCCGGCCGGCCGCCGCGGTGGGAGAGCAGACCGTGACCTTCGAGGTCGTCGATGTGAAGCGGCGCGAGCTGCCCGCCGTGGACGACAGCTTTGCGAGGGATCTCAAGGCGCAGGACCTGGCGGATCTGCGCCGCCAGCAGCGGGAGCGCCTCGGCCAGGAGCGCGCCCAGGCGGCGCGCGAGGCCCACGAAGAGGCGGTGCTCGCCGCGCTGCTGGAGGCGTCGCGCATCGAGCTCCCGGCCAGCCTCGTCGAGCATGAGCTCGAGCATCTACTGGCGGATCTCACCGACGCGCTGCAGCGCCGGGGCCTGACCTACCAGCGCTACCTCGAGGCCACCGGCAAGGACGACGCCGCCGTGCGGGAGGAGTTCCGGCCGCCGGCCGAGCGCCGGCTGCGGACGCAGCTGGCGCTGGAGGAGGTGGCCCGCGCGGAGTCGCTGGAGCCTACCGCGGAGGAGATCGATCGTGAGGTAGAGAACGTTGCGCGCAGACTGCAGCAGGATGTCCCGCGCGTCCGGGAATGGCTGAGCCAGACGGGCCGTTTAACCAGCCTAACCGGGACCCTCCGGCGCCAGAAAGCGCTGGCGCACCTGGTCGCACTCGCACGAGGTGAGCACGCATGACACTCGTACCCATGGTGGTGGAGCAGACGGCGCGCGGGGAGCGGGCCTTCGACATCTACTCCCGCCTGCTCAAAGACCGCATCGTCTTCGTCACGGGCCAGCTGGACGACGACATGGCCAACCTGATCATCGCCCAGCTGCTCTTCCTCGAGGCGGAGGACCCCGAGAAGGACATCAACCTGTACATCAACAGCCCGGGCGGCAGCCTCACGCCCGCGCTGGCCATCTACGACACCATGCAGTATGTGCGTCCCGACGTATCCACGATCTGCGTGGGCCTGGCGGCCAGCGGCGCGGCGGTCATTTTGGCCGGTGGGGCGAAGGGCAAGCGCACGTCGCTCCCGTACTCGCAGATCCTCATCCACCAGCCCTGGGGCGGGGCGCAGGGGACGACCTCGGACATCGACATCCAGGCCAAGCAGTTCCTGAAGATGCGCAGCCTCACCAACGAAATCCTGGCCCGCCACACGGGCCAGCCCATCGAGCGGATCGAGCGGGACACTGACCGCGACTACTGGATGGATCCCGTCTCGGCCAAGGAATACGGGCTCATCGACGAGGTCATGCAGCCGCGGGAGAAGCTTGTGCGGGCCGCGAAGGACCGGTAGGGACCGGCCGGAGGAGCCGCGATGACCAAAGAGCGGATGTTCCGCTTCGGGGACGGCGACAAGCTGAAGTGTTCGTTCTGCGGCAAGTCGCAGGAGCAGGTGCGCAAGCTGGTGGCCGGACCGGGCGTCTACATCTGCGACGAGTGCATCGAGCTGTGCAACGAGATCATCGAGGAGGAGCTCTACGGCGAGCAGGAGCCGGCCGGGCCCCGGACGACCCCCAAGCCGCGCGAGATCTACGATACGCTCTGCCAGTACGTCGTCGGGCAGGACCGGGCGAAGAAGGCGCTGTCGGTGGCGGTCTACAACCACTTCAAGCGCATCGGCGGCCGCCGGCCCAGCGATGTCGAGCTGCAGAAGTCCAACATCCTGCTCATCGGGCCGACCGGGTGCGGGAAGACCCTGCTGGCCCAGACACTGGCGAAGATCCTCGACGTGCCGTTCGCCATCGCGGACGCGACGAGCCTGACCGAGGCGGGCTACGTCGGCGAGGACGTGGAGAACATCCTTCTCCGCCTCATCCAGGCCGCGGACTTCGACGTGAAGAAGGCGGAGCGCGGGATCATCTACATCGACGAGACCGACAAGATCGCGCGCAAGTCCGAGAACCCCTCCATCACGCGCGACGTCTCCGGGGAAGGGGTGCAGCAGGCGCTGCTCAAGATCCTGGAAGGCACCGTGGCCAACGTGCCGCCGCAGGGCGGGCGCAAGCACCCGCATCAAGAGTTCATCCAGATCGATACGACGAACATCCTCTTCATCTGCGGGGGCGCGTTTGAAGGACTGGAGCGCGTCGTGGAGGGCCGGATCCGTCAGACCGCGATCGGCTTCGGCGCGGATGTATTGCCCAAGAGCAAGGCCTCGCTGTCCGAGACGCTGGGCCATGTCATGCCGCAGGACCTGCTCCGCTACGGCCTCATTCCGGAGTTCATCGGACGGCTGCCCATCATCGTTCCCCTCGAGCCCCTCGATCAGGCCGACCTGGTCCGCATCCTGGTGGAGCCCAAGAACGCGCTGGTCCGGCAGTACCAGAAGATTCTGGACATGGACGGGGTCGAGCTGATCTTCACGGACGAGGCGCTCCATGCGATCTCCCGCGAGGCCATGGGCCGGCACACGGGGGCCCGCGGCCTGCGGACCATCATCGAAGAAATCATGTTGAACATCATGTACGAGATCCCGTCGCGGCCCGACGTGAAACGCTGCGTCGTGACCGACGACGCGGTCCTGCGACGGCGCGAGCCGCTGCTGCTCACGGCGGCCGACCTCAAGAAGCTGGCCAAGGAGAAGCCTGCCTAGAGTCGTCGCCGCGGGTGGTACACTATGAAGGCTACATCTGTGGCCGTGCCGGCCGCGCGGACGCGTCTTGGGGGATGGACACCGTCCCCCTTCGTGTTTCTCGAGGGACGCCGGGGCTGGGCACGCGCGGGACAGGCGTCATCCGGGGTCCGCGGCGGGAGCCGCGCAGGAGGATGGAACAAGCGGCGTCCCGGCGTCGTTGCAGTGCTGGTGAGGAGGGTGAGAAGTGGCCGAACGTACTGAGGGGACAACGAAGAACGTGCTGGCGTTGCTGCCGCTGAAGGGCACGGTGGTGATGCCGCATCAGGTGGCGCCGCTGGGCGTGGGCCGCCAGAAGTCGCTGAAGGCCCTGGAGGCGGCGCTGGGGAACGAGCCGCGGCTGATCATGCTCGCCGCCCAGAAGCAGGACGATCTGGAGGATCCCGGGGCCGCCGACATCTATCCGGTCGGCACCGTGTGCCGGATCATCCAGGTGGGCAAGCAGCCCGACGGCGTCCTGCAGGTGATCGTGGAGGGGCTCGTCCGCGGGGAGATCCAGAGTGTGGTGCGCGAGGACCCGTACTTCGAGGTCCAGGTCCTCCGGCGGCCGGACGAGCAGGAGAAGACGCTTGAGATCGAGGCGCTGATGCGCGGCGTGCTCGCGCAGTTCGAGCGCTTCGCCCGCTACAGCCGGAGCATCGCCCCGGAGCAGTACGCCGTGGTCGTGCAGGCCGACGAGCCAGGCAAGCTTGCCGATCTCGTCGCCCAGCACCTCCCCCTGAAGATCGAGGAGCGCCAGCAGCTGCTGGAGATGGGGCCGAAGGACCGGCTCGACCTCCTGGCCCAGGTCCTCACCCGCGAGGTGAGCATCCTGGAGCTGGAACGCAAGATCCAGAACCGCGTGCGCAAGCAGATGGAGAAGTCGCAGCGGGAGTACTTCCTCAAAGAGCAGATGAAGGCCATCCAGCAGGAGCTCGGCGAGTCCGACGAGCGGCAGAGCGAGGTGACCGAGTACAAGAAGAAGATCGAGGCGGCGAATCTGCCCGACCACGTCAAGGAGAAGGCCCTGGAAGAGGTGAGCCGGCTCGAGAAGATGCCGCCGATGGTCGCCGAGGCCGTCGTTGTGCGGACGTATCTGGACTGGATCCTGGCGATCCCCTGGAGCACGCGCACCGACGACCGGCTGGACATCGCCGAGGCCCAGTCCATCCTCGACCAGGACCACTACGGGCTGGAGAAGGCCAAGGAGCGGATCATCGAGTACCTGGCGGTGCGCAAGCTCGCGCCGACGAGCAAGGGGCCGATCCTCTGCTTCGTGGGCCCGCCGGGCGTGGGCAAGACCTCGCTGGGCCGGAGCATCGCCCGGGCGCTGGGCCGGAAGTTCGTGCGGATCAGCCTGGGCGGCGTGCGCGATGAGGCCGAGATCCGCGGGCACCGCCGCACGTATGTCGGCGCGCTCCCGGGCCGCATCGTCCAGGGGCTGAAGACCGCCGGGACCAAGAACCCGGTCTTCATGCTCGACGAGATCGACAAGCTCGGGATGGACTGGCGGGGCGATCCGAGCTCGGCGCTGCTGGAGGCGCTCGACCCGGAGCAGAACAATGCGTTCAGCGACCACTACCTGGAGCTGCCGCTGGATCTCTCCGAGGTCATGTTCATCTGCACGGGCAACATCCTCGACACCGTCCCCCCGGCGCTGCGCGACCGCCTGGAGGTCATCCGGTTCCCGGGGTACATCGAGGAGGAGAAGGTCAAGATCGCCGAGCGATTCCTCATGCCCAAGCAGCTCACGGCCAACGGGCTGAAGCCCGAGCACGTCGTGTTCACCGAGGACGCGCTCAAGCGGGTCGTGCGCGAGTACACCCGCGAGGCGGGTGTGCGCAACCTGGAGCGCGAGATCGCCGGCATCTTCCGGAAGGTGGCCACCGAGGTCGCCACCGGGAGGGCGGAGTCGGTGAAGGTCAGCATCCAGAACCTGCACAAGTTCCTCGGGCCGCCGAAGTTTCGCTACGGGCTGGCCGAGCGCGAGGACGAGGTCGGCACGGCGACGGGCCTTATCTACACCGAGATGGGCGGGGACATCGTCTCCGTGGAAGCCACGCTGATGCGCGGCGACGGCAAGCTCACGCTCACCGGGCAGCTGGGCGACGTGCTGAAGGAGTCAGGCCAGGCCGCGGTCTCGTATGTGCGGTCGCGGGCCCGGCGGCTGGGGATCGACGAGGAGTTCTATCAGAAGTACGACGTGCACATCCACATCCCGGCCGGGGCGGTGCCCAAGGATGGGCCGTCGGCCGGCATCACGCTGGCCACGGCGCTGGCCTCCGCGGTCTCGGGACGGCCGGTGCGCCGGGACGTGGCAATGACCGGGGAGATCACCCTGCGCGGGAAAGTGCTGCCGATCGGGGGCGTGAAGGAGAAGGTCCTTGCCGCCCACCGCGCGGGCGTCCGCACCGTGATCCTGCCCAAGGAAAACGAGAAGGACCTCAACGAGATCCCGGCCAACGTCCGCCGGAAGCTGCGGACCGTGCTGGTCGAGCACATGGATCAGGTGATCAGCGAAGCGCTGCTGCCCGCGCCGGCCGTGGGGCAGGTGGTGGTGCCGCCGCCGGTCGCGGTCACTCCGGCCATCCGGCCGCAGCCGAGCCAGCAGATGCTGTCCTAGTCAAGGGATCTGAAGCGCGCAGGGGGGACCGGCGGGTCCGACACGGATCCGCCGGTCCCCTTTCTGTGACCGGCGTGCGGCCGGTGAGCCTGCTCTCTGCGAGTCCCAACTCCTGTCGTTCATCGGATTCGCACGTCCACGCGCGCGGCTCCCAGGAACCGGCGCAGGTCGTGCGCTTCCTCGCGGATGGCACCGATCGTGGACCGCGACAGCGCGGCGAACGGCGCCACGACGACGCGCAGTCGGTCTCGCTCCCGCGCAAGCGTCCAGGTCCCGACGACGCATCCGCCGGCGAGGATCACCGCCTCCACCCAGCCGTGCGTGCGGTACACCGTCTTCAACCTCTCAGGAGCGATGAGGTGCCGGCGGTCTCGGTATCCGAGCAGATGCGCATCGAAGGACGGCAGGAGGCGCAGCGGCGGCCGGACCGGCCGCGCCGTGGTGAGACGCTGCACGTCCTCGCTGAGGACGGTTGCCAGAGCACCGTCGATGCTCACGGGGGCGAGGCGTGTGTCTTCCCGGATCCAGATCGCGCGGGCATCGCGCAGAGGCAGGCCCACCCAGTAGGCGAAGTCGGCGGGAGTGGCCGGACCGAACGTCTGCAGGTACCGGCGCAGGAGTCGCTGCTCGGCGACGTCCCGCGGGACGTCGCGCCACCGCGGGAGCCAGGCGTCTGCCCGGACGTACGTCGGCTCCTGCCCCCGGGGTGGGCCCGAGCAGATGACCCCGCGCGCTCCGAGGAGATGGAACAGATACACGATCGGAAGTGTCATACCGCCGACCGCGACGGCGGGGATCCTCGCCTGGTTTCCCCACCCGCCTCCCAGAGCTGTCCGCTGCCGCACGCCCAGCGACCGGCTGACGCGCTCAGCGATCTCGCGGCGGGTACGCGGCTCGCTCATCGCCTCCAGGGCAGCGTCGATCATCCCCTCGATCGCGCGGTCCGGCACGCCCTTTCCCCGGACCCACCGAACGTCGCGTTCCGCCCGTCCCGCGGCTCCCCGGACGAAGACGGCAAGCTCATCGGCAGGAACGAGGTGGAAGGTGTGTCGCATGCACCAGGCCCTGACCAACCTTCGCTGCCGGATGGCGGCTTCAACATCGGCCGCTCGGAGGTGCTCGGTCCTTGTCCACAGCGACATCTGCGCGGCTGAGAGAACCTGCGCCTGGGCGCCTCCCATGTCCCGGACAACGGACAGGAGTGCCCCGGCGGGGGCGCGGGCATCGAGGTGCTGCTGGGCGAGCCGAAAGGCAGCCACCTGGCCGCGGCTCACCCGAACCGCTGCGGCGGATTCACTCGCGGAGGGCCGCACCTTCGGTCTCGGCGCCATGGAGTCAACCAATCGGATGTGGCGCGCAGAGTTTCCTGCTGGTATGATGGCGCCGATAGGCGAGGAGGGGGAGGAGTAGCCTGCCGCCATCCCTCAGCGAGGAAGGCGAGAGGGTGGAAGCCTTCCGGGTGGGCACAGGCGAACGTCGCCCCCGAGCTGCGTCCCGACCGGCGAACGCCGCAGGGATGCCGGGTGCGCCCGAGAGAGCGCGCGAAAGTGCGTGGCATGACGATGGCCGGACCTGCAGCCGGGGATTGCTGCGGGCGCACGGCCCTCGCAATGGCATGAACGCGGGTGGTACCGCGGAGAGCGATTGTCGCTCCGTCCCGTAACGAGAGACGGAGCGTTTTCATTTTGTCGCCGGGCGCGCACGGGGATGGCGCGGCATGGCCGGGCGCGCGCATACGGAGGGAGAGGCGGATGGCAACGAAGACGCTCCCCACGACCTATGATCCGAGGCAGGTGGAGGCGCCGCGCTATCAGGCATGGCTGCAGCGCGGCTACTTCCACGCGCCGGTCGATCCGGCGCGCGTCCCCTTCGTCATCATGCTCCCGCTGCCCAACGTCACCGGAGAGCTGCACATCGGCCACGCCTCCACGTTCTCCATCCAGGACGTGCTCATTCGCTGGCGGAGGATGCAGGGGCGGAACGCGCTGTGGCAGCCCGGCACCGACCACGCCGGGATCGCCACGCAGAACGTGGTCGAGCGCGAGCTGGCCCGGGACGGCCTCAGCCTGCAGCAGCTCGGACGGGAGCGGTTCGTCGAGCGCGTGTGGGAGTGGAAGCGGCAGTACGGCGGGATCATCGACGACCAGCTCAAGCGCATGGGCTTCTCCTGCGATTGGGACCGCTACGTCTTCACGCTGGATCCCGGGTACTACGATGCCGTGATGGAGGCGTTTGTGCGCCTCTTTGACCAGGGGCTCATCCACCGCGGCACGCGCATGGTGAACTGGTGCCCCCGCGACGAGAGCGCCATCTCCGACCTCGAGGTGGAGCACGTCGAGATGGACACGCAGCTCTGGTACGTGCGCTATCGTGGCGCGGACGGCGGGCCGGGGATCGTCATCGCCACGCAGCGGCCCGAGACCATCCTGGCCGACGTGGCCGTGGCCGTGCACCCCGAGGATCCCCGCTACCGGGAGATGGTGGGCCGCGAGGTCCTCGTGCCGATCGTGAACCGCCGGGTGCCGGTCATTGCCGACCGCCGCGTGGAGCGCGACTTCGGGACCGGCGCGTTGAAGATCACGCCGGGGCACGACCCGTTGGACAACGAGATCGGCGCGGACCACGGGCTGCCCACGCTGGTGGTGCTGGACCCCAAGGGCCGGATGACGGCGGACACCGGAGGCTACGCGGGGATGGACCGGTTCGAGGCGCGGCGGGCCGTCGGCGCGGACCTGCAGGAGGGGGGACTCATCGAGAAGGTCGAGTCCTATCGCACGAGCGTGGGCACCTGCGACCGCTGCCACGCGGTGATCGAGCCGTACATCAGCGAGCAGTGGTTCTGCGATGTGTCGGCGATGGCCGCGAGAGCCGCCGCGGCCATCCGTTCCGGCCGCGTGCGGTTCCATCATGAGCGGTGGGCTAAGACGGTCCTGCACTTCCTGGACAACATCCGCCCCTGGACCATCAGCCGCCAGTTGTGGTGGGGGCACCGCATCCCGGTGTGGCAGTGCGACACCTGCGGCGAGCGCGTGGCCGGCAGGACGCCTCCCGAGCGCTGCCCGAAGTGCGGGGGGACGGCGCTGCAGCAGGACCCGGACGTGCTGGACACCTGGTTCAGCTCCGCGCTGTGGCCCTTCGCCACGCTGGGCTGGCCGGCGGATACGCCCGACCTGCGCTACTTCTATCCGGGCCATGTGCTGGTCACGGCCAACGAGATCCTCTTCCTGTGGATCGCGCGGATGATCATGTTCGGCCTGCACTTCATGGACGACATCCCGTTTACCGACGTCTACGTGGCCCCGACGGTGCTGACGCTGGACGGCCGGCGGATGAGCAAGTCGCTGGGCACGGGGATCGACCCGCTGGAGATGGCGGACGGCCGCGGGTATGGCGCCGACGCGGTGCGGTTCGCGCTGGTCTCCCGCTGCGCGCAGGGCCAGCAGGACCTGCGCTTCAGCGAGAAGATGATCGCCGACGTACGGAACTTCACCACGAAGATCTGGAATGCCACCCGCTTCGTGCTGATGAACCTCGACGGGTTCGATCACCGGGCCCCGGTCCCGCCCGGGGAGGCGGCCGGCCTGGCGGCGCGGTGGATCCGCTCCCGCTACGCGCGGACGGCCCGCGCCGTCACCGCGTACTACGAGGCGTACGAGTTCGACCGGGCGGCGCGGGTGCTCTACGACTTCATCTGGGGAGAGTACTGCGACTGGTTCCTGGAGATGGCCAAAGTCGACCTGCCGCAGCGGCGCGCCGCCGTCCAGCACGTGTTGTGGGCCGTGCTGTCGCAGACGATGCAGCTGCTTCATCCCATCATGCCGTTCCTCACCGAGGAGGTGTGGCAGCAGCTGCCGCATGAGGGAGAGAGCGTCATGATCTCCCCGTGGCCGTCCCCGGATCCGGCCTGGCTGGATGAGGACGCCGAGCGGACGATGGAGACGGTCATGGCCGCGGTGCGCGCGGTGCGGAGCCTGCGGGCGGAGCTGGCGCTGCCGCCGGCGCAGCGCCTCCCCGTGCAGTTCCGGGCCACGGGGAATGCCGCGGCGGCGGTCCGCGCCGGAGGCGCGTACCTGGCCTGGCTGGCGCGGACGGACTCACCGGCGGCCGGGGACGCCCAGCCCAAGGGCAGCGTGACCCTCGTGCTGTCGGGGCTGGAGCTCTCGGTAGGGCTGAGCGGTCTCGTGGATGCTGAGCGGGAGCGGGGCCGGATCGGCCGGGTGCTGAACGAGGTCGACGCCGACGCGGCTCGAGTGCGCGCACGGCTCGCCGACGAGGCGTTTGTCCAGCGTGCGCCGGCGGAGGTCGTGGAGCGGGACCGGGCGCGCCTGACCGATCTGGAAGCGCGCCGGGCCCGCCTGCGCGAGATCCTCGGAGCCCTCGGCTGATCGGAAGGCCACAACGGCGGAGGCTGAAGAGGTATTGCCTGCCGGAGAGACAAATTCCGCAGGGGTGGGTGCGCCCGCGTGAGGGCGGCAGGCGCGCCGGGGGAGGCGTGAGCTCGACGTGAAACCGCTGGTGTTCGTCATGGTCCTGATCGCGCTGTTCGGCGTGGCCATGCTGGTCGGCTACGTCGGGGGCCAGGCGTTCCTCACGCCCACCACCGTTCCGCAGCGGGTGCCGAGACCGGCGCCCCCCGCGCCGGCGCCGAGGCCGGCCCCGGCGCCCACGCCGCCGCAGGCGCAGCCGCAACCCCAGCCCCAGCCCCAACCCCAGCCACCGGCCGCTCAGCCCGCGCGGCCCGCGCAGCCGGCGCCGGTGCCGCAGCCGCAGCCGCCGGCTACGCCCCAGCCGCCCGCCACGCCGCCGGCCGTCGCTCCGTCCGCGCGCGCGCTCTACCGGGTGCAGGTGGGCGCGTTTCTGCGCCGGGAGAATGCGGAGGTCCGGGCGGCGGAGTTGCGCGAGCGGGGGTTCGATGCCTACATCAACCTCAGCGGGGGCCTCTTCCGCGTGCAGGTCGGCGCGTTCGCCGATCGGGAGAACGCGCAGCGCGTGGCGGCGGAGCTGCGCGCCGTCGGCTACGAGGTCATCATCACCAACTAGGGCGGCCCCACCGGAGGCTCGCATGGTAAAGCTCGTCGCGCTGTTCACGAGGCCGCCTGATCCCGACGCCTTCGATCGCCATTACCGTGACATCCACCTGCCCCTCATCCAGCGCTGGCCGGGGCTGCGCCGCCTGGAGGCCGGCAAGGTCACCGGCGCGGTCGGCGGGCCGCCGCCGTACTACGCCATGGCCGAGATGTACTTCGACGACGCTGATGCGCTGCGCGCGGCGATGCGCTCGCCGGAGGGCCGGGCCGCCGGAGACGATCTGCAGAGCTTCGCCCAAGGGCTTGTGACGATGCTCTACGTGCAGGTGAGCTAGATGGACGGTCCGCGCAGCCGGGCCGCGGCCTCCTTCGCCTTTGAGTGCGTCAGGTACGAGAAGATCCCTCCGGTCGCCCGAGTCACCATCAACCGCCCGCAGGTGCACAACGCGCTGAACTTCACCGCACTGCGGGAGCTGAGCCGGGCCTTCGAGGACGCGTCCTGGGACGACGCGATCGCCGTGGTGGTGCTCACGGGAGCCGGAGATCGCGCGTTTTGCACGGGGGCCGACCTCGCCGAGCAGGCGGGCTTCCTGCGGCGGCCGCGCGACTACTGGAAGTGGATGGGGGCGTTTATCGAGGCCCAGGAGCGGCTGCGCAACGTGGGCAAGGTGACCATCGCGCGGTTGAACGGCCTGGTGGTCGGCGGGGGGAACGAGTTCAACATGGCCTGTGACCTGGCCGTCGCCGCCGATGACGTGATTATCCGCCATGTCGGCCCATCGCGCGGGAGCGTTCCGGCGGCCGGCGCCACGCAGTGGCTGCCGCTGATCGTCGGGGACCGGCGGGCGCGCGAGATCCTCTTCCTCTGCGAGGAGATCTCCGCGCGTACGGCGCTGGCCTGGGGCCTGGTCAACGAGGTCGTGCCGCGGGCCGGCCTGGATGCCGCCGTCGATGCCCTTGCCGCCAAGCTGCACGACAAGCTGCCGGAGGTCACCCGGTACACGAAGCAGCAGCTGAACTTCTGGCGCGACCTGTCCTGGCACCTCACCGTCGGGCATGCCCGCGACTGGCTGACCCTCCATGCCGGCGCGCCGGAGACGCAGGAAGGCATCGAGGCGTTCCTTGAGAAGCGGCCGGTGAACTACGCCGGGCTCCGGCGGCGCCTGGCCGCGGGCGAGAACGTCGAGCACGCCTGGGGCCCTCCGGTCCGCATCTGCCCTCACTGCGGCGCCCGTCATATCCCGGAGGGCTTCGCGTTCTGCGGAAACTGCGGCCGGGAATTGACCGGCGCCCCCGGCGAGGCGCCGGCGGGACGGCCCCGGCGGAAGCGGACAGCCGCGGCGGACACGGCAAAGGCGGGACGGGACACGGCGAAGGCGAGACGGAGGCGACGATGACGTACGAGAACATCACGGTCTCACAGGATGGCGGTATTGCGATCATCACGCTGAACCGCCCGGCCGTGCTCAACGCGCTCAACCAGGCCACCATGGATGAGCTGGTCCGGGCGCTGGAGGAGATGGAGCGGGATCCGGAGCTCCGGTGCGTCGTGCTCACCGGCGCGGGGCGGGCGTTCGCCGCCGGAGCCGACATCAAGGAGATGGCCGGGGCCACCGCGGCCGCGATGCTGGCCGGGTATCGTTTCCAGCAGTGGGAGCGCATCCGGAAGATCACCCTCCCCATCATCGCCGCGGTCAACGGGCTGGCGCTGGGCGGCGGCTGCGAGCTGGCGATGTTGTGCGACATGATCGTGGCCGCGGAGACCGCGCAGTTCGGGCAGCCTGAGATCAACCTGGGGATCATGCCGGGGGCCGGCGGGACGCAGCGGCTCACGCGGGCCGTCGGCAAGGCCCGGGCGATGGAGATGGTGCTCACCGGGCGGCCGATCACCGCGCGGCAGGCCGACGCCCTGGGATTGGTGACGAAGGTCGTGCCCGCCGAAGCCGTCCTCGATGAGGCGGTGGCGCTGGCGAAGGAGATCGCGACGAAACCCCCCGTGGCCGTCCGCCTGGCGAAGGAAGCCGTGCTCAAGGCGTTCGACACGACCATCGAAGGCGGGCTGGACTACGAGCGGAAGGCGTTCTACCTGCTCTTCGCCACCGAGGACCGGACCGAGGGGATCACCGCGTTCCTTGAGAAGCGGAAGCCCGAATTCCGCGGACGCTGAGGAGAGCGTACATGCCCGAGACGATCATCGTGGAGCACATCGGGGGCGTCATGACGGTCACGCTGAATCGCCCGGACGTGCTGAACGCGGTCAACGACCAGCTCGCGCACGAGCTGCACGAGGCGCTCCGGCAGGCTGCGCGGGAGGCGGCGGTGCGCTGTCTCGTCCTCACGGGCGCCGGACGGGGATTCTGCTCGGGGCAGGATCTCCGGGGACGCGCCGAGAGCCGCCCGTCCTACCGGGACCACCTCCGTGCCACCTACAATCCGATCATCCTCCTGTTGCGGACGATGGAGAAGCCGGTCATCGCCTCGGTCAACGGCGTGGCCGCCGGCGCGGGGATGAGCCTCGCGCTCGCCGCCGACCTGCGCGTCGCCAGCGAGCGGGCGAGCTTCATCGAGGTCTTCTCACGGGTGGGCCTCGTGCCGGATTCGGGCAGCACGCACCTGCTGACGCGCCTGGTCGGGCTCGGCAAGGCGCTGGAGCTGTGCTACACGGCCGATCCGGTCGACGCCCAGGAGGCGCTGCGCCTGGGCCTGGTGAACCGGGTGGTCCCGCATGACGAGCTGAATGCCGCCACCGGGACCCTGGCGGCCCGCCTTGCCGCCGGTCCCACAAAGGCCTACGGGCTCATGAAGCGCGCGCTCACCTACGGGCTGCACGCGCCGCTGGACGCGGCCCTGGAGTACGAAGCGCATCTGCAGGAGATCGCCGGCCGCTCCGCCGACCACGGCGAGGGCGTGGCGGCCTTCCTCGAGAAACGCCCGCCGAGCTTCCACGGACGGTAGGGATGGCAGGGACGACCATGCCCATCCCCGTCATCGTGGACGCGGTCCGGACGCCTGTCGGCCGCTACCAGGGGATCCTGCGTGACCTGCGGCCCGACGACCTGGCCGCGCACGTCATCCGCGAGCTGGTCCGGCGGACCGGTCTCGATCCGAACCGCATCGAAGACGTCATCTTCGGGGCCGCGAATCAGGCCGGGGAAGACAACCGCAACGTGGCCCGGATGGCGCTGCTGCTGGCCGGGCTGCCGGTGAGCGTCGCCGGCCAGACCGTGAACCGGCTCTGTGGCTCGGGGATGCAGGCGGTGGCGTCGGCCGCCCACGCCATCAAGGTGGGGGAGGGGGAGGTTCTCATCGCGGGCGGGGTGGAGTCCATGACCCGCGCCCCGTTCGTCATGAGCAAGCCGGAGGCCGGCTTCCCGCGCGGTGATCTGAAGCTGCACGATACAACGCTGGGCTGGCGCCTCACGAACCCGCGGCTCGCGGAGATGTACCCGCCGTACAGCATGGGAGAGACCGCGGAGAACGTCGCCGAGCGCTACGGGATCACCCGCGAGGAGCAGGATGCCTTCGCGCTGCGCAGCCATCAGCTCGCCGCGCGCGCCATCGCGACGGGACGGGCCCGGGAGGAGATCGTGCCCGTCGTCATCCCCCGGCGGGGGGAGGATCCGATTGTGGTGGAGACCGACGAGCACCCGCGCCCCGACACCTCGTTGGAGAAGCTGGCGGCCTTGCGGCCTGTCTTCCGGACCAACGGCACCGTGACCGCGGGGAACTCCTCGGGGATCAACGACGGAGCCGCGGCCGTCCTCCTCGCTTCCGCCGACGCCGCGGAGCGCCTCGGGCTCCATCCCCTGGCCCGCGTCGTCGCCTCCGCGGTGGCGGGCGTGGATCCGGCGTACATGGGGCTCGGTCCCATCCCCGCCACCCGGAAGGTGCTGGAGCGGACCGGGCTGCGCATCGAGGACTTCGACGTCATCGAGCTGAACGAGGCGTTTGCCGCGCAGGTCATGCCCTGCGTCCGCGAGCTGGGGATCCCGATGGAGAAGCTGAACCCTAACGGCGGCGCCATCGCGCTGGGGCACCCGATCGGCTTCAGCGGGGCGCGGCTGGTCACCACCCTCGTGCACGAGCTGCGGCTGCGGAACGGGCGGTACGGCCTGGCGACGATGTGCATCGGGGTGGGGCAGGGTATCGCCGTCGTGCTGGAACGCATCGCGTGATCCTGCCGCGCGGGGGGAAGCGGCGCAGCACATTCCTCGTTCGGCGTCCGGGCGTGGCGGCGGGGGCGCTGGCGATCGTGATCTATGCGGCGCTCGGTGCCGTCCTGTCCGGGAGGCCGCCTGCCGTCCTGTCACCTGCGGCGGCCCGGTTCGTGGCGCTGGCTCCCCACCTCATCGCGGCCATCAACGCCGCGGCGCTGCTCCTGCTGCTCCGCGGCTGGCAGGCCATTCGCCGCGGTGAGGTGTCGGCACACCGCAGGCATATGCTCGGTGCGGCGGCGCTCATCTCCGCGTTTCTCGTCCTCTACGTCTCACGTGTGGCCATCGGCGGCACGAAAGCCTTCCCCGGCCCTGCGGGCGTCCGTGCCTACCTCTACCTGCCGATGCTGGCCGTCCACGTCCTGCTGTCGATCGCATCGGTGCCGCTGGTCATCCACAACGTCCTGGTCGGGCTAACGAGGCCGGCGGCGGATGTCGGAGGCACCGCCCACCCGCGTGTGGGACGCGTCGCCGTCGCGCTCTGGTCGGTCAGCCTCACCCTCGGCTTGGGAGTATACGCGCTGCTCAATCTGGTCTACTGACCGGGCCTTCGCTCCGCAGCGTGCACACCCCGCGCGCGAAGAACTCCCAGAGTGCCCCGGCGCGGCCGGGATTACGCCGCCGATTCATACGTCCTCGGCCTCCTGCTTGACGTGTTCTCACCGA
>Ga0209172_10001810_pt1 | contig 42217 bp, 35 predicted proteins | sample LarsenN4metaG_FD_184113 | JGI IMG/M metagenome (GOLD analysis project Ga0209172, IMG submission 184113) | Hot spring sediment bacterial and archeal communities from British Columbia, Canada, to study Microbial Dark Matter (Phase II) - Larsen... ... | reverse complement strand
GTTGCGAAGATGGAAACCGCCGACGCAACCGTGTCGATCGATCTCCTCGTGAGAACGCTCTTGGCAATGGGAGCGACGCGAGCTGAGGTCGCTCGAGTCATCCACGCGCGCTCCCGCGCTGCCTAACTACCATTGGGCCGCGACCGGACGACCGTTACACAGCGCGGCCTCGCCGCATAATACCGCGGCGCGCGTCCACGCTGGGAAGACGCGCGCTGTCACTGACGTTCCGGGTGGCACGTATCCACCGTGGGCGGGTTGCGCAGCGTAGTTCGCGGGACAGACGCGCGGCGGCGTTCGCCGATGCGAGGGGGTCGAGCGGCCCCAGCCGTCGGATCGGCCCTTCGTGGGGTGCGCCGCCAGGCGCGCGCGGCCGCCCGTCCGCCGTGAGGGTCGCGCGCAGCGCGCGCCCTGCCGATCGGGACGGGGCGCGCCCGAGCCCGGTCGGCGTCGCGCCGTGCGCGCCTCACGCCCCGAGCAGCGCCCGCAGGTGGTCGTTCAGGAACACCCCGCGCGGATCGACCCGCGCGCGCAGGCGCGCGAAGTCGTCGAAGCGCGGGTAGAGGCGCGCGAGGTCGGCGGCCTTGCGGGCGTGCCACTTGCCCCAGTGCGGGCGGCCCTCGTGCTCGACGAAGATCGGCTCCAAATCGGAGAAGAGCGGCTCGTGGGGGCGGCGCGCGTCCTCGTGGATCGAGATCGTGACGGTGGCGCGCTCGCTCGCCGTCGAGAGCCAGGCGTCGTCCGCCGCGAGGGTCCGGTACTCGACGGGCCACGCGACCTCGGGCCAGCGCGCGCGCATGCGCGCCTCGACCGCGCGGAAGCACGCGGGGCCCGCCTCCGCGGGGACGGAGTACTCCATCTCGTTGAACTTGAGCTCGCGCACCGAGGGGAGGACGTGCGCGCTCCAGCCGATGCGCTCGCCCTTCGCGCCGGCCACGGCGTCCGGCTCGGCGGCCGTCGGGTGGAGCGCCTTCTCCTCGACGAAGTCCTGCTTCGGGAACCAGAAGAACTCGTAGTGCCGGCTCCCCGCCACGCTCTCCGCGAGCCGCTCGAGGCACGCGGCGAGCGGGCCGCGCCGCACGCGCTCGTGGAGCCGGTACGCGGGGAGGAGCCGGAAGCGCGCGGCCGACACGACGCCGAGCGCGCCGAAGGAGACGCGCGCCGCGCGGAACAGGTCGGGCTCGCGCTCGGCGGAGCACTCCACGACCTCGCCGGAGGCGAGGACGAGGCGCAGCGAGGCGACCTGCGCCGAGAGGTTGCGCAGCCCGACGCCGGTCCCGTGCGTCCCCGTCCCGAGCGCGCCGCCCACCGTCTGGACGTCGACGTCGCCGAGGTTCTCCTGCGCGAGGCCGCGCGCGAGGAGCGCCTCGCCGAGGTCGCGCAAGGTCGTGCCGGCCCACACCTCGGCCTCGAGCCGCGCCGAATCGGACGCGGCGATCCCGGCCAGCGCGTCGAGCCGCGCGACCCAGCCCGAAGTCGCGACGAGCGGCGTGAAGGAGTGGCCCGTTCCGGCGACGCGCAGCGTGCGGCGTTCCGTGCCGGCGCGCGCGACGAGCGCCGCGAGCTCCGCCTCGCTCGCCGGCGCGGGGAGCGCCGCCGGCTCGCACGCGACGCAGCCCGACCAGTTCGACCAGCGCGAGCCCGCGCCCGAGCCGGTCACCCGCGCTCCGCAGCGGCGCCCGCCTGCGCGAGCCGCTTCTCGGCGCGCCGCACGCGCGCGATCATCTCGCGGAAGATCTCGAAGGCGATCTCGGGCATCGCGAAGACGAGCTCTTTCAGGCGGTCGCCGCCGAGCGTCGCGATGCGCGCGTCCTGCGTCACGACCGCGGTCGCCGTCCGCGTCTCGTCGTCGAGGACGGCCATCTCGCCGAACCAGCTCACGGCCGCGAGCTGGTTCAGGAGCTTCGCGTGCGGGCCGCCCCAGCCGCTCCAGACGTCGACCCGGCCCTCGAGCAGGAGGAAGAGCTCGTGGCCCGGCTCGCCCTCGCGCACCACGACCTCGCCCTGCACGTAGGTCTCCTCGCGCATCGCGCGCTGGATCGACTCGAGCTGGTCGAGGCGGAGGTGCGCGAAGATCGGGACCTCGCGCAGCGCGAGCAGCCGCTCCATGACGCCGTGCCCTCCTTCGCCCGCCGCGGCGGCCGTCGCCGCGAGGCGGATCCACGGATCCGCGGCCTCGCAGCCCGCCGCGACGACGTCTTCCCCGCTCCGCGGCGCGGCCGCAGAGGCCGGCGCCTCGCGGATTCTATCCTCGACCGGGCCGCCCTCGTGGAGCAGGGCCAGGAGCCCGGCGGCCTGGCGGTCGCCGAGGTTCGAGAGCACCTCGAGCGCGTCGGCGCGCGCGCGCGGGCGGCCGAGCCGGAGGGTGCGCTGCACGCTGCGCACGACGTGCGGCCCTTCGAGCAGCTCGAGCACGCGGAACGCGAGCCGCCGCGCGCGCGCGCCGGCGCTCGCGTGCGCCGTGCGCAGGAAGCGGCGGGGGACGTCCTGCGGGTCCGGGAGCGCGTGGACCGCGAGCTCGTGCTCCCACGCCTCGCGCGCGCGACGCCGGAGCTCGCCGAGGAGCGTCGCGCGCGCCGCCGGGGTGCCCGCGCCCGCGACGGCGCAGAGCGCGGCGTCGACCGTCCAGACGCCCGGCGCGTCGAGGAGCGGGCGCGCCGCCTCCGCGCCGCGGTCGCCGAGGCGCGCGAGCGCGGAAGCCCCGGCCTCGCGCACGGCGCGCACGGGGTCGTCGAGCGCGCCGGCGAGAGCGCGCGCCGCGAGCTCCGTGCCCTGCGCGCCGAGCACGCCGACGGCCGCGAGCCGCACCGCGGGCGCGGGGTGCTCGACGAGGGGCGCGACGTCCGCCGTCGCGACGCGCGCGGCGGCGCCGATCCGCGCGAGCGCCTCGAGCGCCGCCGCGCAGACCGAGGGCCTCGGGTCGCGCGCGCGCTCGAGGGCGACGCGCTCCAGCGAGGCCGGGAGCCGCGCGAGCGCGGCGACGGCCTCGGCGTCGTCGCGCGAGCGCGCCATCGCCTCGAGCCGCGCGTGGCCCTCCGCGCCGCAGAGGAGCGCCGCCTCGGCGCGCACGTCGGGCGCCGGGTCGTGGAGCCGGTCGCGCACCGCCGGAAGCGGATGCGCGAGCCGCGCGCGCGCGGCGGAGAGCTCCCCGCCTCCCGCGCGGAGCGCCGTCTCGCGCAGGGCGCGCAGCGCGGCGACGCGCACCGCGGGCACGGGATCGCCGAGCGCGCCGAGGAGCGCCGCGCGCGCGGCGTCGCCGTCCACCCGCCCGAGCGCCCCGAGCGACGCCTCGCGCACGTCGGCGTCGCGGTGGGTGGCGGCGTAGACGAGCGGCTCGACGAGCCCGCGCGCCGCGAGGAGCGGCGCCAGCTCGAGGCCCGCCGCCGGTGCGCCGGGCGCGCGCCGCGCGAGGAGCTCGCGCCAGAGCGCCGCGAGGCGCGTCACCTCGAAGCCGCCGAGCGCGTCGGCGACGTCGCGCAGGTCGAGGCGGCCGCGCCGCAGCTCGTCCACGAGCGCGGCGAGGTACGCGCGGCGGACGGCGAAGCCCGCCGCGAGGTAGACGAGCGCGGCCACGGCGCCGAGGCCGCAGAGCGCGAGGACGCGCGCCTCCCCGCGCACCCGGTCCGGCAGCGCGAGGAGCGCCGCGCCCGCCGCCGCCATCGCGGAGTAGACCACGATGCCCTCGAGGAAGGCGCGCATGCGGCCGCGCAGGCGCGCCGGGAGCGCGTTGTACACGAGGCTCCTCACGGGCTGCGCGATCGCGTTGTCGAGCGCCTCGCGGTTGAGGCGCGCCGCGACGGCCGGCGCGAGCGCGAAGTCCGCCGCGAGGGCGCCGAAGCTCGCCAGCGTGAGGAGCGGGTGGAGCAGGTTCGCGCTCGCCACGCCGAAGCGGCGGATGAGCCGCGGCGTCACGGCCGTCTCCACGAGGAGCTCGAGCGCGTTCGCCGCGACGAGGAAGGCGCCCAGGAAGCCCGCGAGCGCGGCCGGCTCGGGGAACGCGCGCAGGAAGGCCTCGGAGTAGAGCACCTGGCTCGTGAAGAGCGCGAGCACCATGGCGCCCAGCGAGAGCACCAGCCAGCGGCCGAGCGCGGAGCGCCGCGCGTAGACGACCGCCGCGCGCAGACCCTCGACCGAGCTCTCGTCGGACTCCTCGTCGCCGAGCGGCCCCCAGCGCCGGATCGCGCCGCGCGCGGCGCGCAGGAGCAGGGCGGACGCCGCGAGGCCGAGCGCCCAGGCCGCGACCAGCCACTCCGGCGGCGCCGCGCGCGCGAGCCCGGCCGCGAGCGCTCCGCCCGCCGCGCCGCCCGCGCTGCTCCCCGCCATGAAGAGCGGGAAGAGCCGCTTGCTCGCGAGCGTGTCGAAGAAGTCGCCCGCGAAGGTCCAGTAGTGGTTCAGGAACACGGCCTGCGTGGCGAAGAACGCCGCGAAGAGCGCGGGCGCGGCCGCCGGCGCGCCGCGCAGCGCGGCGTACGCGCCCGCGGCGAGCGCTGCCGCGGCGCCCGCGAGGAGCGCGGCGAAGAGGCGGTCGTTGCGCGCCCTCCCGACCACCGCGGCGTACGCCAGCGAGGCGAGCACCGTCGCGAGCGCGGCGCCGACGAACGCGCGCGGAAGCGCGGCGGCGCCGTGGCGCGAGAGGAAGAGCGTCTCGGCGCCTACGAGGCCGACCGTCTGCGCCAGCGTGACGAGGCCCAGCAGCGCGCAGAAGAAGCCGAAGCGTCCCGCCTCCGCGGGCCGGACCGCGGGGAAGAGGCGGGCGAGGACGCGCGGCATGGGGGCCGGATGGTATCCCGGCTTGCAGCGCCCGGTGGCTGCGCGACCCTTCCCGGATGGACGACTACCGAGCCCTCCTCGAGAAGACCGATCCCGACGTGTACCAGGCGATCGTCGGCGAGGAGCGGCGCCAGCGCCGCGGCGTCGAGCTGATCCCGTCGGAGAACTACACGTACCCCGAGGTGCTGGTCGCGCTCGGCACGGTCCTCACCAACAAGTACGCCGAGGGCTACCCCGGTAAGCGGTACTACGGCGGCCAGGAGTTCACGGACGCCGTCGAGGACCTCGCCCGCGAGCGCGCGAGGCGCGTGTTCCGCTGCGAGCACGCGAACGTGCAGCCGCTGTCCGGATCCCCCATGAACCAGGCGGTGTACCTCGCGTTCATGAAGCCCGGGGACACGATCCTCGGGATGGACCTCTCCCACGGCGGCCACCTCACCCACGGGGCTCCGGTCTCCCACATGGGGAAGATCTTCAACTTCGTCCGCTACAAGACGATCCCGGCCGAGGAAGGCCGCATCGACTTCGAGGAGGTGCGCCGGATCGCGCTCGAGACGCGCCCGAAGATCCTGCTGTGCGGCTACACCTCGTACCCGCGCGACTACGACTACGCGGAGTTCCAGCGCATCGCGGACGAGGTCGGCGCGATCTCGATGGCCGACGTCTCGCACATCGGGGGTCTCATCGCGGCCGGCGCGATGCGGAACCCGTTCGACTACGGCTTCGACATCGTGACCACGACGACCCACAAGAGCCTGCGCGGGCCGCGCGCCGGCATGGTGCTCTGCAAGAAGAAGTTCGCGTCGGCGATCGACAAGTCCGTGTTCCCCGGCCTCCAGGGCGGGCCGCACATGAACGTGATCGCCGGGATCGCGATCACGCTGGGGAAGGCGCTCCAGCCGGAGTTCCGTGCCTACGGGGCGCAGGTGCTGCGCAACGCGAAGGCGCTGGCGCAGGGGCTCCTCGACCGCGGCGCCTACCTCGTGACGGGCGGCACCGACAACCACATGCTGGTGCTCGACACGATGCAGAGCTTCGGGATCGACGGCCGCACCGCGGAGGAGACGCTCGACCGCGTCGCCATCACGACCAACAAGCAGGTGATCCCCGACGACCCGAACCCTCCGCTCCGCCCGAGCGGCGTTCGCCTCGGCACGCCCGCCGCGACGACGCGCGGCATGAACGAGGCCGACATGGCGAAGCTCGCCGGCTGGATCTACGACGCGCTGTCGCGCCGCGACGACGCCGGCGCCCTCGACGCGCTGCGCGCCGAGGTCGAGGCCTGGTGCGAGCGCTTCCCCGTCCCGGGCCTGTGACCCCATTCGGGGCCGTCCCCGCTCGTCCCGCTCGTCTCCGCGCTCCCGGCGCCGCGAAGCGGCGTGAGCGGGCCGTCCGCCCGCCAGCCGCGCTCGGCGGCGTGGGCGCGCAGGCGCTCGATGCGGGTCGCGGTCACGGGGTGGGTCGCGAACCAGGCCGCGGCGCGCCGGCCGAAGCGCGCCTCGGCGTCGGGGAGGCGCGCGAAGAACGCGTCGGCGCCCGCCACGTGGCCGTACTCCGCGGCGACGAGCGCGAGGCCGAAGCGGTCCGCCGCGCGCTCCTGGCCGCGGCCGTAGCCGCGCTCGGCGAGGCGCGACGCGACGGCCGGCACGTCGGCGTCGACGCCGGCGAACCCGAGCAGCGCCTGCAGCCCGAGCGATAGGACGAGCGCGCGCCCCAGCGCCTGCAGGTGGTCGCGCCCCGCGAAGTGGCCGATCTCGTGGCCGAGCACGAAGGCGAGCTCGTTCTCGCTCTCCACCTGCTCGAGGAGGCCGCGCGTCACGACGACGAGCCCGCCCGGGAGCGCGAACGCGTTCGGCGCGTCGAGGTCCGTCACCGAGAGCCGGAACGCGTACGGGTTCTCCGGCCAGTGCGCCGCGAGACGCGCGAGTACGTCGCGCGCGGCGGGCGCGCGCGGGTGGTCGCCCTCGGGGGCGAAGGCGCCGCCGAAGAGGCGCGCCTCGACGGTCGCCGGCAGCCAGCGGCTCGCGACGTCGGCGACCCCGATCGCGAGCGCCGTGAGCAGAACGCCCGCGACGGCCGCCCCCGCGACCAGCCAGGCGGCCTCCGCGAGCGGGTGCGCGCGCGGGGCGCCGCCGTCCTCGTGCGGGAGGCGCGGGTCGAACGTCACCGGGCGAGCTTGAGCGCGGTGCCGGACGCCAGCACCTCGACCCCGGCGGTGCCCTTCCCCTGGCGCCCGTTCGGCGCGATCTGGGAGGTCTCGAGGCGCACGCCGATCACGGCCCGGTAGCCGGCCTCGTGGGCGCGCTCCTTCATGCGCAGCAGCGCCTCGCGCCGCGCGCGCTCGAGCAGCGTCTCGTACGCGCTCACGCGCCCGCCGAAGAGGAGCCGCAGGCCCGCGAGGAAGCGCTTCCAGTAGTCGAGCGAGACCACGACGCTCCCGGTGACGAGCGCCGAGCCCGTCACCTCCCAGTCGGCGGGCGGCTCGAGGATCGTCGCGACCGGCATGTGGCGGCTGCGGACCTCGCGCACGCGGAGCAGCCGGAAGTGCCGGCGCTCGATCGCGCTTCCGATCGCGTACGTGACGAGCAGGAACGCCAGCGGGGCGCCGAGCCGGAGCGCCGGGTCGAGCCAGGCCTCCACCGCTACTCCACGCGCACGGCCGTGCCGTAGGCGAAGAGCTCGGCCGCGCCCTGCGTGATGTTGCTCGTCGAGAAGCGCACGTTCACGACCGCGTTGGCGCCGACCGACTGCGCCTGCCGGATCATGCGCTCGAGCGCCTCCTGCCGGGCCTCCTGGAGCAGCTCGGTGTAGCCCTTCAGCTCGCCGCCCACGATGTTCTTGAGCCCGGCCATGATGTCCTTGCCGATGTGCTTCGCGCGCACCGTGCTGCCCGAGACGACCCCGTAGAAATCGCGGATGGTCTTCCCGGGCACCGTCTCCGTCGTGCTCAGGATCATGCGCCCTCCCCCCGGCCGGGCTGGGAGCCCGGCCCCTTCAGCGCCTCCTCGAAGCTCGCGCCCTCGCGGAGCATGCGGCGGTACTGCATCACGAGCCGCGGCCGGCTCCAGCCGAGCGCCGCCGTGAGCCGGCCCTCGCGGCCGAAGACGGCGACGAAGCGGCGGTCGGCGACCGCGCCGTCGACGACGCGCATCGCGTCGCCCGGCCGGATGCGCCCCGCGAGTTGGATCTTGACCCCGTGCTGGTCGGACCAGAAGTACGGCACCGGCGCGAAGGGCTCGCTCGGACCCTCGCCCGCGAGGAGCGCCGCGACCGCGGCGTCGGCCTGCTCCGTCGCGTGCGTCCAGTGCTCGATGCGCATCGCCTCGCCGTAGCGCGGGTTCCACCAGCGCGCGACGTCGCCCGCCGCGAAGACGCCGGGCGCGCTCGCGCGGCAGCGGTCGTCGCAGCGCACGCCGTCCTCGAGCGCGAGGCCCGAGCCCTCGAGCCAGCCGGTCGCGGGCGCGACGCCGACGCCCACCACGACGACGTCCGCCGGAACGCGCGAGCCGTCCGCAAGGCGCAGCGCCTCCACGCGAGAGCCGCCCTCGAAGCCGTCCACGCCGACGCCGAGCCGCACGTCGACCCCGAAGTCGCGGTGGAGCGAGGCGAGGAGCCCGCCGATCGCGGCGCCGCACTGGCGCTCGAGCGGGACGGGGAGCGCCTCGACGAGCGTCACCTCGAGGCCGCGCGCGCGCGCCGTGGCCGCCACCTCGCCGCCGATGAACCCGGCCCCGACCACCGCGACGCGCGCGCCGGCGTCGAAGGCCGCGCGGATCGCGAGGCAGTCCTCGAGCGTGCGCAGCGCGTGGACGCCGGCCGGCGCGCGGCCCGGAAGGCGCCGCGGCGCGGCGCCGGTGGCGACGACGAGCGCGTCGAACGGCACGCGCTCCGCGCCCGCCAGCACCGCGCGGCCCGCGAGGTCGAGGCCGGTCGCCGGCGTTCCGAGCCGGAAGTCCGCCGCGAGCGCCGCGTAGCTCTCCGGCGCGCGCAGCGCCGCGCGGCCCGGGTCCCACTTCCCGGCGAGCACCTCCTTCGAGAGCGGCGGCCGGTCGTACGGGAGGTGCGGCTCGGCGCCGAGCACGGTGATGCGGCCGTCGAAGCCGCCCCGGCGCAGCGCCTCCACGGCGCGCAGGCCGGCGAGCGACGCGCCGGCCACGACGACGCGCCGGGGCGCGCTCACGTCCGCACGATCTCCGCGCCGAGCCCGCGCAGGCGCTCGTCGATGCGCTCGTAGCCGCGGTCGACCTGGTGCGCGTTCATGATCACGGAGCGCCCGCGCGCGCAGAGCGCCGCGGCGACGAGCGCCATCCCGGCGCGGATGTCGGGCGAGGAGAGCGTCTCCGCCTGGAGCTCGGCGGGCCCCGTCACGATCGCGCGGTGCGGATCGCACAGGACGACGCGCGCCCCCATCGAGATCAGGCGGTCCACGAAGAAGAGCCGGTTCTCGAACATCTTCTCGTGGATGAGCACGGTGCCGCGCGCCTGCGTCGCGAGGACCAGCGCGATGGAGGTGAGGTCGCTCGGGAAGCCGGGCCAGGGCGCGTCGTCGACCTTCGGGATCGCGCCCCCCTGGTCGTCCTGCACGACGAGCTCCTGCTTCCCCGGCACGAAGAGCTCGCTGCCCTCGAGCTCCGCGCGCACGCCGAGGCGCGCGAACACCATGCGGATCATGCGGAGGTCGTCGGCGACGACGGGCGCGATGCGCAGCTCGCCCCCCGTCATCGCGGCGATCGCGACGAAGGAGCCGATCTCGATGTGGTCCGGGCCGATCCGGTGGCGCGCGGGGCGCAGCTCCGCGACGCCCTCGATGTGGAGCACGTTCGTCCCGACGCCGTCGATGCGTGCCCCCATCGCCTGGAGCAGCCGGCACAGGCCCTGGACGTGCGGCTCGCTGGCGGCGTTCGCGATCCGCGTGCGCCCGTCCGCGACGGCGGCCGCCATGACGGCGTTCTCCGTCGCCATGACGCTCGCCTCGTCGAGGAAGATGTCGCCCCCGCGGAAGCGGCCCGCGAGCCGCAGGTCGTAGTGGCGCTCGGACGCCTCGATCTCCGCGCCGAGCTGGCGCAGCGCGTGGAGGTGCGTGTCGATGCGGCGGCGCCCGATGCGGTCGCCGCCGGGCCGCGGCAGCACCGCCCGGCCGGTGCGGTGGAGGAGGCCGGGCGCGAGCAGGAACGAGCCGCGGATCGCGGCGCCGAGGTCCAGGCTCGGCGGGCGCTCGGCGAGGTCCGAGGCGTCCAGCTCGAGCGCGCCGTCCGCGCGGGAGGCGGCCGCGACGCCGAGCTCGGCCATGATGTCGAGCAGCGTGCGGACGTCGCGGATGTCGGGGACGTTCTCGAGGACGCAGGGCCCGCGCGCGAGCAGCGCGGCCGCGAGCGCGGGCAGCGCCTCGTTCTTGTTGCCGGCGGGGACGAGAGTCCCGCCGACCGGACGGCCGCCCACGACGACGAAGCGATCGCCCGCGATCGACATGCCCTCCGTCCCCCCCGCCGCGACACCGGGCGCGGAGGAGCGTAGGGACCGGGCCTCACCCGCGCTACGGGCGGCGCGCGGGCGGCGCGGCGTCGCGCGGCCGCGCGCCTCGCTAGAGCATCGCATCCATGCGCGCCGGGTCGAAGCCGCGCACGAGCTCGCCGTCGATCTCGACGACGGGAATCGACGTGCTGCCGGTCTTCTCGATCAGCTCGTCGCGCCAGGCGGCGCGCCTCTCGATGTCGCGGTTCTCGTACTCGACGCCCCGCGCGTCCAGCCAGGCGAGCGTCTTGCGGCACCAGCCGCACCACGAGGTGGTGTAGACGACGACGTCCGCGGCGGCCGCCGGTCGCCGCGGCGCCGGCGACGACGCGACCCGCTCGAACGGGCGCGCCGCGCGGGGCCGGCGGCGCGCGGCGGGGGCGCGGTCGGCGGTCGGCTCCGCGCGCTGCCCGCTCTCGCGCGCGAGCGTGATCGGCTTCGCGCCGTCGCGCGCCGCCTCCGGGACGCGCTCGAGCGACTCGACGAAGTGGATGCTCCCCCCGGCGTCGACGTAGCGCCAATAGGTGCGCGGCTCGCGCTCCGCCGGGTCGGCCTCGTCGCCGGCGGCCGGCGGGTCCGCAGGCGGCTCCGGGTCCGCGGGCCACGGGACGGGAGCGCTCTCCGCGCGCTCCGCTTCGGCGAGGAGCCGCTCCTGCAGCTCCCGCTGCCGCTGGAGCGCGGGCCACACCATCACCGCGGCCGCGATGACGATCCCCACCGAGAGCAGCCGCCCCACGAGCCGCATCCGGACGCAGTCCTCCCGGCCTCCGAATCGGCCGCTCGCGGGCCTTCCTTGACCCGCGGGGCGCACGCGGGGCGGCGGCCGAGGGGCTTCAGCGGTCCTCGAACCGCGGCTCCCGCTTCTCCAGGAACGCGCGCACGCCCTCGCGGAAGTCGCGGCTCTGGGCGCAGAGGATCTGGTTGCGGTCCTCCATCGCGACCACCGCCTCGAGGCTTCCCATGTCGAGGCTCGCGCTCAGCGCCTCCTTGCTGAGGCGCAGGCCCAGCGGCGTCGTGCGCAGGAGGTCGGCGACCCAGCCGCGCGCCTCCTCCTCCAGCCTCTCGTCCGGCACCACCGCCGCGACGAGCCCCAGCGCCCGCGCGCGCTCCGCGTCGAGGAAGCGGCCCGTCAGGATCAGCTCCGACGCGACCGACGCGCCGACGAGCCGCGGCAGCAGGTACGACACGCCCACGTCGCAGCCCGAGAGCCCGAGCTTGATGAACGCCGCGTTCATGCGCGCCGAGGTCCCGGCGAGGCGGATGTCCGAGGCCAGCGCGAGCATGAAGCCGCCCCCGCACGCGGCGCCGTGCACGCAGGCGACGAAGACCTGCGGCAGGCGGCGCATCCGGATCGCGATCTCGCTGATGTGGCGCTGGCCGCGCAGCGCCTCCGAGATGCCGCCGTCCGAGACGCTCGTGCCCGCCTCCTTCAGGTCGAGACCGGCGCAGAACGCGCGGCCGGCGCCGCGCAAGACGACGACGCGCGTCTCGCGGTCGGTCGCGAGCCGGGCGAGGAGGTCGCGCAGCTCGTCGACCAGCCGTCCGTTCAATGCGTTGAGCGCGTCGGGGCGGCTCAGCGTGCACCAGAGCGCGGCGCCCTCGCGGCGCAGCGCGAGCGTCTCGTAGTCCATCGGGGCCTCCAGCGGGGAACGCGCAGGGTACCGCCCGGCGCTACCGTCGGGCGATGCCCCGCCCGCCGAAGCCGAGCGAGACCGTCGCCGGGCTCCCGGCGGCGGTGTTCTCGCCCGTGGCCCACCGCGCGAAAGCGGCGCCCGGGCGCGTGCTCGCCCTCCACGTCGGGGACACGTGGATGGAGCCCTGCGAGAGCGCGCGGATGGAGGCGCTCCGCGTCGCCGCCCACCCGGGGATGCACCGCTACTGCGAGACGGAGGGGCTCCCGGCGCTGCGCGCCGCGCTCGTCGAGAAGCTGCGCGCGCGCAACGGGCTCGCGGCGGAGCGCGAGGGCGTCCTCGTCACGGCGGGCGCGACGTCGGGGATCGGCTGCGCCGTGGCGGCGCTCGCGGACCCGGGCGAGGAGGTGCTCGTCCTCGCGCCGTTCTGGCCGCTCGTGCGCGGGATCGTGCGCGCGCAGCACGCGGTGCCCGTCGAGGTGCCGTTCTTCGACCGCGTGGGCTCGGCGGCCGACGCCGTCGCCGCAATCGAGGAGCGCATCGGCCCGCGCACGGTGGCTCTCTACTACTCGAGCCCCTCCAACCCGTCGGGCCGCGTGCTCCCGCGCGCCTGGCTCGAGGCGATCGCCGAGCTCGCGCGGCGCGCCGACCTCTGGCTCCTCGCCGACGAGGTCTACGAGGACTACGTCTACCGCGGCGAGCACGTCTCGATCGGGACGCTGGCGCCCGAGCGCACGGTCTCGGTGTTCTCGTTCTCCAAGGCGTACGGGATGGCGGGGAACCGAGTCGGCTACCTCGCCGCGCCGCCCGCCCTCGCCGCCGGCATCCACAAGGCGCAGGTGCACTCCAGCTACCACGCGCCGACCGCCGCACAGCTCGCTGCGCTCGCCGCGCTCGAGGGAGGCGCCGCCTGGCTCGAGGCCGCGCGCGCGAGCTACCGGGCGGCCGGCGACGACGCGGCGGCGGTGCTGGGCGTCCCCCCGCCCGAGGGCTCCATGTTCCTCTTCGTCGACGTCCGCAACCGCCTCGGCGCGCGCGGCATGGAGGGTCTGCTCGAGGACGCGCTCGCCGAGGGCGTCCTCGTCGCGCCCGGCGCGTCGAGCGGCGCCGCGTACGCCGGCTGGATCCGGCTCTGCTACTCGAGCGTCCCGCCCGCGGACGCCGCCTTGGCCGTGCGCCGGCTCGCGCGGGCGCTCGCCTCGCGCCGCTGACGCCGCGCCCCGCTCCGCGGCCGTGCGAGGCCCTAGGACGCGCGGCGCACCGACTGGATCACCACCGGCTCGACCGGCACCGCCTCGTGCGGACCCTTGCGCCCGGTGCGCGTCTTCGCGATCGCGTCGACGACGTCCATCCCCTCGACGACGCGGCCGAAGACGGCGTAGCCGAAGTCGCGCTCGCCGTGGTTCAGGAAGTCGTTGTCGGTGAGGTTGATGAAGAACTGCGCGGTGGCGCTGTTCACCTCGCTGGTGCGCGCCATGGCGAGCGTGCCGCGCCGGTTGGCGAGGCCGTTGCCCGCCTCGTTCTCGATCGGCGCCTTCGTCGGCTTCTGCTGCATGTCGGCCGTGAAGCCGCCGCCCTGGATCATGAAGCCGTCGATGACGCGGTGGAAGATGGTGCCGTCGTAGAAGCCCTCGTCCGCGTAGGCGAGGAAGTTGCGGACGGTGATCGGGGCGCGCTCGGCGTCGAGCTCGACCTTGAGCGTACCCTTCGACGTCTGGATCAGGACCACGGGGCTGCCTCCTCGGGCCGGCTGCGCGGCCACGCCCGCCGCGCCGCCTTCGGCCTCGGCACCGCGCTCGCACGCCGAAAGCGCCAGAGCGAACGCGAGCACGAGCGACGCGATGCCGGCCGTTTGCCGCATGGAGAGTCCTCCGCCGGGGCCCCTTGGGGGGACGCGTGCGGTCCCGGATCGTAGACGCCGCCGGCGCGTCGCGCCCGTCGCGGCCGCCCGGGCGCCACGGGGCTCGCCGAGCGGCGGGCCCGCTGCTACGAGTCGGGTCACCGGACCCGCGCGCGGAGCACCCACGCGAAGCCGCGGCGCGGACCGCCGGGCCCTCCGGGCGGGCCGGGCGGCTTCCGCCGGACCGCCAGGGTCCCGCGAAGGCCGGCTTCGTCCGGGCGAGTTGGGCGCGGCGCCCCCGCGGCGCGCGCAGAAGGAGTCGATTCGATGGCCGCCAATGGAAAGCGCGTGAGGGAGATCCTCTCCTGGTACAGCGCCGACAACGCCGGAACCCTCAACAACCTGGCGCGCCTCCTGAACCACGGGCGCCTGGGCGGGACCGGGAAGCTCGTGATCCTGCCCGTCGACCAGGGGTTCGAGCACGGCCCCGCGCGCAGCTTCGCCCCGAACCCGGCCGGCTACGATCCCCGCTACCACTTCGAGCTCGCGATCGACGCCGGCTGCAACGCCTACGCCGCCCCGCTCGGCTTCCTCGAGGCCGGTGCCGCCGAGTTCGCGGGCCGGATCCCGACGATCCTGAAGCTCAACAACTCGGACTCGCTCTTCACCGGGACCGACCCGTGCCCGGCGGTCACGGGCAGCGTGCGCGACGCGCTGCGGCTCGGCTGCGCGGCGATCGGCTTCACGATCTACCCGGGCTCTTCGGCGCGCAACGAGATGTACGCGCAGATCCGCGAGCTGGCCGAGGAGGCGAAGGCCGCGGGCCTCGCCGTCGTGATCTGGTCGTACCCGCGCGGCTCGGGGCTCTCGAAGAAGGGCGAGACGGCGGTCGACGTCTGCGCCTACGCCGCGCAGATCGCGGCGCAGCTCGGCGCCCACGTCATCAAGGTGAAGCCGCCGACCGAGCACATCGAGCAGGACGCGGCGCGCAAGGTCTACGAGAAGCAGGGCATCCCGATCGCGACGCTCGCCGACCGCGTGCGCCACGTCGTGCAGAGCGCCTTCAACGGCCGCCGCATCGTGATCTTCTCGGGCGGCGAGGCGAAGGACCGCGAGGGCGTGATCGCCGAGATCCGCGGCATCGCGGAGGGCGGCGGCTTCGGCTCCATCATCGGCCGCAACTCGTTCCAGCGCCCCAAGGGCGAGGCGATCGAGCTGCTGCACGAGGTGATGGACCTCTACGCGCAGCACGCGTAGGCGGCCGCGCCGGCGCGGCGCGAGACGGCTCAGCGCCCGAGCGCGCCGAACCAGAGCGCGAGGAGCGCCGCGCCGAGGACGTCGAGCACGACGCCCGAGCGGATCATGTCGCGCTGGCGGACGTGGCCGGTCGCGTACGCCATCGCGTTCGTGGGCGTCGAGACGGGCAGCATGAAGCCGAACGTGCACGCCACCGTCGCGGCGAGCGCGGGCGTCACGGGGTCGGCGCCCGCCTGCTGGGCGACCGCGACCGTCACCGGCACCACCATGTTCGCCGCGGCCGTGTTCGACGTGAGCTCGGAGACGAGGATCGCGAACGCGGCCGAGAGCAGGACGAGGAGCGCGCCGGCCGGCACCGCGTCCGCGGCGAGCGCGCCGAGGCCGCGGGCCAGGCCCGTGCGGCCCATGAGGTCGCCGAGGCACATCCCGCCCGCGAAGAGCACGATCGTGGCCCAGTCGATCTCGCGCAGGTCGCGCTGGCCCAGGATCGGACGCGCCCCCGCCGCGCCTCGCGCGCGCAGGACGAAGAGCGGCGCGCACGCGAGGAGCGGGACGACGCCCTCGGGCAGCCGCTCGGCGAGGAGCGCGCCGGCCTCTGGCTCGGCGAGCCCGGCGACGGTCGGCGCGACCCAGCCGGCGAAGGCGAGCGCGAGGGCGCCCGCGCTCCAGCGCTGCGCCGCCGTCCACGGGCCGAGCGCGCGGTGGCGCTCCAGCATGCGCGCGCGCTCGTACACGAGCGCGCCGAGCTCGCCGCGGACGCGAAACGCCATCCACGCCATCATGAGGAGCAGCGCCGCGAAGGTCACCGGGAAGACGCGTGCGATCCACGCGGCGAAGGAGACGCGCACGCCGGCCGCGTGCTCGATCTGCGCGAGGCCGATCAGGTTCGGCGGCGTCCCGATCGGCGTGAAGAGCCCGCCCAGGGACGCGGCGTAGGCGACGAGCAGCACGAGCGCGGACGCGAAGCGCGGGGCCGGGGGCGCGCCCGCCGCGCCGCCCGGCGCTCCGCGCATCGCCCCGAGCACGGAGATCGCGATGGGGAGCATCATCGCCGTCGTCGCGGTGTTCGAGACGAACGCGGAGATGGAGGCCGTCACGAGCCCGAGCAGCACGAACGCCCGCAGCGGGTCGCTGCGCACGAGGCGCAGCGAGAGCGCGCGGTAGGCGATGCGCTCGCTCACGCGGTGGACCTCGAGCGCGCGCGCGAGCAGGAAGCTGCCGACGAAGAGGAGCACGATCGGGTTCGCGAGCGCCGCGAAGGCGTCCTTCGCCGGCGCGACGCCGGCGGCGACGGCGACGGCCGGGCCGAGGAGCGCGGTCGCCGCGAGGGGCAGCGCCTCGCTCACCCAGAGGACGCCCACCGCCGCCATCACCGCGGCGAGTCGGCGCGCCTCCTCGCCGAGGCCGGGCAGCGGGAACGCGTAGGCGAGCGCGGCGAGCCCGGCGGCCGACGCCAGGGAGAGCGCGCGGCGTCCGCCCGCCGGATCCCCCTCCATGGCGCGCCAGTATGGCGGAGGCGGGCCGCGGGCGCGCCGCGGCCGGGCCCGCGCAGGCGGCTTACCCGGCCTTCCCGCGATGGCGCCTCTCGAGCAGGCGCAGGGCGCGCTGCGTCTCCACGTCCGAGGCGTCGTAGCGCATCGCGACCCGCAGCCAGCGCTCCGCCGCCTCGTCCTCGCCCTCCTGCAGCGCGAGCTGGCCGAGGATCCCGTACGCGCGCGCCGACGTGCGCGAGGCGCGCAGGACGCGCTCGGCGCAGGCCCGCACCTTCGCTGCGGCCAGCGGGCGCGCGTCGGCACCGTGCGCCGTCCGGTACTCCAGCCAGGCTTCGAGCAGGCGGTACTCGGGCTCCTCCGGCATCCGCTCCACGGCGCGCCGGAACTCGCGCAGCGCGCCGGGAAGGGCGCTCTCGCGCAGGAGGCGCAGGCCCTGGTTGAAGGCGTCCTCGGCCTCGAGGCGACCGTGCTTCGCGCCGGGCCCGCCGATGCCCATGCGCCGGCGCAGCTGGGCGAGCGGATCGAACGCGCGCCGCGCCGCCGCCGCGGCCTCGGACGCAGGCTGCTTGGGCGCGGGCGCCGGGGGGCGCACCGGCGCGCTCTCGGCGCCGCGCGGGGGCGCGGCAGGAGCGGCGTCGGCGGACGGGGTCGGTGCGGAGGGCGCCGTCTGCGCGGCGTCGGCCGCCGGGCGCGGCGGCGCCGCGCCCGCGGCCGCCGTCGGGGCGCGGCGGCGCGGCGCGTCCGGCCGCGGAGGCGTGGCGGCCGGGCGGGCGGGGGCGGCGCGCGGCGCGCGGCGCGCCGGGAACTCGTCGGCCGCGGCAGCCGGGCGCGCCGGCGCCTTCGCCCCGCGGAAGGAGAGCGCTCCCGCGAGCGTGAGCGCGCTCAGCACCTGCCCCGAATGGAGGGGATCCAGGATGCCGCTCCGGGCCAGCGCCTCGACGCTCTGCCGCCCGTCGAGGGCGCGCAGCAGGCGCTGCTCGGTCGGCGTCGGATGGAAGGCCGCCACGACGGCCTCGAACGGCGCGCGCAGCGACGGCGCCGCATGGGCGTGCGGCTCGAGCACCGCCTCCACCCGCTCCGGCCCGTAGTGGGCGCGGATGCCGGCGAGGATCAGCGCCTCCGTCGGCGGGCACTGGTAGATGCCGAGATCCTCCGGACCCTCGAACGCCTCGTGGATGTCCCAGGCGAAGCGCTCCCACTGGAAGCAGGCGAGGATCTTTTCGCGCACCTGCAGCGCGAGCGCATCGTAGACCTCCGCGGGAGAGAGGAGGCCGAGCTCCACGAGCACCTCGCCCAGGCGGAGCGACTCGTGTCGGATCACGGCCTCGGTCATGCGCGCGACGACGCGCACGTAGTCGTCGTGACCGATCCGGCCGCGGCGCACGAGCTGGCGTCCGAGCGTCTCCGGGAGCGCGCCGCCTTCGGCGAAGACCGGCTGGCCGTCGAGCAGGTGGATCGCGGTGCAGACGCCGGCGGCGCGCACCTCGAGCACCTCCGTCGCGCGCGCGGTCTTCCGGTCCATGAGGAGCTCGGCGAGCGAGACGCCGGAGGTCGCCTCGGGCTCCGCGTCGCGCGTCTGCGCGCAGGCGGCCGCCGCGAGGACGAGCTTCACCGGGTCGAGTGGGCGCGCGAGCAGCGCGTCCGGCCGCCGCTCCTCGGGGAGCGCCGCCTCGAGCGCCGCCGCCTGCCCGGAGGCGTCCGCCACGAGGAGGGTGGGCGCCTCCGGCCCCTCCTTCAGCGCGGCGCACGCGGCGACGGGGTCGGTCCCGGCGAGCGGGAGCACGAGCACGACGGCGTCGGCGCCGTCGCGCCGCAGTGTCCGCAAGGCGTCCGCCGGGCTGCGTACCAGCGCGACGTGCACGCCGCGCGAGCCGAGCGCGACGGCCATCCCCTGCTCACCGGGGCCGAGGTCGCCCACGATGAGCAGGCGCATGCCCCGCTCGGAACCGCTGGATGCGTCCGACATGCGGGTCTCATCGGCCGCCGCGGGGCGCCGCTGGACCATCGCGCTCGAGGCACGGGCCTCGCCGATCGGTCTCCGCCCCGCGGGTGGGGCTGCTCGCCGGCCGAGCGGCGGGTCCACCGGCCTACACCCGGCGGCGTGTCGCCGGCCGACGCGTCTCAGCCCGGCGGGTTGATCCCCGCGAAGTGCCCCGCGGCGCGCAGGCGCTCGAGGAAGGCGGGCTCGTAGGCCTCCTCCGGGGTCGCACGCACGCGCTCGTCGAGGACGCGGGCGTCCTCGCCGACCAGGATGCGCCAGCGCTCGGCGCGCACGCCGTCCAGGATGATGCGTGCCGCGTCCGCCGCGCCGAGCGGCGCCTTGTCGCGGAAGTCCTCGGCCATCTGCTGCATCCCCGCGCGCAGCTGGTCGTCGGTGATCGCGTCGACCGGGATGCCCTGCTTCGCGAGCCGCTCGCGCAGCGGGCGCAGGTCCTCGGCCGTCATCTCCTTCGGGCTCGGGTGGCCGAGCACGGCCGCGCTGTTGAACACGATCGACGTGCCGACGTGGCCCGGCATCACGAGCGAGACCTTCACGTGCGGCGCGTTCACCCGCAGGTCCGTGATCAGCGCCTCGGTGAAGCCTTTCACCGCGAACTTCGCGGTGCTGTAGGCGGTGTGCGGGAAGTTGGGCCCGATGGCCGCCCAGAAGCCGTTCACGCTGCTCGTGTTGACGAGGTGGCCCTCGGGGCTCGCGACCAGGAGCGGGAGGAAGGCCCGCGTGCAGTAGTACACGCCGTACCAGCACACGCCGAACGTCCTCTCCCACTCGGCGCGGTCCGCGGTGAGGAAGCTCCCGCCGCCCGCGATGCCGGCGTTGTTGAAGAGGAGGTGGACGTGGTCCGTGGCGTGGCGGGCGCGCACCGCGTCGCGGAACGCGAGCACCTGCGCCTCGTCCGACACGTCGCAGCGGTGCGCGCTGAGGCGCGTCCCGGACGGCGCCGCCGCGCGCGCCGCAGCGAGCGTCTGCTCCATGTGCTCGTCCGAGACGTCGCAGATCGCGACGTGCGCGCCCCCCGCGGCGAGCTGCACGGCGAGCTCGCGGCCCATGCCGCTCCCGCCGCCCGTCACGACTGCGATCCTCCCGCGGAACTCCTTCATCGCCCCTCCTCCGCGGCGGACGCTACCGCAGCGCCGGCGCTCCGCGCGGCGCCGCCCTCGCGCCGCACGGCGTGGAAGCGCAGCCGCACGTAGTCGGCCGTCCAGCCCCGCGCGGCGTCGTGGAGCCGGGGGCGCAGGCGCTCGCGCACCGCTTCGAGCACCGGGCGGCGCGCCTCGGGCGCGAGCGGCGCGAGGAAGGGCTGCGCGAACGTCTCGAGCCAGTCGATCACGTCGCCGGGAAGCGGGGTCGGGCGCGGGAAGAGCGCGACGGAGACGACGTCGAAGCCGCCCGCCTCGAGGAGGCCGCCGTACGTCTGCGCCGACGGAAAGAACCAGGGGTCGAGGCGGGTCCCGTCGAGCCCGCGCGCGGCCAGCGCCTCGCGCAGCGCCGCCCGGATCGCCGCCACGCAGCCCTCGCCCCCCATCTCGCCCACGAAGCGCCCGCCCGGGCGCAGCGCGCGGCGCACCGAGGCGATCGCGCCCGCGGCGTCGCGCACCCAGTGCAGCACGGCGTTGCTGAAGACCGCGTCGAAGGCGGCCTCGAACGGGAGGCGCTCGGCGCGCGCGACGGCCCCTTCCACGCCGCGCCGGCGCGCCGCCGCGACCTGCGCCGCGCTCGCGTCGACGCCGACGACCTCGCACCCGAAGGCGGCGAGGCGCGCGCCCAGGTAGCCGTCGCCGCAGCCGAGGTCGAGGATGCGCTCGCCCCGCCGCGGGTCGAGCAGCTCCACGACGGGAGCGCCGAGCTCCGAGACGAAGCGCGCGTGGCGCTCGTAGGCGTCGGGATCCCAGCGCTGCGCGTCGGCGGGGGGGCTCACCACCCGCCGACGCTAGCGCACGCGGAGCGCGCCTCAGGCCTGGGAGATGCGGTCCGAGCCCTCCACCTTCACGATCTTGTTGTAGATCCCGAAGAGGAGGAACGGAGCGACCCACTGCCCGAAGAAGAGGCTCTCGGCGCGGCGGCCGGCGAGCTGCAGGCCCGCGGAGACCGCCATCGCGGCCACCGCCGCCCACAGGAACGTGTCCGACGGGAGCTTCGCCGTCTGCTGCTCGATCGCCTTCGCGACCCGGCCTTCGGAGTGCTCGAGCGCCTCCTGGGTCTCGGGTCGTCCCATGCGCGTCACGGCTTCCATGTCTACCTCGCCCGCGGGTGGCTGCCCGGCGTCCGGCGCGCGGGACCGCCGGAGCGCCGCCGTTCGGTGAATTGGAGAAACGCTCGCGCGGCCTCCTCCACGCGCCGCCGCCCGCTCCGAGCCCGCGCCGCGGCGCTCCGAGGCGACGCCTTCCGGCGAAGGGAGCAAGCGGCGTACCAGACCGGCGGAGCGCTCCGCGCGGCGCGCCCGGCCCACGCCGTCGCCCGCATCCGGGCGGCATCGCGCGCCCGCGCGCGCGGCCGGCGCCCGCGTCAGCGCGCGCGCAGCCGGAGCGACTCGACGAGGAGCCCGCTGCGCGGCAGCGCGGGGACGCGGGTCCGGTCGACGCGCAGGTCCTGCGTGGGGACGCGGTAGACCGTGTCGCGCACGAGCCAGCCGAGCGCCGCCCGCATCAGCGCCAGCGTGACGCCCTCTCCGGCACAGCGATGGCCGTCGTGCGCGTCGCCGCCGCCCTGCGGGATGCTGTCGAACGGCCCTGGCGCGCGCCCGCGGAAGCGCTCGGGCCGGAACAGCTCCGGCTCCTTCCACGAGCGCTCGTCGCGGCTCGTGCCGTGGAGGTCGAGGAGCGCGCGCGTGCCGCCGCGGAACGCGTAGCCCCTCCAGGCGAAGTCGCCGCGGACCCGCGCCGGCACCGCCGGGAAGAAGGGGTAGTAGCGCCGCACCTCCTCGGCGAAGCAACGCGCGTCCTCTTCGTCCCCCTGCGCGAGGCGCTCGCGCCAGCGCGGCTGGGTGTGGAGCGCGTGGGCGAGGAACACGATCCACACCGACACGGCGACCGTCGGCCGCAGCACGTTCAGGAGCTCGACCGCCACCGTCCTGCGCGGAAGGAGCGCGCCGTGCTCGCGATGGCGGGCCACCACGGACGCGGCGCTCTCCTCCGGCGGCGCCAGGCGGCCGGCGCGCACGTCGGCGACGACGCCCGCGATCCAGCGGTTCGCCTGCCAGCGCGCGAGGCGCGAGCGCCAGTGACGCGGGCCGACGGCGCCGGCCGCGTCGAAGAGCGCGACGAGCTGGCTCCGGCGCCGCGGCGCCTCGTGGGGCTCGAGCGGCACCCCGGCCCACGCGCAGACGGCGCGCGTCAGGACGAGCTGGCTCTCCTCGTAGAGCGAGACGCGCCCGCGCGCGCTCCACTGCGGCACGGCGCGCCGCCATTCGTCGCGCGCGGCCTTCACGAGCTCCGCGACGCGCGCCGGCGTGAAGAGCGCGAGCAGCATCGCCTTGCGCGCCCGGTGGGCATCGCCGTCGAGCGTCTGGACGCCGCCCCGGCCGACGAGCGTGAGCTGGAGCCGGGCCGGCATCGCGCCGGCGCGCCGGAAGCGGTCGGGGTCGTAGAAGAGGGCCGCGGCCTCCGGGCCGACGAGACAGAGCGTGCGGCGCAGGAGGATGCGCGCCTCGAAGACGTCGGACTGGTGCGCGCGCGCGCGCTCCGCGATGAAGTCGTAGGGTGCCCGCAGGAGCGCGAGCGTGCTGTCGAAGGCGGCCTCGCGGGGGATCGGCGTCACGCTCGCAAGGGATGCAAGCCGTGGGCCGGCGGTGGCGCGCCGGCGCGGGGCGCGCGCCGATCCTGCGGCCCGAAGCGCGTGCCGGGTGGCGGCGGCGAGCCCGCGCGCTCGCGGGGCGAGCCTCACGGCACGAGCGCGACGCCCCAGGTGCCCGCGGCGGCGCGGACGGTGGCGACCACCTGGAGCGAGCGGGTGTCGACGACCGAGACGTCGCCGGAGCCGCCGTTCGCGGTGTAGAGCTTGCGGCCGTCGCGCGAGAGGGCGAGGCCCCACGGCCGCCGGCCCACCCGCACCTGCGCGCGTACCCGCAGCGCCGCCGCGTCGACGACGGCGACCCGGCCCGCGTGCCCGAGCGCCACGTAGACCGTGGCGCCGTCCGGCGACACGACGACGCCCACGGGCTTCGCGTCCTCGCCGAGCGCCACGGTGCCGATCACCCGGTGCGCCACGGCGTCCACCGCCGCCACGCTGCCGCCGATCTCGGCGGTCACGAACGCGCGCCGGCCGTCGGGCGAAAACGCCGCCGCGCGCGGCCGGGGATCGACCAGAAAGCTCGCCACCACCTGGAGCGACGCGGCGTCGATCGCGGTGACGGTGCTGCTCGTCTCGGCCGTCACGTAGACGACGCGCCCGTCCGGGCTCACCGCGACGCCTTCCGGCTCGATCCCGACGACCAGCGTCGCGAGCGGGCGCGCGCTCGCGACGTCGGTCGCCGTCGCGGTCCCCGCGTCCTCGTTGGCCGCGAAGAGGCGCGTCCCGTCGGGCGTCACGTCCACGACCTCGGGGTCGCTGCCCGCGTCGTAGCGCCCGACCTCGGCGAGCCCGGGCAGCGCGAGCGCGAGGACGGCGTCCTCCGAGCCCTGCTGCTGGCGCTCCCGGTCCGAGAGCGCCACGTAGAGCCGCGTCCCGTCGCGGCTCACGACGAGGCCGCGCGGGCGGCCCGGAACCGGGATCTCGGCGAGAGCGGCGTCGCGGCACGCGTCGAACACGGTCAACGAGCGCGCGTCCTCGTTGCTGGCGAAGCCGAGGCAGCGGCGGTCGGGGGGCGCGGTGTCCGCCGCGGCCGGCGCGAGCGCGACGCCCGCGAACGCCGCGGCCGCGAGCGCGGCCCCCGCGCGCGCCGCGAGCGGGCGCCTCACGGGCGCAGCTCCCCGAGGAGCGCGCCGCCGGCGTCGACCGCGTAGCGCGGCTGCACGAGGGCGCCGTCCGCGCCGAAGCGGAGCGGGACGCCCTTGTGCGCGTCGAAGGCGAGCGCGCGGAGCGCTTCGCGCACCGCGCCGGCGTGGGATGCGGGCGCGCGCAGGAGCGTCTCGTGCGCCGCCTTGTGCGCGCACCACGCCGCCCACGCCGTCTCGTCCATCGCCGTCCCGAAGCGGCGCGCGTAGCGCTCGTTGAGCTGCGCTGCGCCGTAGCGCACGAGCGCGGGGTGCCAGTCGACGGCGCGCGCGGCGGCGCGGCCGCCGAAGGCGTCGGGCGCCGCCGCCGCGAGCGCCGCGGCCCGGGCCGCCTCGCTCGACGCCACCTGCAGCGCGCCCGGCGCGGGCGCCCCGCGCGCGGGGACGACGGCGAGCACGGCGAGCGCGCCCGCGGGCGGGAGCGCGTCGGCGCCGAACGCGGCGAGCGCCGCGACGGCGCCCGCGCGCGCGAGCGCGGCGAGCCCCTGCGCCGGGTCGCCGGCGACGCGCACGAGCTCGGGCGGGTCGACACGGAGCAGCGTCGCGGCGCGCTCGGCCTCCTCGTGCGCGAGCGCGAGCCCCTGCTCCGCCGCCTGCGGCGCGCCCGCGGCCGGCACGAGCCAGCCGATGCGCGGCCGCGCGCCGTCGCCGCCGGGCGCGCCGACGAAGGCGCCGGGGGCCCCCGCCGGCGGCGTGGGGCGGGCGGCGTCCTCCGTCCTCGCCTCGATCCCCGCCGCCCGGCGCGCGAGGAGGGCGGCGCCCGCGAGCGCCGCGGCGAGAACGCGCCGCCGCGTCCAGGCGCTCGTCACGGCGCCGCCGGGCGTTCCGTCACCGCGCCTCCAGCAGGTAGGCGGCGATGTCGCGCGCATCGGCGTCGGTGACGCCCATCTCGGGCATCGCGCTGCCCGGGGCGATCGCCTGGGGATGCTGGATCCAGCGCCGCAGGTTCTCCGGCGTGTGCGGGAGGTGGCCGGCCAGGAACGTGCGCGACGCGAGATCCTCGAGCGGCGGCCCCACGCGGCTGCTCGCGCTCGGTACGCCGGGGATGCGGTGGCACACCGGGCAGCCGTAGACGAGGAGCGCCTGGCGCCCGCGCGCAGGGTCGCCGCCTGCCGCGGCGGCGGCCGCCGCGCCGCCGTCGCGCGCGCGCTCGGGCGCCTCGCACGCCGCGGCGCCGAGCGTCGACGCCGCGACGAGGGCCGCGAGCCCGAGCGCGACGCGGCGCGCGCGCCGGCCCGCCTCGCCGAGCCAGGCGGCGAAGAGCGCGAGCGCGATCGCGACGAAGAGCATCCCGGCCGGGATCCACATGAGGAGCCCGGCGAGCTGCTGGTCGGCCAACGGGTCGTGGCCCGCGGCGGCCGCGCGCGCGGCGTGGCTCGGGTACCAGGGCGCGCGCGCCACGGTCAGCAGCGCGCCGAGCGCTCCGGAGTGGAGCGCCGTCGCGAACACGAAGAGGACCGCCGCGCCGTAGCCGGCGCGGCCGAAGCGCCCGTGGAGGAGCGACCACCAGAAGAGCGCGGCGCTCCCGTAGAACGTGGCGTGCTGTGCGGCGTGCACGGCGTCGTCGCGCAGAGCCCACTCGAAGGCCGGGGCGGCGTGCCAGGTCCAGAGCACCCCGGCGTGGAGCGCCGCCGCGGGAAGCGGTGCCCCGAGCACCCGCCAGAAGGCGCGCCGCGCGCTCCCGCGCAGCGGCCGGAGCGGCGCCCGCCGCGCGCGCCGGGGGAGGGCCCAGAGCCAGACCAGCGCCGGCCGCCCGAGGACGACGAGCGGCGGCGCCACGAGGACGAGGAGCTCGTGCTGCACCATGTGCGCCGCGAAGAGGACGTCCGCGAGGCGCGCGAGCGGCGGCGCGAGCGCGCCGGCGAGCGCGAGCCAGCCGCCCGCGAAGGCGAGCGCGCGCCGCGCGGGAAGCGCCCGCCGCCCGCCGGCCGTCCGGCGGACGCGGGCGCAGCCGAGCGCGTAGAGGACGCCGGCGCAGGCGACGGCGGCGAGGAGGCCCGCGTCGAGCGCGCCGAAGCCGGGCGGCGCCTCGGCGGCGGGCGCGTGCGCCGGCTGCACCGTCCGGGCGTGGGGCGCCAGGACGGCGTCGCGCGGCGGCGCGGCGGGCCCGTGCGCCGGCTGCACGTCGTCGTGCCCGGCGCTCATTCGCAGGGGTCCAGCAGCCAGCCGGGGACGTCGACCCCGACGACGAGGAGCGCGAAGAAGGCGGCGAGACCGACGCCGCCCCACGCGATCGCGCGCCGGGCGGCGTCGCCGGCGCCGTCGCCCGGCGCCGCGCGGCCGCGCCAGCAGTGCCGCGCGCCGAGCCCGACGCACGCGAGCGCGGCGGCGGTCAGCGCGTGCAGCCACCAGCGCGAGCGCGCCACGCACATCGGGCCCACGAGCCCGTAGCCGACGCCGAGCTGCGCCAGCCACGCGAGCGGCCCGGCGAGCGCGGCGAGGATCAGGCGGCCGTCGCGCGCCGAGACAGCGGGAAGCGGTGCCTGCACCACGACGCGCTCGCCGCTCACCACCACCTCGGCAGCAGGTAGACGACCGCGTAGATCGGGATCCAGACGACGACGACGAAGTACCAGTAGATCCCGTTCTCGGACACGTCGACGTAGCGCCGCGGCCCGGGCGAGCCGAGCACCATCGCGGTCAAGACCATCGACTCGATCGCGTCGGTGAGGAGGTGGAACGTGTGGAAGCCGATCAGGACCCACACGACCGAGCCGTACGCGTTGCTGTCCCAGCGCACGTTCAGGTCGCCGAGCTCGAGCCAGCGCACCGCCAGGAACGCGACGGAGAAGGCATCCGCGACGAGGATCCAGCGCCGCACGCCGGCGAGGTCCAGGCGCTCCGCGGCGAGGCGCATCTCGTGATTCGGCCACGCGCTGAGCAGGAGGATCGCCGTGTTCACCGTGCCCCAGAGCAGCTCCGGGGGCGCGAACGGCGCGGGCGGCCACTGCGCCTCCTCGCCGTGCAAGTAGAAGAGGGAGGCGATCACCATCGCGAACATGCCGGCTTCGATGACGATGAAGCCGACCGTCGCCCACCACGCGAGGCCGCGGCTCCCGAAGGCGTGGGCGGGGAGCACCGAGACGTCGAGCGCGGCGGGCCGCTCGCTCATGGCGCCGCCCGCGCCGGCGCCGGGCGCACGTCGGGCACCTCGCCCTCGCGCAGCACGACGGGCGCCGGCGGCGTGCGCACCGGCCAGCCGAGGAGCGAGAGGAAGATCGGCACGCCGCCGAAGACCGGCGCCCAGGGGGTGAACACGCTGGCGACGAGCGTTCCGACGAGCGACACCGCGGTGAGGAACGGGAAGATCGACGGCCCGGGCAGGTCGGCCCGAAGCTCGGGGCGCGCGTCGACGAGGTTCGTGAGGAGCACCTCGTAGGTGCCGCTCTCGGGCTCGCTGCGGAGGCCGGTCACGACGGCGCTCCCGGCCTCGCGCTCCCACAGCCCGTCGCGGCCGAACACGACCGGCGGGTGCAGGAAGCCGTAGCGCGGCGGCGGCGACGGCGCGCTCCACTCGAGCGTCTCGGCGCCCCAGGGATCGGGCCCGGCGACGCGGCCGCGGCGCGCGCTCCAGAGCAGGTTGCCGGCGAAGACCAGCACGCCGAGCGCGAGCACGGCGGCGCCCGCGCCGGCGAGCTGGTTGAGCGGCTCGAACCCCGAGTCCGGCGCGTACGTGTAGACCCGGCGCGGCATGCCGGCGAGGCCCAGCTGGTGCATGGGGAAGAACGTGAGGTGGAAGCCGGCGAAGACGAGCGCGAAGCCGAGCTTCCCGAGCCGCTCGCTCGCCATGCGCCCCGTCAGCTTCGGGAACCAGAAGTGGATGCCGCCGAGGAGCGGGAACACGGCGCCCCCGACGAGGGTGTAGTGGAGGTGGGCGACGACGAAGAAGGTGTCGTGGACCTGCGTGTCGATCGGGACCGAGGCCTGGAGCACCCCGGTGAGGCCGCCCAGCACGAACGTCGCGACGAATCCGATCACGTAGAGGAGTGGCGTCGCGAAGACGAGGCGCCCGGTCCAGAGCGTCGCGATCCAGCAGAAGATCTGGACGCCGGTCGGGAGGGCGATCAGCAGCGAGGCGGCGGTGAAGAAGCTCTCGCCGAGCTCCGGCAGCCCGGTCGCGAACATGTGGTGGACCCAGAGGCCGAACGACACGAAGCCGGTCGCGATGAGCGAGAGCACCATCGCCGGGTAGCCGAAGACCGGGCGCCTCGCGAACGCGCTCACGATCGACGACACGATCCCGAGCGCGGGCACGAAAATGATGTAGACCTCGGGGTGCCCGAAGAACCAGAAGAGGTGCTGGTAGAGGAGCGCCTCGCCGCCCTCGACCGGGTTGAAGAAGTGCGTGCCGACGAGGCGGTCCAGCGCCAGGTACGTGCTGGCCAGCATCACCGCCGGCATCGCGAAGACGACCATGAACGAGGTGACGAGCATCGCCCACACGAAGAGGGGGATCCGGTCCAGCGACATGCCGGGCGCGCGCTGCCGGAACGTCGTCGCCACGATCTCGACCGCCGCGACGAGCGCCGCGACCTCCGTCAGGGTCACCAGCTGGGCCCAGAAGTCGACGCGCTTGCCCGGCGAGAACTCGGGGCCGGCCAGCGGCGGATAGGAGAACCAACCGGTGTCCGGGCCGACGTCGAGCGCGAAGGCCGTCCAGAGCACGATCCCGGCGAGCGCGAACGTGTAGTAGCCGAACGCGTTGAGCCGGGGGAACGCGACGTTCCGCGTGCCCAGCATGAGGGGCACGAGGTAGACGGCGAGCCCCTCCATCACCGGCACGGCGAAGAGGAACATCATCGTCGTGCCGTGCATGGTGAAGAGCTGGTTGTAGAGGTCGGGGCCGATCCAGTCGTTGTCGGCGAACAGGAGCTGGGCGCGCATCGCGGCCGCCGCTGCCCCGGCGAGGGCGAAGAATACGAACGCGGTCGCGACGTAGCGCCGGCCGACGTCGCGGTGCGAGACGCTGCGCAGCCAGCCGCGCAGGCCGGGGCCGGGGTCGAGGGCGCGCTCGAGCCTGGCGCGCTCCTCCTCCTCGCCGGGAAGCGCCGGCGCGCGCGCGTCTCCGCTCACTCGAGGCTCCGCAGGTACGCGAGGAGCGCCTGCACGTCGGGCCCGGGAAGGAGGTTCGGCGGCATGCGGTTCCCGGGCTTCACGGCCTGCGAGTCCAGCACCCAGCCGGCGAGGTGCCCGGGCGCGTTGGGCAGCCAGTTCCCGGCGATGCGCGCGCGGCTCGCGAGGTGCGTGAGGTCCGGGCCCGCCTGGCCGCCGGCGCTCGTCCCGCGGATCGCGTGACAGAGGGGGCACGAGGAGGACAGGAACACCTCGCGGCCGCGGCGCTCGGCCTCGTTCCGGGGCTCGCGCGCCGGGCCGCGCTGGCGCGCGCGCCACGCCTCGAACGCCTCGGGCGCCTCCGCCACGACCAGGATCTGCATCTTCGCGTGCTGGTGACCGCAGAACTCGGCGCAGCGACCCACGTACGTTCCGGGCCGCTCCACGCGCAGGAAGAGCTCGTTCGCGCGCCCGGGGATGAGGTCGCGCTTTCCGTGCAGGGCCGGCACCCAGAAGCCGTGGATCACGTCGCCGGCGCTCAAGGCGAGCCGGATCGAGCGGCCGACCGGGAGGTGGATCTCGTTCGCCGTCTCGAACCACTCGCTCGCGCGGCCGTCCGCGTAGCGCACGCTCCACCACCATTGCCGCCCCGTGACCTCGACCACGAGCGGGTGCTCGCGCTCGGCGCGCGCGATCGCGCGGCCGGTGCGGACGCTCGCGACGAGGAGGACGAGGAGCACGGCGGCGCTCGCGGCCGAGGCGGCGCCGATCACGAGCGCGATGCGCCGCGTGCGAGCCGGGTCGGGAGGCCGCGGCGCGGGCGGCCCGTCGCCGGCGCTCTCTCGGCGCGCGCGGCGTCCGCGCGCGACCGCGAGCGCGAGGGCGACGAGCACCGCCGCGTACACGGCGGCGACCACGGCGAACGAGAGCCACCAGAGATCGGCGATGCGCGCCGCCTGCGGGCCGGCCGGGTCGAGCGCGGCCGGGCGACCGCAGCCCGCGAGCGCGAGAGCGAGCGCGGCGCGCGCGGCGCGCTTCACGGCGACGCGCCCGCGTCGCGCCAGGGAACCGGCTCGCGCAGCAGCTCGGGCTCCATCGTGTGCGCGGCGTCCGAGCGGCCGGGCGCGGCGTCGTGGCGCACGTGGCCGCTCATCGAGCGCACGTACGCGACCAGCATCCAGATCTGGTCCTCCGGGATGCGGCCGCCGAACGCCGGCATCCCCTGCGGGCGCCCCTTCGCGATGGTCTCGAAGATCTGCTCGGGTCGGCTCCCGTAACGCCATTCGGCGTCGATCAGCGGCGGCCCCATGCCGCCCCCGCCGTGCGCGTGGCAGCCGTTGCAGTTGTACCAGCCGTAGAGCGTCTTCCCCTGGGACAGGGCCCAGGCGTTCGCGTCGTACGGGCCGGCGGCCTCGCCGGCGGTCGCCGCGGGCGCGAGCGTGGGACGGGGCGTGCCGCCGGGCACGCGGTGGAAGAGGCGCGCCTCGCGCCCGCAGCCGGCCCCGGACGCCGCCGCGGCGACGGCGAGCGCGAGCGCCGCGGCGCGCCTCACGAGGCGCCGCCGCCCGTCGCCGGGGCCGCCGCGGGGCGGTCGACGCGCGGCACGCCGTACTGCGCGAGGAGCGCGTCGATCGCCTCGCGCCGCGCGGCGAGGACCTCGTCGAGCCGCCGGCGCAGCGCCTCGTCGCCGCGCCGCACCCCCATCGAGACGTCGAACACGAACGGGAGAAAGGGGACGTCGACCTGCGGCTGCACGGGCGCGATCTCGAGCGGGACCGCCTGGCGCGGCGCGAAGTAGCCGGCGAGGGGCCCCCACACGATGGCGACGTCGACGTCGCCGCGCGCGACCGCCTCGACGATGCGCGCGGGCGGGCTCTCCTCGTCGTAGTCGCCCGCCACCATGAACCCGCGCAGGTTCCCGACGATGCCCCGCCGCGAGAGCGCGTGGACGGGCGGCGTGTTGGCGCCGTCGTCGCCGACGAGCTGGACGCCGATGCGCAGCCGGCGCAGCAGCGGGTCGTCGAGCGAGCGCGGCTTCGCGGCCTGCGCGGCCTGCTGGACGAAGACGTACGTCGAGCGGTAGTAGGGCGCGGTCGCGAGCGCCACGTCGGTCGCGGTCGGAAGGCCGGGCACGACGTCGCACGCGCCGCGCAGCAGCGTGTGGCGCAGGAAGCCGCGCCGCTGCGCCCACCAGGTGTACTCGACGCGCCTTCCCAGCGCGGCCGCGAGGAGCTCGGCGAGGCGGTTCTCGAAGCCCTCGCCGCGCGCGTTCGAGAAGGGGAGATTGTTCGGATCGGCGCAGACGCGCAGCACGCCGCGCGCGGTCGCGGCGTCGCGCTCGGGGGCGGCCGCGGCGCGCGGCGCCTCCGCGCCGCCGGCGGCGCGCGCCCGCGCGTCGCCCGCGCGTCCGGCGGGCGCGAGCGCGAGGGCGGCGAGCGCGAGGGCCAGGGCGGCCGCGCCGGCGCCGCCCCGCGCGCGCGGCGCGCGGCCCTCACGGCAGCGCGAAGTCATACAGCACGCCTCCGCGCCGCGTGTAGCGCGGCAAGTCCCGCATCGCGTGTGCGAAGCCGAGCGCGGCGGTCGGGTCCGCGGGATCGAGGCCCGCGCTCACGACGGCGCCCGCCCAGCCCCCGACGCCCGCCAGCACCGCCACGTGCTGGCGGCCGTCGGGCGCGCGATAGCTCACCGGCTGGCCGACGATCCCCGACGCCGTGCGGAAGCGCCAGCGCAGCGCGCCGCTCCGCGCGTCGACCGCCTTGAACCAGCCGTCCATCGTGCCGTAGAAGACGACGTCGCCGGCCGTCGCGAGCGCGCCGCTCCACACCGGAAAGCGCTCCTCGACGGTCCACGCGGCGCGGCCTGCCACGGGATCCCACGCGGAGAGGACGCCGCGGTGCCCGCCCGGTCCCGCGTACATGCGCACGTGGGCGCCTATGTACGGCGTGCCCGCGATGTAGCCGACCTCGACGCCCTGGAAGTCCATGCACAGGTTGTTGTGCGGGATGTAGAGCAGCCTCGTGCGCGGCGACCACGCCGACGGCTGCCAGTCCTTCGCGCCGGGCGCCGCCGGGCAGACGTCGCGCGTCATCCTGCCGACGCCGGTGCCCTTCGCGGGGTTCGGCAGGTAGCGGCCGGTGCGGAGGTCGACGCCGTGCGACGTGTTGACCGGGACGAAGGCCGTCGCCGAGAGGACCTCGCCGGTCCCCCGGTCCAACACGTACACGTATCCGTTTCGGTCGGGGCGGACGAGCACCTTGCGCGCGCGGCCGGCGATCTCGAGGTCGAGCAGCACGCTCTCGTTGACGCCGTCGTAGTCGTGCTGGTCGTGGGGCGTCGTCTGGTACGCCCAGATCGCGCGACCGTCGTCCGGCCGGCGCGCGAACACCGTCGCGGTCCACTTGTTGTCTCCGACGCGCTGGTCGGCGTTCCAGGGGCCGGGGTTCGCCGTGCCGTAGTAGACGAGGTCGAGCTCCGGGTCGTACGTGAGCCAGCCCCAGACCGTGCCGCCGCCGATCTGCCAGGCCTGGGGCGGCCAGGTGTGGACGCCGAGGTCGGCGCCGCGGTCGGCGTCGTAGAACGGGCGGAACTCGGGGCCGATGAGGACGTCGGCGTCGGGGCCGGTGCTGAACGCGCGCCAGGCCTCGCGCCCCGTGCGCGCGTCGAGCGCGGCGAGCCAGCCGCGCACGCCGAGCTCGCCGCCGCTGTTGCCGACGAGCACCTTCCCCTTCACGACGAGGGGTGCCATCGTGATCGTCTCGCCCTTCGCGACGTCGCCGAGCCGCGTCCTCCAGCGCTGCGCGCCGGTGCGCGCGTCGACCGCGACGGCGTGCCCGTCGAGCGTGTTGAAGAACACGAGGCCGTCGGCGTACGCGGCGCCGCGGTTCACGAGATCGCAGCACGCCACCCCTTGCGCGGCCGGCGCCGGCTCGGGATCGAAGCGCCAGCGCAGCGGCGCGCCCGGGCGCCCGAGGTCGAAGGCGAAGAGCGGGTTCGGGAACGGGCCGACGACGTACATCGTGTCGCCCACGACGAGCGGGGCGGCCTCGTGGCCGGGATCGAGCCCGGTCGCGAACGTCCACGCGACGCGGAGCGAGGCGACGTTGTCGCTCCGGATCTCGTCGAGCGGCGAGAAGCGCGTCCCCGCGAAGTCGCGCGCCGCCATGCGCCATTCGCCGTCCGCGGGCGCGGCTTGCGCGCGCGCCGCGGGAGCGGGCGCAGGCGCGGCGGGAAGCGGCGGCACAGGGTCGGGCGGCCAGGCGGCGGGCCGCGCGACGTCGGGATCCGACTGTCGTGGCGAGGGCTCGGCGGGGTGCGCCGGCCGGGCGCGCTCGTCGCTGCACCCGGACAGGGCCGCGCACAGCCAGACGACGAGCGCGGCCGCCCACGGGGCAGGAAGCACAAACTGCATGCGCACCTTGCAAACCGGGCGCGCGCGCCGGCCGCGGCGCCCCACAGCGAGCGCGTTTCGCAAGAGGCGTACCAACCCCGCGAATTTCGGGGTGCGGGTGGACCGCGGCCCGGCGCGGGCGCACCGGGCGCGAAGGCTGGACGCCCGCGGCGCGCCCCGCCGCCTGCCGGCGTCACCAGCGCGCGCGGTGCTCCTCGGCCCAGCCGACGAGGTCGGCGATCTCGACGGGCGTCCCGTCGTCCGCGACGACCGTCCCGTCGAAGCGCCCGAAGCAGACGTGGATCTCGCTCGCGAGGACGCCGAGCTCGAGCCTCGAGGGCTTGTGGAAGAACGGCCGGAACGCGAGGTCCACGCGCTTCGAGCGCGGCGTGCGGATGCGCCACGGCGACGTCCAGGCGCTGCGGTCGTACTCCCACACGAGATGCTCGGAGAGCTTGTGCAGGCGCCCGTCGAGGCACACGCCGTTCTCGGTGGAGCCGGTGCCGTCGGTCCACTTCCCGCCGAGGTTCAGGCCGACGGTGCGTCCGCCCGCCGCCCCGGACGCCGACGCCCAGTTCCACACCGTGCGGTAGGGCCACACGCCGCGGCCGTAGTCGAGGCAGCCGTAGGCGCCGTTCTCGGGGGCGAACGCGTAGCGGTCGCCGCCCACCGCCACGGCGCCGGTCGCGGGACGCGTGTTGTGCTTCGACGTGTACTGGAAACGCGTCGCGCTCCACGGGACGACGACCGAGAGCGTCTCGTGGCCGGGCGGCTTCGCGACGCGCACGTCGGCGACGACCGGGACGCCGCGCGCGTCGAAGGCGACCTCGAGCCGCGTCGCGTCCGGCGCCTCCGTGAACGCGAGATCGAGGCCGCGCCCGCGAAAGCGGATCGCTTCGCCGCCGACGCGCTCCGGCTGCGCGAAGCCGCGGGCGAGCGGCACGCTGGCGTTGCGCTCCACCAGGCGCCCGGTCTCGTACTCGAGGAACCACGCGCTCGCGAGCCCGACGTAGCCGAGGTCCGCGTACGTGACGGAGAGGAGGTGCGTGGACGAGGTGACGCACCAGTAGTCCCAGCGCTTCCTGCGCAGCCGCGCGCCGCGCAGGTTGCAGCGGTGGAGCGGCGTGCGCGACCAGCCGACCGCCGCGGGCTGGAGGCGCCCGTCGGCGGCGCAGAGATCCACCGGCTGGGTGATCTCGCGCTCCGTGCAGCGCCCCGGATCCAACGCGCCCTCCCTGCCTCCGCCCAGCATAGACCACCCCAGGGGAGGTTTGTTAACAAAGGGGTCAGGCCCCGCTTGTCAAGAACGTCGTTCAGAAGGTCGGAGCACGGAGGTGCGGCGGATCCGCGCCGCACGCGCGGAGGGTGACGTGAGCACGCTGCGCGCGGGAACGTGTGCGCTCGCGCTCGAGCCGCCGCTGGGCGTCCCCATGATGGGGTACGGCGCGCGCGTCGGCGTCGCGGAAGGGGTGCTCGACCCGCTCCACGCGCGCGCCCTCTACCTCGCCGCGGACGCCGACGTGCTGCTCGTCGAGTGCGACCTCTGCCTGCTCGCGCCGCCGCAGGCCGATGCCGTGCGCGCGCGTCTCGCCGCGCGGACGGGCGTCCCCGTCGAGCGGATCCTGGTCGGTTGCATCCACACGCACGCCGGCCCCGACACGGGGCTCGGCGCGCTGCTCGCCGGCCGCGAGCCGGACCCCCACGTCGCCGCGCTCCTCGACGCGATCGTCGAGGCCGGCGCGCGCGCGCGGGCGGCGGCCGCGCCCGCGCGGCTCGGCGTGGGCCGCGCGCAGGCGCGCATCGGGCGCAACCGCCGCCGCGAGGACGGCCCGGTAGACCCGGAGGCGCTCGTCGTGCGCGTCGACCGCGAGGGGGGCGCGCCGCTCGCGGTGCTCTACGTGTACGGGTGTCATCCGACGGCGCTCGGGCACGAGAACCTCGCCTACTCGGCGGACTGGGTCGCCGCGGCGGGCGAGGCGATCGCCGCGCGCCTCCCCGGCGCGAACCCGATCTTCGCGCTCGGCGCGCACGCGGACGTCGACCCGCGCACGCGCGGGCTCCTCGACCTGGCGGTCGCGGGGAAGAGCCGCGGCGTCGACCCCGCGACGTGCCGCGCGCTGGGCCGCGAGGTGGGCGAGGCGGTCGCGGCCGCCGCCGCCGGCCTCGCGACCGCGCGCGACGTCGCCGTCCGCGCGGCGGCGGCGCGCGTCGCGATCCCGGCCTGGCGCGCCGACGAGGCGTCGCGGCGCGCCGCGCTCGCGGCGCTCGACCTGCCGCCCGACGCCGAGCCGCGGACCTCCGAGTGGTTCGCCCTCGAGCGCGCCCGCACCGAAGGCCACCCGCCGGCGGAGCGGCGCGAGCGCATCGCGCGCGTGCCCCGCTACGTGCGCGACCGCACCGCGGCGCGCTTCGCGTTCGCCGAGGTCCCGGAGGTGGAGGTGCAGGCGCTCCGGCTCGGCGACGCGCTCCTGCTCGCGCTCCCGCTCGAGCCTACCGTCGACGTCGGCCTCGAGTGGAAGCGCCGCGCGCCCTCGCCGCACGCCGCGGTCGTCGCCATCGCGAACGGCTGGATGCGCTACCTCCCGCACGGGCGGAACTTCGAGGAGCCGGGTGCGCACCTCTCGTACGAGGTGCTCCAGTCGACGCTCGTGCCCGAGGCCGCGGAGCGGCTGCTCGCGTGCGGCGAGCGGCTGGCGCGGGAGCTCGCGTGAAGGCGGAGCGCATCGCCGCGCTGCTGCGCCGCCCCGCCGCCGGCGGGACGGCGGCGGTCGAGGGCTGGCTGCGCAGCGCGCGCCACGGCAAGGAGCGCTCGTTTCTCGTCGTGAACGACGGCTCCTGCCTCGCCGGCCTGCAGGTCGTCGCGGAGCCGGACGTCCCGGGCTACGAGGAGGTCGTGCGGGCGCTCGGGAACGGCGACGCGGTGCGCGTCGCGGGCGAGCTCGCCGACTCGCCGGGAAGCGGCCAGCGCTTCGAGCTGCGCGCGCGGAGCGTCGAGCGGGTCGGGCGCACGGAGCCCGACTACCCGCTCCAGAAGAAGCGGCACGGCTTCGAGTTCCTGCGCACGATCGCGCACCTGCGCCCGCGCACGAACACGATCGGCGCGGTGTGGCGGGTGCGGAACGCGGCGGCCCGCGCGATCCACGCGTTCCTCCAGGCGCGCGGCTTCGTCTGGCTGCACGCCCCCATCATCACGCTCTCGGACGCCGAGGGCGCGGGCGCGATGTTCCGCGTGACGACATTCGACCCCCTGCGGCCGCCGCTCCGCGAGGACGGCGGCGTCGACTGGAGCCGCGACTTCTTCGGCCAGGAGGCGTACCTCACGGTGTCGGCGCAGCTCGAGGCGGAGATCGGCGCGCTCGCGCTCGGAAACGTCTACAGCTTCGGCCCGACGTTCCGCGCCGAGAACTCGAACACGAGCCGCCACCTCGCCGAGTTCTGGATGGTCGAGCCCGAGATGGCGTTCTGCGACCTCGACGGGAACGCCGCGCTGGCCGAGGCGTTCCTGAAGCACCTGTTCCGCGCCGTGCTCGAGGAGTGCGAGGAGGACCTCGGCTTCTTCGACCAGCGGATCCAGCCCGGCGTGGTGGCGACCCTGCGCGCGATCGCGGACGCGTCGTTCGAGCGGCTCACGTACACGGAAGCGGTGTCGGCGCTCCAGCGCAGCGGCGAAGCGTTCGAGTTCCCGCCCGCGTGGGGCGCGGACCTCCAGAGCGAGCACGAGCGCTGGCTGGCGGAGCGCCACGTAGGCCGGCCCGTCGTCGTGACGGACTACCCGGCCGGGATCAAGGCGTTCTACATGTACCTGAACGACGACGAGCGCACGGTGCGCGCGATGGACGTCCTCGTCCCGCGCATCGGCGAGATCGTCGGCGGCTCGCAGCGCGAGCACCGCCACGACGTCCTCGCCCGCCGCATGGACGCGCTCGGCCTCCCCCGCGAGCGCTACGGGTGGTACCTGGACCTGCGCCGCTACGGGAGCGCCCCCCATGCGGGCTTCGGCCTCGGCTTCGAGCGCGCGGTGCAGTTCATGACGGGCATGGCGAACATCCGCGACGTGGCGCCGTTCCCGCGGGTGCCGGGGTACGCGGAGTTCTGAGGGGCCGGGCCGCGGGAGGCGCGGTCGCGCGCGCCGCCCGCGGGGAGGCCGCCTCGCCCCCGGACCGCGCGCGCGCGGCGCTCCGGGCGCGCGCCGCGTCGCCGCCGCGGCCCTCAAGTCCTGGACGCCCTCGGCCGATCCGCTATAACGGTGTTAGCTCCATTAACGGCGTTAACCCGCGCGCCCGCGAGCGCCGTAGGAGCTCTCGAAGCATGTCGCTCCACACGGCCGAACAGCGCCGGCTGCAGCAGCGGTCGGACGTGCGCCGCGTCATTCTCGACGCGGCGGAAGCCCTCCTCGCCGAGGGCGGCTACGAGCAGTTCTCCATCCGCCGGCTCACCGAGCGCTGCGGCTACACCGCGCCCACCCTCTACCATCACTTCGGCGACAAGCTCGGGCTCGTGGAGGCGGTGCTCGAGGCGCGCCTGCGCGACCTCCTGCGCGTCATCCGGCGCGTCCCGCGCTCCGACGACCCGCTCGAGACCATCCGCGCCCGCGCGCGCGCCTTCGTGCGGTTCGGGCTGCGCAACCCCACGCACTACCGCGTGCTCACCGCGCAGCGCGGGCCGACCCCGCGGCCGCTCGCCGCCGCGGAGGAGGCGCGCGGCCTGCTCGAGCAGCCGTGGCGCCAGCTCATCGAGCAGGGCCGGCTCGCGCCGGAGCACCTCGACCTCGCGCAGCAGTCGTTCTTCGCGCTGCTCCACGGGATCATCTCGCTTCCCGCGCGCCGCGACGCCACGGACTGGTCGCCGCAGCTCGCCGAAGCCTCCGTCGACGCCCTCCTGCGCGGCTGGGTCGCGCCCCACCCCGCCGAGCGCTCCGAGCGAGGAACCTCATGACGAGAACGCTCCGCATCGCGGGTCTCGCGCTCGCGCTCGCCGCCGCTTCGGCGTGCGGGGACGGCGAGAAGCCCGCGGAGTCCGGCGGGAAGCCGGTCGTCACGACCCCGGTGAAGCTCACCGACCTCGAGGAGCGCATCGAGGCGACCGGCGAGCTGCGCGCGCAGGACCACGCCGCCGTCGCGGCCGAGGTGCCGGGACAGGTGACCGAGGTCGCCGTGGACGAGGGTCGGTTCGTGGAGGCCGGCGGCATCGTGCTCGCGATCGACCCGCAGAAGCGCGAGCTCGAGCTGAGCACGGCGCGCGCGCGGCTCGCCGAGGCCGCGGCTGCCCTGGAGGACGCGGAGCGAGAGTTCAGGCGCATGAAGCGGCTGCGCGAGCAGGACGTCGCGGCCGAGGCGAAGGTCGACCAGGTCGAGACGCAGCTCGCGCTCGCGCGCTCGCGCCACGCCGCGGCGCAGGCGCAGCTCGGCGTCGCCGAGCGCGCGCTCCAAGACGCGAGCGTGCGCGCCCCGTTCGCGGGCTGGGTCGCCCGCCGCCACGTGAGCCGCGGCGAGTTCGTCCAGGTGGGCCAGGCCCTCTTCGACCTCGTCGCGCTCGACCCCATCGAGGCGGAGTTCCACGTCGCGGAGCGCGACTCCGCGCGGATCGCCCTCGGCCAGGAGGTGCGGGTCACGGTGGAGCCCCATCCAGGCGAGGCGTTCGCCGGGAAGGTCGCCACGATCTCGCCCACGATCGACCCGGCGACGCGCACGCTGCGCGTCGAGGCGCACGTCCCGAACTCGGACGGGCGGCTGCGCCCCGGGCTGTTCGCGCGCGTCGACCTCGGCGTCGCGCTGCGGAAGAACGTGCTCATGGTGCCGGAGGAAGCCGTGCTGCAGCGCGCCGACGGCCAGGTCGTCTTCCGCGCGGGGGCCGAGAACCGCGTGCAGCGCGTGGTCGTCAGGACCGGCGCGCACCGCGACGGGCTGGTCGAGGTGGCGAGCGGCCTCGCGCCCGGCGACGTCGTCGTGACGCGCGGGCAGGCGGGGCTCATCGACGGCGCGCTCGTCTCGCCTCGGAACCCGGACGGAACGCTCTCCCGCACCGACGTGAGCGCGGCCGGCGCCTCCGAGGTCCGCGAAGGAAGCGCGTTCCCGTGAGCCTGATCGACCTCTTCATCCAGCGTCCCATCCTCACGTGGATGCTCACGCTCTCGATGCTGGTGTTCGGCTGGCTGGGCTACCAGCGCCTCGGCGTCGACCAGTTTCCGAAGATGGAGTTCCCCGTCGTCCGGGTCAGCGCCGAGATGGAGGGCGCGAACCCCGAGGTGATGGAGGAGGACGTCACGGACGTCCTCGAGGAGCAGATCAACACCATCGCCGGGGTCCGCAAGCTCAGCTCGAAGTCCGGGCAGGGCGGCTCCACCATCAGCGTCGAGTTCGAGCTCGACACGGACATCGACGTCGCCGCGCAGGACGTGCGCGACCGCCTCGCGCGCGCGCGCATGCTGCTGCCCGAGGAGGTCGAGAACCCGGTCGTCGACAAGATCAACCTGTCGAACTTCCCCATCATGTGGATCCCGCTCAACGGCGACCGCTCGCCGGTCGACATGAGCGAGTTCGTCCGCCGCAGCGTGAAGCCGAAGCTCGAGACCGCCGAGGGCGTGGCCGGCATCCAGCTCTTCGGGCGGCTCGACCGCGAGATCCGCATCTGGCTCGACGGAGAGGCGCTCCGCGCGCGCGGCCTCGCGGCGACGGACGTCCTCGACGCGCTGCGCCGCGAGCACGTCGAGATCCCGGGCGGCCTCGTCGAGAGCCGCGAGATCGAGTACTCGGTGAAGACCGACGCCGAGTACCGCACGCTCGACGAGCTGCGCCGGATGGTGGTGGCGTGGTCCGACGGCGCGCCCGTCCTCCTCCAGGACGTCGCGCGCGTCGAGGACGGCCACGAGGACCAGCGCCTCATCGCCCGCTACGACGGCCGCCCCGCGGTGGGCTTCGGCGTGATGAAGCAGTCGGACGCGAACACGATCGCGGTGGCCGACGAGATCCACCGCCGCGTCGACAAGCTCCAGGAGACGCTTCCCGCGGGCCTCAGCTTCAAGCGCGGGGAGGGCGTCGCCGACTTCTCGCACTCCATCCGCGAGGCGATCTCCGAGACGATCTTCTCGCTCCAGTTCGGCGCCGTCCTCGCGACGCTCACCGTGTTCGGCTTCCTGCGCCGCTGGCGGCCGACGATGATCGTCGGGCTCGCGATCCCGGTCTCGCTCGTCACGACCTTCGGGTTCATGTGGACGCTCGGCTACACGCTGAACACGATGACGCTCCTCGCGATGACGCTCGCGGTGGGCGTCGTGATCGACGACGCCATCGTCGTCCTCGAGAACATCGAGCGCCACCGCGACATGGGCTACGCGCCGCGCGAGGCGGCTTCGCGCGGGACGCGCCAGATCGCCTTCGCGGCGACGGCCGCGACGCTCTCCATCGCCGCGGTCTTCGTGCCGGTGATCTTCGTCGAGGGCATCGTCGGGAACTTCCTCGGCGAGTTCGGCGCGACCGTCGCCATCTCGGTGCTCCTCTCGCTCGTCACGGCGCTCACGCTCACGCCGATGCTCGCGGCGCGGATCCCGCACGCGAAGGAGCGCGCCCACGGGAGCATCTACCACTGGCTCGAGCGCGGGTTCGTCTGGCTCGAGACCCGCTACCGCACGCTGCTCGACTGGACGCTCCGCCACCGCTGGACGACGCTCGGCGTCGCGGCCGTGTCCTTCCTGGTCTCGCTCGGTTTCGCCTCGCAGCTCGGCGCGGAGTTCTTCCCGTCCTCGGACGAGAGCCGCTTCTTCGTGGAGTTCGAGACGCCGCCCGGGACCAGCGTCCAGGGCACGCTCGAGATCCTCAAGAAGAACGAGGAGTGGATCCTCGCCCAGCCCGAGGTGGCGGGCCTCTTCGCGGGCGCGGGCACGGGCCGCCAGGGGAGCGGGCCGCCGCAGCCGACCGAAGGCGTCATGTTCGCGATGCTGAAGCACCCGAGCGAGCGCGAGCGCAGCGCGCAGGAGCTCGTCGTCGAGGCGCGCCGCGCGCTCGGCCAGGTCCCCGGGCAGCGCGTCCTCGTGAGCGACATGTCCGGCATGATGTTCTCCGGCGGCCGCGGCGACTTCGAGATCGACCTGCGCGGGAACGTCGACCTCGACACGCTCGACCGCCTCGCCACGCGGATGATCGAGGAGCTGCAGAGGGCCGGCGGCTTCGTCGACCTCGACAGGAGCCTGAAGCTCGGCCGCCCCGAGCTGCGGGTCACGCCCGACCGCGAGAAGGCCGCAGCGCTCGGCATCGACGCCCGCACGCTCGCGACGACGATCCAAGCCATGATCGGCGGCATGGACGTCGCCGACTTCAAGGAGGCCGGGCGGCGCTACGACATCCGCGTGCGGCTCGACGAGGACGACCGGCGCGAGCCGGCCGCGATCGAGCGGCTGTACGCGCGCGGGCGCGACGGGCGCGTGGTCGAGCTGCGCAACCTCGTGAACGTGGAGAAGACCGCGGCGCCGTCCGAGATCTCGCGCGTCGACCGCCAGCGCAGCGTCACGATCTACGGGAACCTCGAGGGCCGCCCGCTCGGCGAGGCGATCCAGGTGGCGCGCCGGGTCGGCGCGGACATCCTGCCCGAGGGCGTGACGCTCCACCTCTCCGGCGCCGCGGAGGCCTTCGCCGAGGGCATGGAGAGCTTCGGCCTCGCGCTCGTGCTCTCGATCGTCGTGATCTACATGATCCTCGCCGCCCAGTTCGAGAGCCTGATGCACCCGCTCACGGTGATGATGGCGCTTCCGCTCGCCATGGTGGGCGCGATGGGCGGCCTCTACCTGCTCCACCTCGGCGGGAAGCCGGGCATGACCATCAACCTCTTCAGCATCATCGGGATCATCCTCCTGATGGGCCTCGTCACGAAGAACTCGATCCTGCTCGTGGACTACGCGAACGAGCTGCGCCGCGACGGCCTCGACAAGGTGGAGGCGATGAGGCAGGCGGCGCCGGTGCGGCTGCGCCCGGTCCTCATGACGGCGATCTCGATGATCCTCGGCGTCGTGCCCGCGGCGTTCGGGCTGGGCCCCGGCTCGGAGACGCGCGCGCCGATGGCGGTCGCGGCCGGCGCGGGGATGTTCTCGTCGACCTTCCTGACGCTCCTCGTCGTGCCCGTCTTCTACCTGATGCTCGACGACGCGGCGAGCGCGTTGCGCGCGCGGCTGCGCCGCCGCGGCGAGGCCGACGCGGCGCCCGAGCCGGCGCCCCAGCCGAGCGGCGCGGCCTAGGAGCTCGACCCAGGACACGGCCACGGGGCAGGCCGGAGGGCGGAGGGTCGTCCCTCGGCTCCTCCGCTTCGGCGCGCGACCGCTTCAAGCGCGTCGCTGGTGTTGCGCGCAGGGTCCGCGGTG
>Ga0209172_10001809_pt1 | contig 42240 bp, 37 predicted proteins | sample LarsenN4metaG_FD_184113 | JGI IMG/M metagenome (GOLD analysis project Ga0209172, IMG submission 184113) | Hot spring sediment bacterial and archeal communities from British Columbia, Canada, to study Microbial Dark Matter (Phase II) - Larsen... ... | reverse complement strand
TCATAAAAACGTCCGGTTTTAACGTTTATGAATGGCTGAAACCCGCATTCTGCCGTTTATAACATTGAGTGCACAAGTCTTTAGACACTCTGGCTACAGTACAAATGTTTCAAAATGAGAATTGCTGGGATTTGCTGTAAGCGGTGCCATTTCCAGGTACTCTGTTTTGTAAACATTTCAGCACAAGGGACGGTATGGTGGAGGTCTCTCAAACCAACTCGATGAAGTGGGTTAGCGCTCTTTCGACGCGCCCATCACTTGAAGCGGCAGTTGCCGAAGTCATCGAGCAGGCGCAAGATCGCTTGAAGATGTCGCCTGACTTGGGTTTTGTGTTTATCTCGACCTCGTTTGCGAGTGAGTTTCCCCGGCTGCTGCCTCTGTTAGAGGAGCGACTACCGGGGGTGCCCATTGTCGGTTGTAGTGGGGGCGGCATTATTGGGGTTGATGCGAGCGATCGCCCTAAAGAGATTGAGGATGATGACCCTGCCCTAAGTCTGGTTCTGGCAACCTTGCCTGGTGTCAATATTCACCCTTTCTTTATTGAAACGGACGAATTGCCTGACCTGGATGGCTCGCCCGATGTTTGGGTGGACGCGATCGGGGTTGCGCCGAGTGAAGAACCGCACTTTGTTTTGTTAGCAGACCCGTTTGCCGGACGCTTAAACGACCTGCTGCAAGGCTTAGACTATGCCTATCCTGGTGCGGTCAAAGTAGGTGGCCTAGCCAGTGGTGGTGCGGCTGGCAATAACGTGGGTTTATTTTGTGAAGGTGAGTTAGAAAGCAATGGCGTGGTGGGGCTGGCATTGAGCGGCAACATCGTGATTGAAAGTATTGTGGCGCAAGGGTGCCGACCGATTGGGCATCCCTATCGGGTGACGGAAGGCGAGCGCAATATCGTTTTGAGTGTTGAAAAGCAGGAAAACGAGGCGGTGCTAGTTGGCGGAGATAACCCATCGGCTAAAAAGCAAACCCCGCTAGAAGTTTTGCAGGACTTGATTCAAGACTTGAGCGATGACGATCGCGAGTTAGCCCAACGCAACTATGTGTTTGTTGGCATTGCCCAAAATGAATTTAAGTCCAAGTTAGAGCAAGGCGATTTCTTAATTCGTAATTTGTTGGGGGTGGATCCACGCGTTGGTGCGATCGCAATTGGCGATCGCATTCGTCCGGGACAGCGGATTCAGTTTCACCTGCGCGACGCTGAAACATCAGCCGAAGATCTGGAGATGCTGTTGACGCGTTACGTTCGAGAATCAGAAGGGCAACCTGCCCCAATCGGGGCGCTGATGTTTTCGTGTCTGGGGCGTGGTGAAGGGCTTTATGATGAGCCTGACTTTGATTCGAGCTTATTTGCCCGGTACTTGCCGATTCCTTTAGGGGGCTTTTTCTGCAACGGGGAGATTGGCCCAGTCGGCAGTAATACGTTCTTGCATGGGTACACGTCGGTGTTTGGGATTTTTCGCCAGCCGAATAGAGCGTAGTGAGTTATACCAATCGCTTGACAAGAGCGGCCTAACCTGGCGAACCGCTTTCTGAATAGAAGGGCAAATGTGACTTAAGCCTGCGCAGCAGGGTTCTTACTCCACCCTTAACCCCTTTCATTAAACACTGGAACTAACAACACCTGCCGCTATCAGACATCCCACAAAGCAGCCTCAGCCAAGAGCCTACCTAACGCCAGCGTCCGCCATCTCGATTCATGCGGTTAAACCGAGCGTCTTGCAAAGAGTTGCCGATGCCCTTAATAACGCCACGCCCGACTAAACCAATGCCGCGCCCAATCACCTCAGTGAGTACGTAGACGACGCCACTGCCGATAAACGCAACCGCCGCACGAACTCGGGGGGCGATCGCGTCTCGTCCTTCTAGCACCAGCGTCACCACCAGCGGAATGCCAGTTAATTTCTCCAGTTCGCCATTGCGCGGGGCGTAAACAGAGTTGCGGGCAATTCCGGCTTCTGTCAGTGTATAGAGGTTCTGGCGGCTCTCAAAAATGGCGGTAGGTTCAGTCAGGTATTTCTCAGTGCGATAGCGCCAGGACAGGTTATTGCGAAAGCGCTCAACTTCTCGCGTAGAGAGAAGCCGTTTGTCAAAAAAGGTTTGTTTGACTAGCTCAATATTGCCAAAGCGATTGAGTAAGGGTTGAATTACCGCGTTAGCAATCTGAACCATCAGATGGTGCAAAATCATTTCGGCACGGGTCATCGCCTCCACACTACCCGGTGCAAAAACAGCATCATCAATGGTAAGCGGCGCTTGAAAGACGAGGTGTTGCACCAGCTCAACCACAAACGGAATGGGTTCCAGAATCGCGGTTTGGATGCGATCGCCATCATTCAACAACCGATCCACCACAGCGACTTCACCGTCCTGGGTGGGGAAGGTTGAATAGCGTCCCAAAAAATCAATCAGGGATTGCTGCCAGAGGTCATGCAAAATCTCAGACCTGCGTGTCTCTACCGCCTCCGACGAGATTTGCGAAAACCGTAATTCGTCTAACACGGTCTCAAACCGACGCAGAATGATGTAGAGCAATTCTCGCTTTTTGTCGTCGCGGAGAATGTCAATTTCGAGCGGAGCATCCGTCAAGTTGTAAAGCCGCGCTTGCAGCTTACTGCTAGTTGAGTCAAATAACGATGCCTGGATTGATCGCATCGCTGCCGTGGCAACTGGCTCAATCGGAGCCGCACTCCGCACCATTGCCCCTTCTGCGGATGGCGATGTTGCAGTGGGTCGCGTTGGTGGCGGACTCGTTGGAGGCATGGCGCGATCGCCCATTGATGCAACTGGCTCAGTCACAGCAGCTCTCTCAGCGGAGCTTGCAACCGACTCATAGGGAATCTGTGTTTCTCTAGGGTTCGCGAGTAAGCGGTGCAGCAACCAACGCGCCGCAAACAACTCTCGCCGTCGCCCTGTCAAGACCAACTCATCCAGCAAAGACAGTTGAGGATAGCGGAGTTGCGCGTCAATTTCGGCGATCGCGGCATCAATTTGCTGCACCCCAGAAAGCCGCAAATTACGGCGCAGAACTGCCAGCGCAGTTTGGTTGGGGGGAATGGGGTTCGAGGGGGCAGGACGACGCAATACCGGATTGGTGATGGCTTGCATACCCTCAGTCCAATAGGGATAGCCAGCCGCTACCTGACGAATCGCGGGGACTAAATTGGCGATCGCGCGTTGTTTATCACAGTATCCGGTTGCGCCAGTTTGGTAAGCTGTGGCGAGAAAGGCGGGTTCGGTGCGGCGGCTGAGTAGCACCATCGGCAAGGTTGGAAACGCCCCCCGAATTTGCCGACAAAGGGCTAAACCCGATTCTCCAGAACCCAGCAAATCTAAACTTAAGAGTACAACTACGGGTTCTGTCTCGGCTGCTTCAATGACCTCGCGAATCGCCCCTAAAGCAATCACAGCTGAATCAACTTCGCGGAGCAGACGCAAATCGTCAAATTGTTGAAGATGTGCGGCTAAACCCATCCGGAAAAACGGGTCATCTTCAATCAAAACCAACCGAATGAGAGATATTTCAGAACCAGAAACCCCAGAGCGGTTCATAGGAAAAACAGAAAAAGTGGCGCGATCGCATTGACCAATCTTAGGGCATCATACGCGATTCAAAGCAGCCGTAATTGTGTCTCGTAAACTTCTGCTATTGGAATCTCGGTTAAATCTTTGGGGGAAATTGTAATGTGTGCTGGGTCGGTTTCGGCAATCAACTGCTGAGCGGCGGTCAAAATATCCGTTGAAATGTCGTCTAAATCCTCTCGGTTATCAATGTAAGCTTGCAGCGCTTCTAACGGGTGAATGCCCACTCCTGTCCCTAATTCGGGCAAACGGGGGCGCGAAAGTTGGCTGACCAGATTGGGTTGAATCGTGTAGGTATGGGCGATCGCGAGTGCCTGGTGCAGTGCGACTCCATCAATCTGATCAACTTGTTGGGGGCGGAGATGATACACCAAACGCACCACCGCATCTTGAATATCTTGTTGGTGAATCGTGGTCATCAAGCGTGGTTGTGGATCGGTCTGCAATGTAGAAAGATCCACTTCGAGGGTGTGAAAAGCACGCACCGATAGCGGGCAAAACTCAAAGTGGGTTTTGCCTTTCGCCAGATTCACGAAGACATAGCCTTTGGTTTCCTTCGCTTCACTAAAGTCAACCCGCTCAATGCTACCGGGATATACCACGGGCGGATTGTGGCTCAACACCTGATGACAGTGAACATGCCCTAAAGCTACGTAGTCAAAACACGGACGTGTGAGAAACTCTAGCGGCACCGTAAACCCTTTACCCACTGCTAAAAAGCGCTCAGCCCCAAACCGCGCTGTATCGACCATGAGGTGAGCCAGCAGCACCGTCGGCAGCGTTGGGTCAAGTTGACGAATTTCACCTTCAAGAGCGACCCGCAACCGTTCCAGCAATAACCGATTTACCTCACCGAGGGATAAACCTTCCGTCTCGGGGCGGGTGAGCAGGTTCGATCGCGTCAACCAGGGCAGCGTCACGACCTGCACAGCTCCATTCCGTGTCTGAATTGTGTGGGTTTGCAGGCGATCGCCCACCACAATTCCTGGCACCCCTAACGTCCGGTAGATGCAAAGACTGGCCCCACCTGCCCCCTGTGTATGTTGGTCATGGTTCCCCACCAGTAGCACAGCCGGAATTTCCGCATCGGCCAAGCGTCGAAACTGACTGGCAAACGCTTCGTGAACGTAGGGCGGCGGCGTTGCATCGGGAAACGCATCTCCCCCAAACAGGACTAGATCGACGGGTTCGGCGATCGCCCGGTCGATGCAAGCGCTCAAGGTCTGACGAAAATCTTCAAGACGCGTATTAATGCCTGTTTCAGGGTTGATTTTGCCGTGGGCAAAACCGCTTCCCATGTGGACATCCGAAAAGTGTAGAATCTGGAGCATTGGTACAAGCCAACTACTGCAAGTATTGTTGCATAGATTCTTCACCTGAATTGATGGGTAAATTTACCGGGCCGTCTAAGCCGACAACGAGTTTATGAAATAAGCAGAGAATCTCTAAATCAGATTTAAGATTGGGCTTGCCCTTTTACTTTCTTCAAACTCTTCTAAAGCTCCAGTAAAAGCACGCAGTTAAATGTACTAGGACAAGCTGGAAAGTGCTTAAATGGACCCGATTTCAGAATTTCAGCGGTTCTTGTCCTGATTGCCAAACGCAGCAGATGAACTTAGGAAATGTGATCGCGTCAGCTCAGAATCGCAAGAAGACATTTTACAGAGACTTTCGAGATGGTCAGTTCTGTCCGTAAGATCAAAAAAAGTTTGGTCAATTTCCCTGTGATGGCTATCGAACACGAGCGTATTCTGGCAGCAATTGATATTGGCACCAACTCGATCCACATGGTCGTGGTGCGAGTGCTACCCGTTCTCCCTGGCTTTTCCATTATTGCTAAGGAGAAAACAACCGTTCGCCTGGGCGATCGCGATAAAGCGACTGGCAACTTAACCGATGCGGCAATGCAACGGGCGATCGAGGCGTTGCATCGATGTCAAACCATTGCGCAGTCACTCAATGCCGAGTCCACAATTGCGGTTGCGACCAGTGCCGTGCGAGAAGCACCCAATGGGCGTGCTTTTTTGCACCGAGTCGAAGAAGAATTGGGTCTATGGGTCAATCTCATCTCTGGGACTGAAGAAGCTCGCCGCATCTACTTAGGCGTGCTGTCAGGCATGGAGTTTAACGAAAAGCCCCATATCGTTATCGATATTGGAGGTGGCTCAACCGAGCTGATTTTAGGCGATGGTCACGAACCGCAAAGTCTCAGCAGCACAAAGGTAGGTGCCGTGCGGCTGACCTCTGAATTTGTCACAACCGATCCGATTAGTGAGGCCGAGTTTCAGGTTTTGCAGGCTTACATTCGGGGCATGTTGGAGCGCTCGGTCGATGAGCTAAAATCTCACCTTCACCCGGATGATCTGCCCCGCTTAATTGGCACCTCTGGCACGATTGAGACGCTGGCTTGCATCCACGCGCGCCTGACCTCTGGTGTATTGCCGAGCCCATTGCAGGGCTACAGTTTAAGCTTGACGGATTTACAAGACATTGTGAATCGTTTGCGGTGCATGAGTTATGCCGAACGGCTGCAAATTCCGGGGCTGAACGATCGCCGTGCTGAAATTATTCTGGCTGGGGCACTGATCCTGCAAGAAGCGATGCTGATGTTGGGGATGGAGTCGATCACGATTTGTGAGCGATCGCTGCGCGAAGGGATGATTGTTGACTGGATGCTGACCCACGGGTTAATCGAAGACCGCATGCGGTTTCAAAGCTCGGTGCGAGAGCGCAGCATTCTTCGAATTGCCCAGCGCTATCGAATCAACCTGTTCCACAGTGAGCAAGTGGCTGACTTGGCTCTGAGTATCTTTGATCAAACCAAGGGCACGCTGCACAACTGGGGCGACGAAGAACGCGAATTGCTGTGGGCGGCAGCGATTTTGCACAACAGTGGCCACCATGTCAGCCATGATTCCCATCACAAGCATTCCTACTATCTAATTCGCAACAGCGATTTGCTTGGCTACAACGAGATCGAAATTGAGACGATCGCCAATCTGGCTCGTTATCACCGTAAGAGCAACCCCAAAAAGAAGCACGAAAACTATCGCAACCTCACCAGCAAAAAGCATCGCCGCATTGTCGAGCAACTCAGTCCAATTTTGCGATTAGCGGTTGCCCTCGATCGCCGTCAAATTGGTGCGGTTAAGCGCGTTGTGTGCCAGTACCATCCCGAAGCGGGTGAATTGAAACTTTTGCTAGAACCAACTCGAATTGGCGATGAGTGTGCGTTAGAGCTGTGGAGTCTCAACCTCAAGAAGCCGAGTTTTGAAGACCAATATGGGTTAAAAGTGGTGCCCGTTTTGGAATCGGCGGCCTGGTCGGTGTTGTGAAATAGGTAGCCCTGTAAAGTGGCACTTTTTCCAGCCGGATAAAGTCTAAACCTCTATCACTCAACCCTCTGACCATGAAAATTCACTCTGTTTTAAGCCTCGCGATCGCGGGTACTTGTCTGGTGGGAGTTGTCTCTCTGCCTGACTTCTCGTCAACGGTCGCTCAGGCGCAAACCGCTGCTCGCTGGCAAACCTACCGGGCTGGCAATCTTTACACCATCCAATTTCCCCAGGGTTGGCAGGTGACGGGGGATACCGACTATCTCATGCTGACTAACTTTGACCTTAACAAAGGTGGTGGCACAGCTCCCCAGTCGGCCATTAAGACAGATATCGCGATCTTTCCCCAACCGTTTGACACGGTAGTTCAAAAAGCGCAGCAGGGAAAGTACACCGACGCGGGCGATCGCATCATCAAACGCGGTGCTTTGAAACTGGGTGGGCGTGATGCTTACCGCCGCTGGACTACTGACTCGAACTTTGATTTTCCTGACGCAATCACTACCTATGTGCGCTATGGCAATCAAACGGTTTCCATCACTAGCTTTTACACAAAGCAAAATCCCAGCGCAGTGCCGACGATTCAACAGATACACGGCTCCTTCCGACTGTTGAAATAAGGGGTGAAAGTCAAAACCCGATGCTGTACTAGACCTGTGGAAGAGGGTGGTGCTTTAGAGATGTCAGTCTTGCTGTCAGGGACGTTTCGCGAAACGTCCTTACAGTGAGTCAACCACACGTCTAGTACACTAACCCCCAGCCCCAGACTTATTAAAAAGTCGGGGTTTTTGGGAGTTGAGCGATCGCCCTTAACAAGAGTGCAACTTAGTTGAAAACGAGATTGTTCGCGCTTTTACGTGCGCTAGCATGAGCAACATTAACAAGGCTCGCCCCTGGCTATAGCGATCTCAAAACGGTTTCTACTGCCTGCTTTAAAGTTGGCAATTCTTGTTCAATAACAACCCAAACAATATCAAGGTCGATCTCGAAATAGTTGTGGGTCAGGATGTTTCGCATCCCAATCATTTTTGTCCAAGGGATTGCTGGGTATTTCTCTCTGGTTTCTGGAGCAAGCGAGCGAGCCGCTTCGCCAATTACTTGTAGATTTTGAATGAACCAGGTTTGAATTAACTCATTCTGCTCAAATGCTTGCCTGCCTTGTATGGCATAACGATTTATCCGCTCAATTGCCTCTAAAATATCACGCAGTTTTTCGCGATCGTCTCTCATAAGGGCACTGCCTCACTGAGTACGCGATCGCGAATGCGTTGCCGCAACCCTTTTTCGGTGACGACATCAACAGAGCACTCCAGCAGGTCTTGCAGTTCCATCAGCAAGCCACCCAGGTCAAACAGACTGCGATTGGGTTCCAAATCAACCAAAAAATCAACATCACTGGCTGCATCTGCCTCATCTCGCGCAACGGAGCCAAAAATGCGGACATTGTAAGCACCATGCTTGGCTGCAACCGCCAAAATTGCTTCCCGCTTTTCTTGCAAATGCTGCTTAATTGTCACGGTCAAACCCTCTTACCGTCTCTCCATCACCTTATCACTGGGTTATTTTGCGTAATACGGCTTGAGTGATTAGATGGTCAGAAAGCTCAGGTGCTACTTTGTTCTAGCCTATTTCTTCAACCCGACCAAACCAAAACCCCAACCTTTTCAAAAAGTCGGGGTTTTGCAGAATTTGAGCGATCGCCTCTGCTATCTAATCAATCCAGCGGACTTGAACGAAGCGGGCGGGCTTGCCGAAGTAATCGGGGGTGATAGTGACGCGATCGATCGCCAGGTTAAAAGGAACGGCTGTCGTGACATACTTTTGAGCCAGTGCGCCGAGGTTGGGGGCGATTTGGGTGGTCAAAACGGCGGCTGTGCTGAATCCGACGATGGATGACAGGGGATTGCGGGGAAGCAGGGTCGTAATGCCCATTGCCATGCCTGCCATAACCAGCACACTGACGGATAAATTGGTGCCACAGCGGGGATGCACAGCGAGATCCCAATTGCCGGAGGTGATCCGATGCAGGGCGGTTTGGGCCGCCTGACGTAGCTCATCGAGTTCGATTTGGCCGTAGAGGTAAAAGCCCTTTTCGGTAGACAGGCCACCTAAGCCATCGTAAGTACTGCCCTGGTCGGGCCGACTGCGATCGCTCAGTACCCAGACGGTCGCATGTTCAAGCGCGTGGACTTGGCGCAGCATCAACAATTCCTTTAAACCTGGCACGAAGGGAAGTTGCCGTAAAACTTCGGTGTCTTGCCCAAACCGAGGCGTTTGCTGAAATGGGGCCAGCATCATGTCGGTTAGCTCGGTTCCCCATGACCAAAGTGAAGGCGTACCCGAAATGGAGTGAGTCATAGCAGCAAATCCTTCAAGCAAACAGCAAAGTATTTTCAACTCTAGCGTGTGTGTTTTGAGGGGGTTGGGGAACTTAGCAAATTTTTGCTTGGGATGGAGGCCAGGAACAAGAAAGGAGAGATGGAAGTCAGGGTGTGGGGATGTACGTAAGTAGAATGGCGAAGAGGGGAGAGGTTTAGCAGTAAGATGCGACTGGATTGGTAGATGAAGTCTCTTTGGAGGCGGGCTGTGTAACGGGTGTCATTGGACGAGGCGTATGGACAGCAAAACAGTGCTTGATTTGGCAAGGATGGGCAACACCGAGGCGATCGCCTTTCTGCTAAATCAATGGCTCAAGCCTTACTACGTGTTGGTGACTGTTACAGCATTAGAGACGTGTTTGCAGGTCAGCATAAAAGGGGCACAGCCGCCGCTGCCAGAGTTGTTTGTTGATTTGGTGGCGGGTCACTTGTCTCAGCTGCAGGTGCCGTTTGAGCAGGTGGAGTTGTTGGGGTATGCCTTAGCTGCTGAAAAGCCTGCGTGGAGCCAGCTACTTGATTTGCACGAGGATAGGATACCTTTGGCTGTCTTAGAGCCACCAGCCTCAGAAAAAAATGGATTGCCTTTGCCCGCTTTGCCTGCAAACCAGCCAAAAGCTTTGGTTAAAAAAACACCTGAATCCTCAACGATCGCCCGCTCGCTCCCTAACTTGGCAGGGCAGCGCTCAGTCCAAAATTATTATCTTTCGCAACTAAAAACGCCAAATGAAAAGGAGCAACATCGACCGCAAACAATTATTGGGTTGATTGGGCTGGCGGCGCTGTTGTCATCAGTAGCGATCGTGGTTTACAACCAGTTTGTGCCGCAGACGGCAGTGTCTCCATCTAAGCCGACAGCGGAGGCGGCAGGGGAGGCGAGTCAAACTGCCCCTAAAATAGTTGACACCAGCAAGTCTAATGCGAATGCGTCAACTCGTGCGACCGCTGCATCTTCTGCGGCAAAGACTGGGACTTCTGGAAATGCAACGGCGACTCGCGAGGGTGAGACTAAAACAGCGAAGCGATCGCCCAATCCCATCTCTAATTTGGTGAACCGGGGGGTTGCTGTTGTTGTCGATGCCAAGGTTTCAAGTGAGGTAGAGCGACTGAGGAAGGAGTATGAAACCTTTCAAGTGCTAGCGCAGTATGAGCCTCAGATTTATCAACAGTTTCAAGAGCAGTTAAAAGCGGCAGCCCAAAATAATGCGCTAACGCCTGAGAAAATTCAAGAAATTGGGCGGAATTTAGGAGTTTCGGTGATTCCAAAATACGTCCAACTCACCTCCGATCTCGCCCTGCTAGATTTTGCGACAACCCGGTTTAATTTGTTGCAGCAGCAGGCTAAGCGCCAGCCTGAAGTCTGTCGAGCCGAACTGATGACCCGTGGCCCCAACTCAGTCAGTGCTTCTATGAGTTCTAATTTGAAGGAGTTAGACGGGGTGCTTGCGACGGTGATTCAAACGGGGGCGACGCAACCTGTTGCTAACAAAAGCGGGGCAAGGGGGCGAGCCGCACTTGAGAAGGTGATGGTAGAGATGGGCGATCGCTACGGTAATGAGATTTTTAAGGCCACTGACCCAAAGGCCAAGATCGCGCCGCAAAAAGCGTGTGAAATGGTGAATGACTTTTGGGCCTTTCTGCTCAACTTGCCGGATGCTGAGGCGGCATCGGCCTTGCGCTTGCTGTGGACAATGAATCTTTCATCTCAGTGATGCCTGATTCTTGGCGGGTTGCCGAGACAAACCGTTCAATCCCCGCTAGGTCAACGTGAATTTGTATTGTTTGATAATGTCCATTGGCGGCTAACAAATCGGCGACGGTCGGAGCCTGACCCGCCATCAATTCAACCAGCCAAATGCCTCTGGGTTGTAAATAGAGGGGCGCGATCGCAATCAAGTGCTGCACACTGGCTAACCCGTCTGTGCCACCATCAAGGGCTAGATGCGGTTCGTGCTGGGTAACTTCAGGCTGGAGGCTGGGCACAACCGCTGTGGGAATGTAGGGTGGGTTTGAGACAATCCCCTGAAGCTGACCTTTGAGCGGGGTGAGTGGCTCTAACCAACTACCGTGATAAAACTGGATTCGGTTTTTCAGGTGATACGCGGTGGCGTTGGCTTGGGCGATCGCAAGTGCCGCTTCACTATAATCGACCGCGTGGATCGTCGCTTTGGGAAAAGTGGTTGCTAGACCCAGTGCGATCGCACCACTGCCAGTGCCAAGGTCGGCCCAATGGCTATTCGCTGAGTCTAACCCTGCTAAATTCAGCGCTTGTTGAGCCAAGTCGATGATCAACTCTGTCTCAGGCCGAGGAATTAAGACATCCGGTGAGACGCGCAACCAAAAATCGCGCCAGGGGGCAAACCCAAGCAGGTGTTGCAGCGGTTTGCGCTGTTCAACTCGCTGTTGCCAGAGGATTTTCAAGTCTTCCCAGGGCAGGCGTAACTGCACCGAGCGATCGCCCATCCCTCCTAAGCGCAGATCTAAACGGCTGAGGTCAGACATGAGCGACAGCAACCAATCGACTTCGTTGCTAGGAATGTTGGTTGAGATTGCCTGTTGCTGTGCCTGAGTACGCCACTGCCAGACTTGGGGCCGCTCGACCGAAAATCGGCACTCTCCCCAGTGCTGAGTGAAGGGGTTATTTGCAAACGTGTCCATGTCAGTCGATTACAGCCAGGATGACACTGACCGTTGCTTCCGCAAATCAACAGAGTCGGCCAAACTCGCGCCCTGCCAATCGAGCGGATGCACCTCTCCCGTCGGAACAACACTGACATTCACGCGTTTAGCTGCCATTTTGGCTGACTTTGCTGCTCCAACCGGACGGCTTGCCTTGCGTTTTGGCGGAGGGGCTGACTTTTTAGGTGGGGGGGACTGTTTCGCAGCAACGGGTTTGCGGGCTACTTTTTTAGGTCGAGCGCGGCGTGCGGGTGTAGGTGTGGGTGCCACAGGCATAACTCCACCGGGGTAGCCATTCACCACCATGGGTAGATCGGCGTACGACACAGCAGGTGCGGTTGGCAATTGCTGATAGGGTTGCCCTTGTGTCACTTGAGCAGCAGGCGAGATCGCTGGTTTGGTTTGTTTGGCAACAGGTGTCGTTTTGACCTTGACTCGCCGCCGCCCCTGCTGCGGTCGCTTTAATGCCTGAGTCAGCACAAATGACCCGGCAATGCAGCTGAGGGGAATTGCCAGAAACCACCAGAGCGGCAAAGTGGTCTGGTTATTGGTCGCAACGGTGGCGTTGCGCTGTAGGGCATTGTTTGTCGCGGTTTGCGCTGGGCTGGGGATGGTCTGAGCGGTTGGGGACTGCCCCGGTTGATTGGGGGCTTGCCCTTCAACCCAATTAGGGCTAAGCAAACTGCCGAGTGAGCCAAAGGCAATTAAAACCAGGGCGCACCACAAACCACCCCAAAAAATAAAGGCGCGCGTCTCTAGCAGGCGAACTAAGATCGTCGTTGCTTTCACGACGGGGGTTGCCGCAACCTCCTCGTGGGGGGCGTTTACTTCTGATTGGTCCTGGTTGAGATCGCCGTTCATACCCTGCCTCGATCAATAAATAGAATAAAGATTCGCTCTAACGACGCTTGATTCTTTAATATTTAGACATTAATGAATCGGAACGTTTCAACTGCAAAATCAAAGTGTCAAACTAACTTTACGGATTAGGCGTATTCCAAATTTTACTCAAACCTGACAGAATGCATCCCTGTGATGCAAAAATCAGCAATAAACTTGAAACAACATTCCTTAGCCCCCCCTTTTTAGCTCCAGAAATAACAAATTTTTAGAATTTATAGTTTTCAGAATTTTCAACCATGATTTCAGCGATGCGTGTGTTTGTGTTACTCTTCAACGCCGGAACCGATAACGAGGGGATCCATACTATTCGGATGGGCGATCGCAATCTGGTTTTAATGTTTGAAGAAGCCGATGATGCGACACGGTACGCAATGCTGCTCGAAGCTCAAGATTTTCCAGTGCCAACGGTAGAAGCCATTGACCGCGAAGAAATCGAGGAGTTTTGTCAAAGCGTCGGGTATGACTGTAAATTTGTGCCGACTGGCTTTGTGCCTCAAACGGAAGCCGATCGCCTGCTGTTAGCACCTCCTGAAAACAATCTTGATACAACCAACTGGCAAGATGGCAAAGAGCCAGAACCCGCCGCAGGTGAACCTGACCGCACCATGTCAGATGCCGAGTTAGAGCGCATTCGCCGTAAGCTCGAAGGTTTGCTGTAGGTAAGCTAGCGCAAAGTTGGGTGGTGTGCCTCCTCCTTATTTCAGATACTCCAGTCGTTTGAAGATTTCTGAAGAGATTTCGCCTACCATAGCTGCAATATCGGTTTCAGCATCAGCACTGTCCCCTGGAACGGTGGTAATAGCTGACGCAATATCCGTATATTTACGGAACTATTACCGATAGATCATGTTGAATGCTGATAAAACATTCTGAAAAGTTATTCAGACTCGACAGATGTTTGGATCGCTGTTGCAAAGCTGTTTCCCAGACATTCCTCAAGCCGCAAGGAGATAAACATGCAGTCCTCTGCCCCAGGCTCGCTTCGACGCAAGTGGAAATTTTCTCTCTTGCGATCGGTTGGGTCACGGCTCTTTCTTTCCATTTTGGGTGGCTCCTTAGTGGGTTTAGGGTTAACATCCTTGCTGTCTTACCGTGAACTGGCCCGTCAGTCAGAAGCCGAGTTGCTGTCTAGCCTGCAGGTGAAAGCGCAAAATCTGGGTGGCGAATTTGAGACTTTTCAAAACTCGACCCATTTACTTGCTGATGCACTTGTCACGCTGCATGCTTCTGGCGAAAAACGCGAACAGGTGTATGTCGATCTGATCCGGCGGGCTTTGCAAACATCGCCCCTGGCAACCGGGTTAGGCTTTGGGCAACCCCCCAACAATCGCTTGCTGATTCCCGATCGCCAGTATGCTTACCCCTACGCAATTCGGCGGCCTAAAGATCGGGCGATCGTGGCGAAAGGGGGTGAGTCAGACCCTTCCTTTTACCAGGAAGAGTATTTTACGCAGCCGATTAAAGCAGGCAGACCTGTTTGGCTAGAGCCAGTCAGCTATCGGGAAACCACGCTCGAACCGCCCCGTGATCTGGTCACCACCAGCTACACACTGCCCGTCTACAGCGAAAAGAAACAACTGTTGGGCGTGCTGAGCCAAGACCTTGAACTGGGCTTTTTGAGTGGTGAGCTAAACCGCAGCGTTATGCGAGATGCTGGCAACTTTGTGTTGGTTAGTGCCCAGGGTAATTTGATCGCGTATCCCCCCGATCCTAAGCAGGCGATCGCCCTTAAACCCTTTCGGCAGTTGAGCAACTACGAGGGGTTGTGGAACCACATTCAGCAGAGTTTTAGTCGCGGTGAAAAAAGTGGCATTGTGCAGTGGCGCGACGCCAACGGGGCAAAATCTTTTTGGGCGTTTGAGCAGATTCCCAGTAACAATTGGGTGCTGATGGCGGAGGTGCCGCAATCGGTAGTGTTGGGGCCAGTCATTCGCTTCACGGCGTTGGGCACGCTCGGCTCGGTGCTGGGGGCTTCGCTCTTGCAAGGGGTGGTGGTGGCGCTGTTTGTGCGGCATCTCAACCGTCGCCTGCAACCGATTATGGATGAGTGCAATCGCCTGGCTGAAACGAATGCCAAGAGTGAGGAGTTGATGAGCCGTGAAGATGAATTGGGACGGCTGACAATTTCGTTTTATGCGCTTTTGGGTCAGGTAACGGTGAATGAACGCCGCCTGCGTAAGGAAATGCAACGCTCTGAACAAGCCTTACAAGCCTTGCAGCAGACGCAGGCGCAACTAATTCAAACCGAGAAGATGTCAAGTCTGGGGCAGTTGGTGGCAGGCGTTGCCCACGAGATCAATAATCCGATCAACTTTATCTACGGCAACCTGCCCCATGCGGTGAACTATACGCAGGACTTGCTGCACCTGGTCGATTTGTACGATCGCAAGTACGGTGACAACGATCCTGAAATTCAGCAGTTTCGCGAAGAAATTGAGCTGGAGTTTTTGATCGAGGACTTGCAAAAAATGCTGGCGTCGATGCAAATCGGCACCGATCGCATTCGTGAAATCGTCCTCTCACTTCGCAATTTCTCGCGACTTGACGAAGCGGAGATGAAACGGGTCAACATTCACGACGGGATCGACAGCACCATTTTGATTTTGCAAAACCGTCTAAAGCCCAAGCCTGACCATCCTGGGATCGAGGTTGTGAAGCACTATGGTGAGTTGCCGCTGGTCGAGTGCTACGCCGGACAGCTCAATCAGGTGTTTATGAATATTTTGAGCAATGCGGTTGATGCCTTAGACAAGTACACCGCCAAGCGATCGCCGGATGATATTAGTGCTGAGCCGCCGACCATTATGATCACAACGCAATTGTTGCATGGCAAAGTTAATGGGAATACGGTGATTCGCTTTGGGGACGGCAATACTAAAGTACCAATGGTGCGAATCTCTATTCGTGACAATGGTGCGGGTATCTCAAAAGAGCATTTGTCGAAGCTGTTCGACCCTTTCTTTACCACTAAACCGATCGGTCAGGGCACTGGGTTAGGACTCTCGATTAGCTACCAGATTATTTGTGAGAAGCATAAGGGCGAACTGCGGTGCGTCTCTGAGCCAGGGAAAGGCGCTGACTTTATCATTGAAATTCCGGTGCGACACCCAGACATCAGCAAAACAACCTGAAGAGATCGCGCTTCTAGTGGTGATTCTAGATTCAATCTTAAAGAATATACGGATGGTATCAGAATTGGGTAGAAAGGGAAGAGTGGTCTTTTGAATGAGCGATTTTGCTAATGAAACTCAATCCTTTAGTCTTTGGCGTCGCGCTGGCGATCGTTGGCCTGACTCCTCTAGCCGCAAAGGCTCAACAGTCAGCAAATGCGTGTGTGGTGAAAGCCTCTGCCAGTGACAGCCCCGGTGGTCAAATTACAAATTTGAGCCGCGCTAAAAACCTGGCCCGTCAAGCGGCTGAGGAGGCCAATGGGGGAATTGGAGTTTACCGAGCAGAAGCTTCGATGCATGGTTCGATCGGACAGACCCCCTGCACGCCAAATGAAAATGGCACCTGGACGTTTACGTTTACTGGAGGTGCCCCTGGTGAAGCGCCAACGGTTGAAAGTGCTGTGACCGTGAATCCCAGCAATTGGGAAATTTCGGTTGATTATAACGGTCCGATTCGCCCGAGTGCGAAGGTTAGCGAATAAACTTGTTCTTTGACTTCCGGGCTACAACCGCCAGGATCGTGTGGCTTTAGCCTCGTCCTAAATTGAGCGTAATCCCTAAAAGTCCCCCCATTTTGGGGATGCTGAGACAAGGAAATTTAAGCTCATTTCAGTCTTTTGAATGATGGCCCTCTTCCGCATCCTACGGTGTACACAGATCTTTCATCAACATGCTAAACACTGATGGGATCCCCCTTAATCCCCCTTAAAAAGGGGGACTTTAACGGAATTTAATTTAGCTCCCTCCTTTTTAAGGAGGGCTGGGGAGGATCAGCTTGACTTGTGTGTACACGGTAGCTTCCGCGTCAGTAAAAAGATTTGAACGGCAAAGCGCCAATACATCAGTACGCGATCGCGGCTCAAAGTCCGTTGCACTCGCCTATTTGCTGAAGGTTGCATTACAATGAATGCGACGTTTCAGGGGCGATCGCGGTGAAAATTTTGCAGTGGGTCGGTCGGGCTGATCGCATGGGGATGCTGCGCTGATGCCGCGTACCCCAACACTGACCTATGATCGCGGCACATTGATTTTGCATCCACCCCCGCGCAGCAAAGAGTGGATGGACTATGCCGTTTGGGATGATCGGATTGAGCGTTTTAGAATTCCGGCAATCCACTATCGGGATGTGGTTTTGGCGTTGCGAGCCGATGGCATTGAGCTGCAAGACAATGCCAAAGCTTTTCAATCAATTACGCTGGTGCCCAGTCTGGAGATGCAGCCTTATCCTCATCAGCAGGAGGCACTCGATGCCTGGCGGCAAGCCGGACGCAAGGGGCTAGTGGTGCTGCCAACTGCCGCCGGAAAGACCTACCTGGCGCAACTGGCGATGCAGGCGACCCAGCGCAGCACGTTAATTATGGTGCCAACCCTGGATCTGATGCACCAGTGGTATGCTCACCTGCTGGCGGCTTTCCCCGATGCAGAGATTGGGTTGTTGGGAGGGGGCTCGCGCGATCGCACGCCGATTTTGATTTCTACCTATGACAGTGCCGCAATTCACGCGGAATCGTTGGGCAATCAGTATGGACTGCTGATTTTTGATGAGTGTCATCACCTGCCGAGTGATTTTAATCGGGTCATTGCGGAGTACGCGATCGCCCCTTACCGCCTGGGGTTGACGGCTACGCCCGAACGGACTGATGGCAGGCACGCTGATTTAGCAAGCTTGGTCGGGGCAGAAGTCTATCGTCGTACTGCGGCAGAATTGTCAGGCTCGACGTTGGCACAACACGAAGCGGTGCAAATCAAGGTGCGTCTCTCGCTCAAAGAAAGGCAACGATATGATGAGTTGATTCGCCTGCGGAACCAGTTTTTGCAAGACTCCAACATCTTTTTGGGCAGTGTGCAGGGCTGGCAGCGATTTGTGCAAGCGAGTGCCCGCTCTAAAGCCGGTCGTAAAGCGATGTTAGCTCACCGTGAGGCGCGGGCGATCGCCTTTGGCACGGAGGGTAAACTGCGGGTGTTGGCTGACTTACTGGGAAATCACCACCCTGAACGCACGCTAATCTTCACGGATGACAACGCCACGGTTTATCGCATCTCTGAAGCGTTTTTGGTTCCGGCAATTACGCACCAGACGGGGGTTAAAGAACGCCACGACATTCTGCAACGGTTTAAGCAAGGTGACTATCGCACGCTGGTAGCCTCGCGGGTGTTAAACGAAGGGGTGGATGTGCCAGATGCCAGTGTGGCGATCGTTCTGTCAGGCACAGGTTCAACCCGTGAGTACATTCAGCGTTTAGGCCGCATTCTCAGAAAGGGGAATGACCCCAACAAGCGAGCGCTGCTCTACGAGATCATTGCTGAAGACACTGCCGAGGAAAATGTTTCACGTCGGCGCAAGGGCGAAACACCGAAGCGATCGCGCCCGCCGTCTGATCAATTAGAACTGGTTCCTAACCTCTACGCAGTGCCACCCTCAACGATGCCGAGAGCCGCAGAACAGGCGATCGACTGGGATGATGAGTGACAAGTTTTCTCTCGTAAAAAAGGCTTTCTCTAGAGCAATCGATTCCGAGCCAGCAGCCCTTGGGGGCACGCCCTCAAACCCCCGGGAGGGGCCGAACCGCCTCCCCTCGCCTCCCCTGCGGAAGGTGTTGCTGATTCCAGTGTTGGATCAAAGGGTTTAAGGGTGGGGTGGGAACCCTGCTGCGCAGGCTTAAGCGACATTTTGCCTTCTACACAAAAAGCAGTTCGTTAGTTCAAACAGCCTTAGTCAGGGCGATCGCCCTTCGTAACCTCCGCCTCACCTTACCCGTACCTTCGATCAGCGATCAAAGCGTCAAACTTGCAACCCGTACCGTTTGGCTAGCTAACCATTCAAAACCCACCCGCACCACCTTGCGGGGGTTGTAGGGGAGTGAGGCCCCTACGAGCGGGGGAACGGGGGGAAGTCCCCCGATCTTGCGGCTCCGCCGCCCCCAAATCTCCGCTAAATCCCAGTCCTAAAGCTACAAAAACCAACCAGTATCAAGATGCCAAGGCAAAACTCGCCCCTCACCATCCTTTACGCCGCATCAGCAACCGGGCTAGGCTTCTTCTTCGGAAGCAGTTTGAGCGTTTGATAAGCAACCCCAGACAAGACAGGCAAAAACTCAGGCCGTAAGAGGCGATCGTCATATTTGCTCATACGTTTCGCATTTTCTGCAATGCAGACTTCCAAAAACTTCTCCAACGTCAGGTTGAGCGTAAACGACTTCACCCCCGTTGCCGTAAAGCCCTTTTGAGAAGAACTTTCCTTCTTTTTCTTCTTCGTGATACCTGTGAGGTTATCAAGGCGACGTTGCAAAGCCCCAGAGTATTGCCAGAGCGAGTTAAACGGGCGCAACCAGCCTTTGCCTTCTTGAATTTGCTTGTAGGCAATCCAGTTAATGAAGAAAGTCATGTGACGCGCTTCTTCATCGAGAATGGGGTCAAAAATGGTGAACAGCGCTTCGGGCATGAGTTTACTCTGACGCGCAATCTCAAACAGGCCAAAGGCAAAGAATGAGTCAAAACACTCACCATAGCCAAACCGGATAAATTCAGGCTCCAGATCGGCAGGAATTTCAGGTGCCTCCTTATCCGGTACGTTGACGTTATAACGGTCAATCAAATACTGAATCACGCGTCCGTGTCGAGCTTCCTCCCTTCCTTGCAGGGCGATCGCCTCGCGGATCGTCGGATCTTTAACAGTTGCAGCATACATATCGAGCATTTGACCGGCTCTACTTTCAGTGCGCAGAGCCTCATCCCAAAAAGGAATACCGCGTAACCGATCCAGAGTTGTGCCATCTAATTGGGGCCAGGGAAGTTCTTCGGGTTCATACAGTAAGTGACTGTTCATGAACCAGTCGCACAATAGCTGCTTGTGTTCTTCAGATCCAATTCTCATGCCTAACTCCACTTATTTGATCAACTCAGCAGGCAATGAACAAATGATGACCAAGTCTATCGTATGGAAACAAAGAAGGGGAAGGCGAAGATAAGAAAATATTCTTCAAGAAGAAAATTTGGTTGTCGTGTCTCTGGGCATTCCCGAAATTGAGACGCAAGCAGAAATGTAGGCTAGGTCAGCAGAACAAGACAAGATTCTCGGTTATGGTGAGAGGCAATGTGATTCAACCGGGTTTGATGGCCGTTCGTTACCCAACTGTTTTGGCGCTTGATTTTGATGGCGTGATTTGCGACGGTTTGAAGGAATACTTTCAAACTGCCTGGAATGCCTACTGTAAGGTGTGGCAGCAAGAGTTAACAGTGCCCCCCACTGAGCTAGCCGAGCCATTTTACCGTTTGCGCCCAGTCGTCGAGACGGGTTGGGAAATGCCACTGGTGATTCGGGCGTTGCTGCGCGGGGAAAGCGAAGCGAACATTTTGCAGGGGTGGAGCGCGATCGCCCAGAGCCTCATCGCAGAGGAACAGCTCGACCCCAAGATGTTAGCAGCGACGGTAGATGGTATCCGCGATCGCTGGATTGCAACTGACTTAGATAGCTGGCTGGCAGAGCATCGCTTTTACCCCGGTGTAATTGAGCGGTTGCAGACCATTTTGGATAGCGGTTTGCAAACACTGATTGTTAGCACCAAAGAAGGCCGCTTTATCCAACAATTGCTTGAGCAGCAGGGGGTACGCCTGGGCGACCTGACGATTTTGGGTAAGGAAATCAAGCAACCCAAAGCACAAACGTTACGGGAGTTAGCCACCGCATCAAGTGAACCGCCCGTGATCTGGTTTGTGGAAGACCGTTTCAAGACGTTGTTGGGTGTGCAAAAGCAACCCGACTTAGCCGATGTCTCACTCTTCTTAGCAGATTGGGGTTACAACACGGTTGGCGAACGGGCTGTGGCTGAACAAAATGAGGGCATTCGCCTGATCTCGCTGGCGCAATTTACTCAGGATTTTTCGGCGTGGGTATAGCGTGTCTATGCGGCTGGGCGGCAGAGCTAGAGATTAACCTGTGATGTGGATCAGTAAAAATAGCGAGGTTGCTCACGCGATCTGGCTATCTACATCAGGGGCGATCGCTGTTTTGCCTCACGGCTCAAACTGATAAACATCAGTCCTGGTCTTGTTTTCACTCACCTTGCAGAAACCAGAAATCCTTGATGATGAAAACATCAACTTCTGGTTCCTCAAATCTGTAAGCCCTATGAAACCCCACCAATATCGTCACCAAATCTTTCGCTGGAAAACCGCCAATGACCCAATTGCCCGCTATCGCTTACATATTGAGGCGATCGCGCTCAGCGGCGAGTCGATTCACCGGGCCCAATGGGAGTTTGAAACCTTCCGTGGGTTACTCACGTTTTTGAATCGGCACTTTCCCGAAATTGATGCTGGCTCGATTCAGTTTCAAGTTGCTTAATCGTGATTGAAGGGTTGGTCTGAGCGCGATCGCGAGCAGACTAAACACTTATTCAAAATTCAGAGTGCTTCCTACTTTCTAAATTTGCTCTCTATCGAGCGATCGCGCTCCCCTATACCAAAATCAGTATTCGTAATAGTTAAGCTCGCAAATCAGTCGAATCGCGGTTACTTTTCCCGATGTTGCATTTCATGCAAAGGGTTTGTAAGTTTTGCTTCGTGTCATCTCCACCCTTAGAGCGCGGCAGGATGTGATCCACATGTAGCGTAATGCCATGCTGTTTAACCGAGCGACCGCAGCTACAGCAAGTCCAATTATCACGAGCTAAAATTTCCCACCATAAACCCGTTCGAATAAATTGATAACTATCTAATTCAGGTAGCTGAATGGCTTCATTTAATTCATCTGGTTGTGCTTTTGATTTCTTTTGATACCAGTGGGAAGCTCCGCCATTTCGATACCAATTGATATAAGAATCCAGTAAACTTTCTAACTGGTGCTCTTTTCCTTTCTCAATATCAATTGATGCATCGAGCAAAGGATAAAGTGCAGCGAATGCTATTTGTAAACTGAAAAGGCTAGTTTCAAAACTAACAGGCAGGTAGTAAATTGGCGAATGAAACTGTAAAGCTTCAGACCAGCCAAACCAGTCTTGATATAAAACCTCTGAGAAGTTTATAAACTCGTGCGAATAAGAATGATAAATATGGTTCAAGGTGAAAATATTATTTAGGGTTTGAAAGTTTTCAACTAGCAAGTTTTTCCAAATTGATAAAACTTTAGTGTTAAGCGACGGTTCTAGATGAGTCAATAAATGAAGAAAGATACCTAAACTTCCATCTGACTCCATCATGTAATAAAGCCTACCAATATGATGGTTGTAGGGTTTACCTGCTTTATTGATAACTTCTAGAGGTTGATTTTTTCGTTTTCCTCCAATTCCGATTAATACATAGGGTTGATCTCTATTATTTTCTGAATGCTTTCGGTGACTAGGTGAACGTAATATTGTTAATTTTTCGTATGGTTCTATCTGATAAATCTCTTGAATTAGTTCTAGACTTTCAGTAATCAGGCGATCTAATCGGGGAAAGAAGTAGTTTTGTAGCGTGTTTAACCTAGTTTTTAGATCTGGAATTTGAAAGATTGATAAGTCTTTCGATTCAAAAACGAGGTCTGTTTCGAACACTCTTCTCTTACTGGGCATCAGGGATATTCCAGACTAGTACCTTCTACTAATTTTATTTTCTAGTAGCTAGTTAAAGATCCGGATTGAGCGTTATCAGACTGAGATTTTGCTTGTTTGATGCTTCAACCAACGGATCCTTAAAATCGAAGAGATTTAGGCATCAGAATTCCTCAGTTTTCGAGTAGAAGCCAGCAAATCGTAGGGGCAGGTTTAGCAGACAAATTGGGCGATTTAATAGGCATCTAACCGCAAAACCCGCCCTTACCCAAATTGAATTTCTGTTTCTAAAACCTCTTACACCAAATAGGTAGCCCAGACGGCAACAACCTCTGGCGAACCGTACCAAATGCCACCCTTGGGCGAGTGATTGACACCATCCAGGGTTAAATTTTCGGCTCCGATCAGGTGAGCGGCGGTGATTGGCGTAATGCCGTCGCCCCAACATGCGCCTTCGCCCACGGTGAGCTTGTAGCTGCTGAATGCCAGCCAACTGCGGAAGCGATCGCCAAAAATGGCCTTACCTGCCACGCAGATGTATTGCACATCAGAGTTATAAAACGCACCGGGATAGGTGTCATTCACAAAATTGAGATTCTTCAGCGTCCAGCGTTCCTGACTCATATGGGGCGTGCCCAGCGTCACCAGCGTTGCCACCGAAGACTTCGCAAACCAGCAACAGTCAGAGTTATCTTGAGGATGCACACAGTAAGCCTTCTCACCGAGGTAGATGCGAGCCAACCACCCCCCGGCTGAGTGGCCGACTAAATTGATCTTGTCTACGCCAAACTCACGCTTGACCTGCTGCACTGTTTCATCCAGGCGGCGCAAAATGGGCGTTACCGATCTCCCCCCCACAGTCGGCACCCACTCCCACCAGCGCAACGGCACCACCACCGCAGGATGGTTGAGGCTCTGCAAGGTTTGCTGCATCACCTGATATTCGCTGGCTCCGGCAAGATAGCCGGGAAGAATCACCGTTGGCAGTTGCATGGGTTCAACAAAATGTGAAGTTTCTTTACTAACTACTCTAAAATCTAAACACTCTTATTGTGTCGTATTTGGCTTGTGACTCTCGGTACTCTCTACGGAATTAGTGTGGGTCCAGGTGACCCCGAGCTTTTAACTATTAAGGGTTTGCGCCGATTACAGCAAGCCTCGGTGGTCGCATTTCCGGCAGGGCTGCACGGCAAGCCCGGTTTTGCCCAACGCATCATCGCCAGCCACCTGCAGCCAGAGCAGCTTCTTTTGCCACTGGAGTTTCCTTTTGTGCTGGAAATGGAAGTGTTGTCGCAGGCGTGGCAAGTAGCCGCCAAAGCGGTTTGGGCATACCTCAGCCAGGGGCAAGATGTCGCGTTTGCCTGTGAAGGCGATGTCAGCTTCTACAGCACTTTTACCTATCTGGCCCAGACCTTACAGACCCTTTATCCAGAAGCGCAGGTTGAGGCAGTGCCGGGTGTGTGTTCCCCGTTGGCGGCAGCTAGCATGGCGGGTCTACCGATCACGGTGCGGCAAGAGAAGTTAGTGGTATTGCCAGCGCTCTATGCGATCGCGGAGCTAGAAACGGCGGTGCAATGGGCAGAAGTGGTGGTGCTAATGAAGGTTAGCTCAGTCTACTCGCAGGTTTGGCAAGTTTTGAAACAGCACAATTTACTCACCAGCAGTTTTGTCGTTGAGTGGGCGACCAACCCTCAGCAAGTGATTCACCGCGATCTGCAAGACAAGCCCGATTTGCAGTTGCCCTATTTCTCGTTGTTGATTGTGCAGAAGTCGGGATGAGGGATGCATCTTACAACTGAGCTGTTTTAGTTAAAGACGCTGAGGTTGAGGTGTTGCACGATTTGCTCAATCAAAAATAGGCCAGCGACGGAGTTACCTGTGGCATCGAGCGGGGGACTGTAGCAGGCGATCGCCCCTTCCCCCGGTATAATCGCCAAAATCGCTCCACTCACGCCTGATTTCAGCGGTAGCCCGATCCGCACGGCAAATTCGCCCGATGCTTCGTAGAGGCCACAGGTCAACATCAGTGCATTCACAATCCGTTGGTGCAGGGGCGAGATGTCAGGGCGAGGTTGCGCCAGCAGCAAGCCTAACCGGGCGAGGTCAGAGACATTACCTGACAGACAGCAGATGTGGTTGTAGGTGTCGAGTGTTGTTTCAATATCATCCAGATGTCCGGCTTTGTGGAGTAAGCGCGCGATCGTCCGGTTGGCTTCATTGCCGAGCGATCGCACCGAAGCCAGCATTTGTTCATCAAGCTTGAAGTTGCTTTTAGCGTGGAGATTGAGCCATTCGCAGAGTTTGTCGCAGCGATCGGCACTGGTTGCTCCGGGCAGATGGGAGGCCAAAGTGATCGCGCCACTGTTAATCATCGGGTTACGGGGGAAGCCCTCATCGACCATCAGCTGTGGCACTGAGTGAAACGATTGGTCTGAGGGTCGCATCCCAACGTGCTTAAAGACGGCATCCTGGCCCAATAACTCTAGCAAAAACAGCAGCAAAAACGGCTTCATCACGCTCATCAAGACAAATGGTTGACGCATATTACCAACCATTGCCGCTTGTCCGTCGATGCGCTGCACCTGAACGGCGAGCCAGGTCGGGTCTGCGGCGGCCAAAAGCGGAATGTAATCGGGTAAATGTCCGGTTCCGATTTGATTTCGGGCTTGTACTGACCAGGTTGCTAGGCGTCCCTGATCCAAGCCCTGTAGTTTAGGAAGAACGTTCAGCAAAGAGATCGCCACAAAAGTACCAACGCTATTCTTGCGTAATTTTCTCGCAATGAGTGGTAGTTTTGCCGTTTCGTTGGCAGGCTTTGACATTTGTGGCGGAAGTTTCGGTGCGATCGCCCTAGTGGTCTGCCAAGCCAACTTCGCCAAGTAGAGAAAACGAATGCCCAATAATGCCCAATGGCTCAATCACTATCGACCCTGAAAATTTCTTTTGGTGAACTGCTAGTCAACCCGTTTGGTATGAGTTGCAAACACCCACCCTTCTTTGCCCGTCGCCTCTAACCGCACCTTCACCCATTGCTTATCGGGGCTTTCTTCGAGCACGGTGAATTTTTGGTTATAGGTGACAATGCCAATTTTTGAAGCTCTCCGGCTTGGTTCGGTTCTCAAGTTTAAGCCGCGTCGCAGCGATACCTGACCTGTGTAACCTTCCGCTTGAGGGCTGGGTGATGGACTCGGACTCGCAGCGGGACTAGCCGCAGGTTTTGCCGCTGCTGGAGCTGCCTGCACCACTTTCGGCGAAGGACTGGGTTTGGCGATCTTCTTCTGCGCTTGCCGCACGGCTGGATTGTCATTGGGAAACATCGGCTTAGGAGGTGGTGCCGTCAGTTGTGCAATGACCTGTCGTGCCAGCAGATAGCTCCCCCCAGCAACGATAGAGATCGCTAGAAAGAAGCCTAAAAATACTTTCAGTAACCCTGACCACATCGGCTTAACCCATGCCAGAACCAACGCGCCACATTCTAGCGTAAAAGCCAGAAAGCGGGGATCAAAACATCTGAAAAAGGCATGAGTCTTATTGTTGCAGGCGATCGCTCAACCGTCCTTGACGCGAAGCCATCCGCGCTTTACCCGAAGCCGCCCACTCTTGCAAAAAGTGAATCTGCTCTTGGGCAGTACGAGCCAGCGGAATGATTTGGCTGGCAGCTTCTAACACATCGTCGGTGTTGAAGTCACGATTTTGGCTAAAGCCGATGTGCATTGCCTCAATAATCGTCTGCTCAATCTCCGCCCCCGAAAAGTCGGGCGTTTCGTAAGCGAGGCGATCGAGGTCAAATTGCTTTAAGGTGTGGGGGCGTAGGCGCGAGAGATGCACATCAAAAATTGCCTTCCGTTCTTCTTGAGTCGGCAAACCAACAAAAAAGATCTCGTCAAATCGCCCTTTACGTAGCATTTCAGGCGGCAGAGATTGAATGTTGTTAGCAGTTGCGACCACGAACACGGGGGATGTTTTTTCGGCCAGCCATGTGATGAACGTGCCAAATACCCGCCCAGAAGTCCCCGCATCGCCACGCCCATCGATTCCAGAAAAGGCTTTGTCGATCTCGTCAATCCACAGAATGCAGGGAGCAAGCGCCTCCGCCAGTTGAATCATTTGGCGCGTGCGCGACTCTGACTCACCGACTAACCCGGCAAACAAGCGGCCCACATCTAACCGGAGGAGCGGCAGATGCCAATGGTGGGCGATCGCCTTAGCCGTTAAGGATTTTCCAGTGCCTTGAATGCCGACCAGCAGCAACCCGCGTGGATGAGGTAAGCCATATTGCCGCGCCTTTTCAGAAAAGGCACCGCCGCGCCGCAATAACCAATCCTTGAGGTTGTCTAACCCACCGATGTCAGAGATGTTAGCGCTGGTCGGGTAAAAGTCGAGAATCTGGGTTTGGCGAATCGTTTGTCGCTTTTCTTCCAGAATTAGATCGACATCTTCGGGGCGCACCTGTGCATGGGTAGCGATCGCCCGTGCCAGCACCCGCCGAATCCGCTCCAGCGACAAGCCCTGACACGATCGCACCAGGTCATCCATCACCCGCGGCTCCAGGTTTTGCCCCAACGCCCCGATCAACCGCTCGATCTCTACCTGGATCTCAGAACCCGTCGGTAAAGGAAAATCGAGGATCGTCAGCACCTCGCCCAACTCATCAGGAATCGTGACCTGGGGCGACACCAACACGATATTTTTAGGCTGCGATTTCAGTGTGCGGGCTAAGTTGCGGAGCTTACGGGCGATCGAGACATCTTCTAAAAAGCGGTGAAAGTCGCGCAAGATAAAGACCGCGGCTGCGCTTGCCGGAAGTTTCTCAACTAACTCCAGCGCTTGCAGGGGGTTGCGTTTGCCAAACCCCACATCATTTGGATTGCCCTGGTAGCCGTCCACAAAGTCCCAGGTGTAAACGGCCCGGTTGCCCTGCTGCTTCGCCGATTGCGCGATCGCTGCTTCCAGTCGTTCTTCTTCCAGAGTCGGAATATAAATCAGCGGGTAACGCGCCCGCAGCAACAGTTCAAATTCTTCGCTGAAATTCATAGGCACTTGGGGGCATCGGAATCTGGGAGAAATCAGGTCAGGGAAAAATTTAATCAAGCAATGAGCCTGACTTAAAATTGCCTGCCTAATTTAGGGTAGCGGACAATTCCATATCTCCTGCCTCCTCTCCTGCTCACGTTGTTCCCTGGGCGATCGCGGTCTTCAAACTCCGACAAAACTCACCCATCGCTTTAATGCCTGCTTCGGGCGAACCTTCGGCTAACCGTTTCACAACAGCACTGCCTACAATAACGGCATCGGCGCCCCAATCCATCACCTGTCGGGCATGTTCTGGTTGAGAAATGCCAAAACCAACACCGAGCGGCTTATCAGTCACGGTTCGCAATTCAGTCAGCAGATCTTTAACGCGCGACTGCACTTGAGTTCTCATGCCCGTTACCCCGGTGGTGCTGACCAGGTAAACAAACCCCTGCGACTGTTGGGCGATCGCGGTAATTCGTTCTTTGGGACTGGTGGGTGCAATCAACAGCGTTAACTCAACGCCATGCTCGGCGGCTGGTTTGAGTAGGGTATCGGCTTCTTCAAGTGGCAGGTCGGGCACCACTAGCCCTTTCACACCTACACTAGAAAGCTGTTGGAGAAACTTGTCAATGCCCCGGTTCAAGATGGGGTTGTAGTAGGTGAAGAGAATGATTGGTGCCCGTAGATTAGGGCTGACCTGTTGCACCACCTCTAGCACAGAATCAAGCCTGGTGCCTTTTTCAAGGGCGCGAGTCGCCGCTGCCTGAATCACCGGGCCATCTGCTAATGGATCGGAGTAAGGTACGCCCAACTCAATTAAGTCGGCACCGCTCGTATCTAACGTTTGCAGTGCTTTGGCAGTTGTTTCCAGGTCTGGATCGCCTGCTGTGATAAAAGGGATCAGAGCGCACTGAGCACGTTCGCGAAGATACTCAAATTGTTGAGAAACCGAAGTCATTCTTTCTGCTGATTCACTGAATGGGCGAACCTCCATTGTCGCATTTACAGTTACTCACTTTTTCGACTTTGCGGAAGCTTTTTCTTGTTCGACTTCAGCTTGAAGTTTTTCTAACTCTTCGGGCGTCATCTCATCCAACCGCTTTTGCAACATGGCATCTTCATATTCACGCCGTTGCTGGTGGTAGGTCATATTGTGCGTCACAGCGCGATACACGTAGGTAGCGAGCCAGCCAATCACCCCACCCGTCAAAAGCAGCTGAGTCCAGATTCCCGCCGAGAAACCGTCTAAGCCAAACAGTTTCAAGGCCAGATATAACCCGCCTCCGGCAATAAAGATGCCAAAACCAATTCCGATCGCGTCAATTCGTCGCATACCTGGGATACTTTACGCTTCAATCGTGCGTCGCTTGGGCCGGAAGTTGAGGAAGGGAGCTAGCAACAACAAACCGGGGAAGAACAAAAATACTAAAAAATACATGAATGCACGCTCAAACGAGCTGGCAACATACCAGCGCTGATTGAGGTAGAAATAAAGACCGGCCGGAATCACAACCAAGAAAGCCCCTGCCAAAGCTAAGTAGAGCAGAGCGACAAGGATATCAATATTGCTCACCATAGGTTAACCCGACACATAATCAACTTTAGCTATCTTACCGCTAGCGCGGATTGAGTACAGTAATCGACCTGGCAAATCTTTCAATAGACAGGGGTTGCTTGCTTCTATGTTGCGGCTGGTCAGATGGCAGTAGCTGGAGAATTTTAGCGATTTGAATAGACAACTGTTGCACTCTAAATCAGCTTGAATTTCCCGAAACAGCGCGATCGCCCGGATTCAATAGACCCCGATCGCCTGCACATCCATGCGAAACTCTCCAGGTTCAAAGTTTGGGTTCAGCGCTCCGTCATACTCAAATTTGCTCAGCATCAGTTGAATCGAGCGAATCTGAGCTGTATTTAAGGGGCGTGAGTTGGGTTGGGTTTTCGCCCGAAACACCGGAACCATTTGGGTGAAAGGAATGCGAATCGTCATCCATTCGTTGGCGGTGGTGTCAAATGAGTAAGCGTAGGCGACGCTATCCCACTGGGTTTCATCACGCAGCAAGAGTTTATAGCGTTGCCCGTCGCCTTTGATTTGCAGGGTGATGCCGCTATAGCGAGACAGGTCAAGGGCTGACTCAAAGTTGCGCGATCGCACCGAAGCGAACCCACCAGAGTTGGCTGTTGAAACATTGCCTGCAAACCGCGCAACCCCATCTTGCAAACGAAACGAACTTGCACTCACACCGCCCATGACGACATCGTCTAGCGCCCCCCAAGTCTGCGCGAGTGCTTCATCGGGCTGGGTGAAGTCAAACAAAATGTTTGCCTGGGGCTGAGGCGGTTGCGGTGGAGGTGGGGCATTAAAAAACATGCGACGGAGCCAACGAAAGAATGGAATCGGTTCAAAAAAAGTGAGCGTTTGAAACAAGCGGACAATTGCGCTAGCCATAACAAACCGAGGGTATACAGGGAAAGCAACGGGCGATCGCGGAGTTTAGACAGGGGGGCGATCTCGATGGCTGCTTTTCTCTAGTCTAATAGCTGACAAAAAAAGGCGCGATAGCGCGCCTTCGTTTACCTATTAATCGAGAGAGAGAAGATTAGTCGTCTCCGTCATCATCGCCATCGCCATCGTCATCGCCTGGGGTGATCGAGGTGTTGTCATCATCGTCGTCATCATCGCCATCGTCATCCCCGTCGTCATCGCCTGGGGTGATCGAGGTGTTGTCATCATCATCGTCGTCGCCATCATCGTCGCCGTTGTCATCGTCGCCTGGCGTGATTGTGGTGGTATCGTCGTCGTCATCATCCCCTGGGGTTGGGTTGGGAGTGGTGGTTGTGTCATCACTAGTTTCGGGTGCATTGGCAATTTGCTTCAGCCCAACTAAACCTGGGAAGACACGGCTTGGTAAACCGACGACTTGATAGGTCGAGATCACCCGACGCTTGCGGCCCAAAGCACGGCCACGGCCCTGCTCGCGCTCGACCACGTAAATGCGTCCATTGTCATCATTCTCAACCACGACTTGCACCGCACGTCTCGCGTAGACGGTATAAGTCAAGTTGCCGAAAATGACATCGTTATCGTTATCATCCCCATCGTCATTATCCCCGTACTGACCCGTGACCAGGGATGTCGGCTGGAACAGGCGCACAGTCGAAGCAGAAACATTGGTGTTGATAAAGGTGAAATTAGCGGCGGCTGTGTAAGTCGAGCTAGTCACATTAACAACAGTGTTGCTGCCCCCACTAGGTAACGGTGTAGATGGGGTAAAGGTGGAACCGTTATTGTTGGTGCCAACCACAGGGGTGTAGGAGGTAAAAGTACCACCAGGGCTAACGCTAAACGCAACATCACCTGCGGTTTTACCTTCTAACTTGTTGTTGCCCTGCTCAAACTTAAACTCTGTTTGACGGCGGGCAGTTCCCACAAAGGAAACAGAGGAGTTGGTGCCAAAGCTAACGTAACCAGGCCCTTCGCCCTTAATTTCGTATTTGGTAATACCTGTTGACGATAAGGTGCCTTGTTGCTTGATTTCAAACGGAGCGTTGATCGAAATTGTGCTGTCGAGTACGCCTAGCTTACCTTCGACCTTAAATTCTTGTGTTCCCGGTGTGCCAACGCTTTGCACCTTAAAGTCGGTGGTTGGTCCGTTATAAGAAATCTCACCATCTGAGGGGTCAAGATCGGTGCCCGCACTGGGAATCACGTTCTCGCCCTTAAACTCAAACTTGATCCGACGACCGAGCGTAGAGGGTAAGTTGCCACTACCGGAGGTGGAACGAAACTGCAAGTCAGCCGGTAGACCAATAAAGTCACCCGTCAGATTCGCATCAAAATCACCCACGCTGAGCAAGCCCGCCTCTGCTGTGTACTGAGTGCTGGACTCAGTTGATAAAGTGACGGATGTGCTGGGTAAAAAGACGAGCGGTGCTGTACCCGTTTGCTGAGGGCTAATCAGCGTTCCACCCTGAATAAAAGCAGGGGAATAGGTGTTGAGCGTGAAATTTAACGCAGTGGGTACGCCTTGATATAAGACAGGGCTACCGTTGGCGGTAAAGGCGACCCCTGAGAGTTGGCCTTCGAGTCTGCCAGTATCCCCAGCATCAGGCAACCCATTGGCATTGGTGTCGGTAAAGCTGCTTGCATTGGGAATGAAGCGCGAATTGGTAGATGTGCCGTTGGGTGTAACGAGGCGTAAGGTTTGAACGGCTGCATCAAAGAGAATAGGGCCACCTGTTGTTGGGTTTGTACAACCACAGGTTCCTGGGTTTGTAGAAGTTGTGCCAGGCAGGAAAAATGCGGCTTGACCTGTAGCTTGACCACTTGTGACAGGGATATCGGCTTGGGCTGGAGCCGCGATCGCGATGCTGCCAGCAAACAAACCTAAATAAACAGTGAGACGGATCGATTGATTCATCACAAGAATCCTCAATAGGTGTAGGTGAACGCAAAGCTAGAGATGAGGGGGCTAGATAATCTGAGTTGACAAAAATCTTGTCCGGAGTGGGGGAACGACCCGGCGAAGAGGGTAGACAACCTGAGCGAGAAAGAAATTAGACTCGCAGGTTTGCGATCGCCCGTTTAAGGTTTTCTCTATTAAAGAGGCGATCGCGCCTCTGAAAGTTCCCGGTGTAACCAGATTGTTTTTTGGTAACAATTGGCACATCAGATGATCGGTGCGTATTGACTTAGAACGAGAAAGTCGTTCGCAGGGCACCGATGTAGATTGTGTCGTTATTGGCATTCTGACGAGGATTGAAGACAACGATAAAACCAGGTGTGACGCTGATGTTGTCAGTCAGACGAATGCGATAAAACGCTTCGAGATGGTAAGTCGAATCGGGTTGACCACCTGGCCCCGCCAGCAAGTTACCGTTAGTCGCAAATTCAGGAATGTTGCGGCCATTCGGTAGATCACTGTTGATAATGCGCGGGGGTTGCCCGAAGTAGAGGGCTGCTAAGTTGCCACGTCCACCCAGGTCAGGGAAGTTAAGAAACGCCATCCAGTTGATTGTTTCAACGTTCCCGTCTTCGTCTTCAAGCTGTGAGTTGGTATAGCCACCCCAGCCGCCAAGCGTAATGCCAGGTGTAATACGCCATGAGACAGTAGCGCCGACTGCATTAGTTTTCAGTGGTGCCCGCCCGGTCAAGGGGTTTGCGATCGCCATCTGATCGTCGCCGACAAAGGTGCCCAAATTACCCAGCGGAGAATAGGCATTCACATATTGCAGAGCCAGGTCGATTGTGTCAGTTGGGCTAAAGGTCAACTGCGCACCAACGGCGTTGCCACCCAGACGACTGCCAAAAATGCCCCCATTCTCAGGGTCGTTGGCTCGGTTTGCAAAATACACCCCTTGTAAGCTAAGCGCTGGTGAAATTTGCCAGTCAAAACCGACACCTGCACCGCTGCCATTGATGTTGACAATCGGGTTACGCTGAGCAAACAGCGATAATGGCCCCTGACCGGCGCTCTCGATCCGGTTGGCACCCCGGAAGACGTTCACCATGTTGACCCCGGCTGCGCCTGCAATCACAGCAAAGTTATTGCCAATCAGTTGGCGGTAGGTCAGGTCACTCAACACAACATCGCCACCTGTATCGCCGGTGTAGCCTAACCGCACATCATTGGTTAGCTGAAAACTACCAAACACGTCTCCTGTACCGGCTTGCAAACCCGTGAACAAAAGGCTGCGCTCACTCAGTTGGGTCAGTAAGCTCAACTGCACGTTGGTCACGACGTTGACGTTGTTCGCGTCATCTTCAAAGTCAAACCCGGCGATCGATACATTACCAGCGCTACGGCCTTGCACCCCAACCACCGCTTGCCCAAACAGCTTGGTCGTGGTCGAAAATTGCTGTTTCTCTAGAGTGGTTGTGCGGGCTTCAAGGCTATCGACTCGACCTCTTAAGGTGGCGAGTTCGGCGGCAAATTCTTCTTGCAGTTTGCGTAAGGCGTCGAGGTCTTCTTTTTTAACAAAGTCAGACGTATTGGCTGCAATTAACTCACTGATGCGGTCAAGACACGCATTGACCCCAGCCGCAAACTCATAACGAGTCAGAGCCTGGTTGCCCCGGAATGTGCGATCGGGATAACCCACAATGCAACCATAGCGCTCAACTAGCGACTGCAACGCTTGAAAGGCCCAATCAGTCGGGCGCACGTCAGAAAGTTGAGAAACAGAGGTGACTTGCTCTAACACAGTCGCATCTTCTGACTCTGGCTCTGAACTTGTCAAAGATGAGTCAGTGGTTGGGGCTAGTTCATCTGAAGCTGGGCTAAGAGCCTCTGGGGTCTCAGCGGTTAAGGACTCCGCTCGGACTGGGCTAGCCGTCTGTACTGCACCACCTAACAGTAACAACGCGATCGCAGACGTAGTTAGGTAAGAAAGTGGACGTTGACGTAATACAGGTGACTTCATTGCGAATAAAAATCCTTTTCCATAAAACGACTCCTTCTCCTCAAAGGTTGATGGGAGATGCTCCTGGGGAACACACACCACTCTCACGAGAGAAAAAATGGTCATACAATAGAGCGCCGAAGTAAAAGCCTCAGCGCTTCTCGTGCCAGCCGCGATCGTGGTCTTCGCGCTAGCTAAATTACTCTCTGAGACGGCAAACTATCTCAGAAGTTCCATCAACTGGCAATATGCCCAAAATTGTTACAAACAGAACAACTATCCACGGAAATTTATGTAAAAGCGCTCTGCAATCCATACAGTCCCGGTAGCACACCTGCCAAATCACCTACGACGATGTAAGGCGGATAGGCTGTGTAAGAATTGGGACACTGGCTACAGTCGCGGCGGGTATTTGCAAGCCGTTGGTTAATTTATTGAATGATGGAAATCTAATCAATCCTTATCAGGTTTATGCCAAGTTCTATTCAGAAAACGACAAATATAGAGGATTCACGCCCCAACCCTGCAAAGATTGAATGAATTCAAAAGAAAGCTTTTGCTATTTCAGTAGAGTGATTCGCTAGTTATATAGAGAGTTGGTTTAAAGCGGAGATTTGGGGGCGGCGGAGCCGCAAGATCGGGGGACTTCCCCCCGCGCCCCCGCTGTGTAGGGGCCTCACCCCCCTACAACCCCCGCAAGGTCATGCGTGTTGGTGTTGAATGGCCAGCTAGCCAGATGTTGAGGGTAAGAAGATCGGCACTCTGAGCATTTACAGAGGGTACGGGTGAGGTGAGGCGACGGTTACAAGCGAGATCGCTCGTTGGATTGGAATGGGGCAAAATTCCTAATAGGCTAGATCGTCTGCTTACTTTTGAGCAGAGTCATTCAGTAAGTACTTCTGCAGAAACTGCACAGTGGCGTAGAACTGGTAGTCAATGTTTGGCTTTTTCGCGAAGCCATGACCCTCATCTTTTGCCATCAAGTACCAGACGGGCGTGTCACTCTTCCGAACCGTCTCGACGATCTGTTCTGCTTCTGCGACTGGAACGCGCGGGTCATTCTGGCCATGAATCACGAACAGCGGCTTTTTAATGCGATTCGCGTTTGTCAACGGCGAAATCTTGATCAAGAATTCGCGCATTTTAGGATCTCGTTCGTCGCCATACTCGACTCGGCGCAGATCACGGCGGTAACTCTCGGTGCGCTCAAGAAAGGTGACAAAGTTAGAAATGCCGACAATATTGATCGCCGCCCGAATCCGATCGCTGTAGTTGGTTGCAACTGCCAGAGACATATAGCCGCCATAGCTGCCCCCGGTCACTAACACGCGATCGGCATCCAGGTCAGGTTGGGTCTTGATCCAATCCAGCAGCGCCCCGATGTCCTTAACAGAGTCTTCGCGCAAATACCCGTTGTCGAGTTTGAGAAAGGTTTTGCCGTAACCCGTTGAGCCGCGCACATTAGGAAAGAGAACCGCGACACCCAACTCATTCAGGTAATAGTTGTTGCGACCTAAGAATCCCGGTCGAGACTGACCTTCGGGGCCGCCGTGAATATTGATCATCACTGGACGCTTGCCCTTAAATTTGGCGGGTGGGCGATAGAGAAAGCCTGAAATGGTTTTGCCGTCAAAACTCTGCCACCGGACTAACTCTGCCTCAGAGAAATTAGAGATATTGATGCCGCCCGTTTCACTCGTTGTCCACCGCTCAATCTGGTTGGTTGTGATGTTGAGCGAATAGGCATCTGCCGTCGATCGCGCCGAAGTCAGGGTAAACCCCAAATCTTGGCTGTTGCGATGCCAACCCAGGCTGAAAATGCGACCTAAAGGTAAGCGTGGCATAGCTCTTTCTTTCCGAGTGGCAGTCTCAATCAGGTGCAAAACGCTGACACCATCCTCATTGCTGGCATAGGCGAGCCACTTGCCGTCGTAGGAGAGGTCGAAGTTTTCAACATCCCAGGTGAGTTTGGGGGTGAGGTCGGTAAACTCGCGCGTTGCCAGGTCGAGGTAAAACAGGTGTTGAAACTCAGAGCCGCGATCGCTGACGAGATACAGCCCTTTGCCATCTTTGCTAAAGGTTGCGCCACCGTAAAAAATGGGGTCTTGCCCCGCTTGCTTGGGTGTCAGGGCTTGCTTTTCTCCAGTGGATGTATTCACTAGCCACAGATAGCTCTGGTTGACTGAAACGTACTCCAACGCCACCAGGCTCTTGTCGTCGGGCGACCAGGCTAAAGGATACCAACCCCCACCTTGAAGCTGAGCCAGCAGGCGATCGCTCTCAGGGCGGAGCGGGTCAATCACATAGAAGTCGTTATCGGCTCCATTGCGGCGGGTGGAGGTGTAAATCATGCGATCGCCCGCTGTAGACCAGACCCCCAGCGAGTTTTTGGATTTGCCGTCGGTCAGGAGGGTGACATCGCCTGTTTCAACGTCGTAGCGGTAGTTCTGCGCAAACTCATTGCCACCAACATCGCGGCTAAACACAAAGTAATTGCCCTGGGTGGGCTGGTAGCTGGGGCTATCGGGCGGTTCCTTAAAGAAGGTCAACTGGGTGCGAGCGGCACCAGGGGCTTTGACCTGGTGAATCTGGGGGACATCGGCAAAGCGCGTTGTGATTAGCATCTCGCGGCGGGTGGGATGCCAGCTCTCAAAAACTGCCGCGCGAAATTCGGTGTATCGGTCAACGGCCTCGACCAGGCTGATCGGAATGTCGGGAATGCCTTCAGTGACCAGGTTCTCGTTAGGGCGAAAGGTCGCAGCGTGAACAGTAGACATAGTGGCGATCACAAGAATCGTGGCTAAAAGGGGAGCAAGAAAACGTTTCAGAAAGCGCATGCAACTTCTCAAAAGGAGCAACTGAACGGGAATGAGTTATTTGCCAGGGTAGCTTAACCACGAGGGAACTGGCAGCCCGTTTTGCTCGAAAAGACTGCAAAACGCTGGTATCTCAACGCTGATCCCTAATTGTTTACAGCAGGTAAGGGTTGGGTGAGGCGACGGTTACAAGGGCGATCGCCCTCACACCAGCAATCTGACTTTTCGAATCGCTTTCTGTAAGGCAGGCAAGATGTCGTTTAAGTCTGAGCAGCAGGGTTACCGCCTCACCCTTAACCCCTTTGATCAACCACTGGGACGAACTAGACCTTTGCAGGGAGGCTCAGGGAACTCTAGGGCTGCAGCAACAGTCAATTAAACAAACCAAAAAGTTTCAAAACAGGGCTAGATCCAATTCACGTTGCGGAGCCACTTCCACACGCCTGTTGTGCGGCGCGTTGTTACACCTTTGTTTTCCCCTTCTTCTTTCGCAATTTTCATCAACTCGTCGGATGTGAAGCTGTAGCCAAGTTGCTCCGTCAAACGTAAAAACTCATCCGGGCAGGTTACGCCGGTGAATTTTTCACGCAGAGCATCGTCATAGGAGACCGCTTCCAGAAATCGTTGGGCGCTTTCTAAGGACATCAATCAAACTCCTCGGATGGGCGATCGCACGTCACCTTACATGAAGTTTATAAAAATATAATTCCCTTTTTCATCTGTCGCCAAGTCATTACCTGGTTGAAAAAATCAAAACTTCTTCTAAAGACACAAAGATTAGGGCAATTCAACGTTCTCTTTCTCCAGCAGAAGTGTGACCGGGCCATCGTTTTCAATTGAAACCTGCATCATGGCACCAAATTTTCCGGTTTCGACTTTTAAGCCGCTGGCACGCAGTTTTTCAACAAATTTCTTATACATTGCCTCTGCCTGGGTCGGGGTTGCTGCCCGGTCAAACGAAGGTCGCCGTCCCTTACGACAATCGCCATATAAAGTGAACTGGCTGATTACCAATAACTCACCCTCAATCTCTTGCACCGAGCGATCGAAGCGCCCCCCCTCCCCATCGGGAAACACCCGCAGATCCAAACATTTGCGAGCCATCCACTCTAGCTCGGCCTCGGTGTCTGTATCAGCAATGCCCACCAAAAGGTTTAAGCCACGCCTAATTTTGCCAACGACCTCGCGATCGACCACGACCTGAGAGGCCGTAACTCGCTGAATCACAACGCGCATAGAGTAAAGAGGTAATGAATCTGGATTTATAGTACAGAGTTTTATCGCTGTCGCCAGGTGGCTGAGGACATTAGTTCAGCCTGCCTTTTCCAGGGCGATCGCCCTCGTAACCTCCGCCCCAAATCTTGAAGCTTTACAATTGGCCGACTATTACCCCAATCATTTGGTGGTCACTTCCCAGTTAGCCTCTGGCTGAAGATAATTTTTCGGGTAATTCTTTTGGTGCAGGCTATGCTCTCTGACATCCTCTATTGTTATGAGACAGAAGCAGTGTGACGACCGCTATAGTGATTAAAGAATTTGGAAACAGGAATGACCGCGATCGCCACCGAAATCATTTTTATTCTGCTTTTAATGATTGCGAATGGCATTTTTTCAGGCTCTGAGATTGCGGTTATTTCTGCCCGCAAAGTGCGCCTAGAGCAGTTAGCCAGTGAAGGAAATCGAAAAGCCAGAGTGGCGCTCAGACTCTCAGATAATCCCAACAATTTTTTATCGACTGTCCAAATTGGCATTACGCTGATCGGCGTTCTCAGTGGTGCGATCGCGGGAGCAACCCTGGCAGAGCGATTGTCTGGGTTAGTAGCGCAGGTGCCCGCCTTAAAACCTTATAGCCAGGGAATTAGCGTGGGTATTGTCGTCGGCATTATCACCTATCTTTCTCTTGTCATTGGGGAGCTAGTACCCAAACGAATTGCCCTTAACAATCCAGAGCAGATTGCCTGTAATGTGGCAAAACCCATGCGGCTTTTGTCGCGCGTGACAGCCCCGCTCGTTTATCTGCTCAGTGCGTCAACCGAGTTACTGCTCAAGCTCTTGGGAATTCAGGATTCAGAAGAGCCGTTTGTGACTGAAGAAGAAATTAAGGTGATGATTCGGCAGGGAGCGGAGTCTGGCATTTTTGAGCAGTCTGAGCATGACATGGTGAATCGCATCTTTCGGTTGGGCGATCGCTCAGTCAAGTCACTCATGACTCCTCGTACAGAGATTAGTTGGCTTGACATTGAACTGTCGCTTGACGAGTTGATTGAGAAGGTGAGTGAAAGCCCCTCTTCTCGATTTCCGGTTGCACGTCGAAGTTTAGACCAATGTTTGGGAATTGTGCGCGGTAGCACGCTGCTGTGCGCTCGTCTAAATAGCCCTGATGTGGATCTTCAAGCGATTCTGCAACCACCCCTCTATATTCCTGAAAGCACCCATGCGCTGAAGGTTTTGGAGCAATTTAAACAAACGGGAATGCACATCGCTCTTGTGACGGATGAGTACGGTGGGATTGAAGGACTGGTGACGCTGACGGACTTAATGGAAGCGATCGTGGGGGATCTTCCTTCGGCGGAAGCTCAGGATGAGCCAATGGTGGTGCAACGGGAAGATGGGTCATGGCTGTTAGATGGATTGCTTCCCATTGATGAGTTTCGTGATTTGTTTGACCACGACGATTTGCCACCGATGCAAACCCAGGAGTATCACACCCTAGGGGGGTTTGTAATGTATATGCTAAGGCACATTCCCCACGCGAGTGAGCATTTTGAGTGGGAGGGGGTACGGTTTGAAGTTGTAGATATGGATGGTACGCGGGTCGATAAGGTGCTGGTCAGCCAACTTGAGAAGAAACCGATCGCACTCGACGAATCAGACGAAGATTAGTACAGAATTACCTGTTTTTGGCAGGGGTTAATGCATGAGGCGATCACGCTTCTGCTAACCACGGGCTTAAGAACCGACCGACTCCGGCTTAGGAATATCGGGCGCATCGGGCGAATTCTCTAAAAAGTCAGCCGGGAGTGGCTCAATCTCAGGTGTCCCATCATCTGAGACGACTGGAGAGGGGGCTTCGGTGGGTTCAGCCGTTTCGGTCGCGATCGCAGTTGCTTCTGGTTCCGATACAACTGCTTCTTCTACAGGAGCAGGAGTTGGTTTGCGGGTTTCTTCGAGCGATCGTACCCGTCGAATTGGGAGATTGGCAATCAGCGCGGTGGTACGTTCTGAATTTTCAAGCGAAAACTCCATTGCCTCAGTGTCGAGTTCAACGTAGCGAGAAACGACCTCCAAGATCTCCTTTCGCATGGCTTCCAGTGTGGCGGGTGGAAAGTCAGTGCGATCGTGCGCCAGTACCAATTTGAGGCGGTTTTTAGCAGACAGACGACTACTGCTTTCAGAGCGGGAAAAAAACCGTTCGAGAAATTCAATTAGCATTGCATCATCAGAGTATCGGTCAGAGAAATGGAGCCATCAAAGATAGGAAAAGGATAGTTCATTATGAGTGATAAATTGAAAAATGCAACCCAGTAGAATGGGTGCAAAATGCCTGCCTCAAGCAGATCCCCTTCGTTAAAGCTAGCTAAAATAACTTAGTTGAAAGCACTTTTCTCAATTTAGAGAAGAAGGTGTCATTGGGAACGTTAAGGTCAAGAAATTCGACTCTTTCCCCTTCTAAACGGCGGGCAATATTGTCAAAGGCTTGCCCCGCAAGGCTTAATGTCTCTGCTAGCACTAAGGGTTCCCCTTTGTTAGTGGAGACAATCACCCGTTCATCATCTGGCACAATGCCAACTAAAGGAACAGCCAAAATTTCTTGCACATCTTCGACCGACATCATGTCATTAGCCTGCACCATCGCCGGACGGATGCGGTTGATGATGAGGCGGTTATTTTTGATGCCCGCCGCTTCGAGTAAACCCACAACTCGGTCAGCATCCCGTACGGCTGAAACTTCAGGAGTGGTGACAATTAAGGATTCTCTGGCTGCCGCGATCGCATTTTGAAAGCCCATCTCAATCCCCGCAGGGCAGTCAATCAAAATGTATTGAAACGCTTGGGTCAACGCTCCAACAATCTTCTTCATTTGCTCCGGTGTGACCGACTCCTTGTTGCGGTTTTGCGCAGCAGGTAGCAAGACCAGGTTGGGGTGTCGCTTGTCTTTCACTAACGCCTGTTCTAAGCGGCATTGTCCTGCTAACACATCCAGCGCCGTGTACACAATGCGATTTTCTAGCCCCAGTAGCAAATCTAGATTACGCAAACCAAAATCGGCATCAATCACAGCCACTTTACGCCCGCGTCGGGCCAGTGCCATGCCCAAGTTTGCCGTTGTGGTAGTTTTGCCAACGCCGCCTTTGCCTGATGTGACAACAATGATCCGACTCATGGATAGAAGAATTGAGTAAACGTTTTACAGAAAATGAGGTTTTCTAACTATAGCGGAGCAATTCGCTGCCTTACTCCGTATCGAGGCTGTTAAGACCGTATCAGAAATCCACCTTATTTGGGGTTTTCCTCAAACTGTGCGCGGCGAAAATCGGCTGCTCTGGTAATCCGAATTGTGCCATGCTCTGAAACATAAGCCACTTCAGGGGTGTAAGGTTCGGGAGGAGTTTCGGGGGCACGCGCCACAAAGTTCGCAATCCGAATTTGGGTCGGCTCCATCTGCAAAGCTAAAATCACACACCGCGCATTGCCACGTGAACCTGCATGGGCCGTACCGCGCAGCCGTCCCCAGATCAGGATATCGCCAGCCGCCACGATCGCACTGCCAGGATTCACATCGCCCAAAACGACAACGGTGCCGTTGTGCTGAACCTCAGCGCCCGATCTCAAGGTGGTTTCAAGATACAGCGGTTCTTCTAGCGCCTGCCCCCCTTCCCCTGAAGGTTGATTGAGGTGTGCCAGAGGTGATTGCTGCTCAACAGAGTAACCTGCCGTAGCCGCCGCAACCGCTGTTTGACGCCGACTGGTGTAGACCCGCTTTAAATGAAGTTGGGCTTCTAGTAGGGCTTCGGCTAGTTGTTGCAGTTGTCGAGCATCCAACAGGCGATCGCGCGCGATCAAATGCACAACCGTCTCTGGTTGCCAAAAGCGATCGCTCGCATCAAGGCGGTGCTTTAATTGCTGCCAGATTTCGGCCCAGGTCAAGATTGCCGCAGAATTGACAATATCCCCTTCACCCTCTGGCGGAAGTAATATTAGTAGCTTGCCCCCCTCACTCTTAAAGCGCACCTGCTGGTCGCGGGTCGCCTCACTGGTAGCCGAGGGAACGACAGGAACAGAAGAAGAATCAGTCATGGCGATGGTATGAGGCAACAGAAAATTGGTACAAGTGAGCCATCATGCACAGGATATTATGACGCTTATGCAGCTGGTTGGCGTAGAAATCTAGAAATCTTTTGATTGTGGTACGTGGAGGGAGTGGGGGAGTG
>Ga0209172_10001808_pt1 | contig 42272 bp, 39 predicted proteins | sample LarsenN4metaG_FD_184113 | JGI IMG/M metagenome (GOLD analysis project Ga0209172, IMG submission 184113) | Hot spring sediment bacterial and archeal communities from British Columbia, Canada, to study Microbial Dark Matter (Phase II) - Larsen... ... | reverse complement strand
GCTCTGGGGGCGAAAGAGGGGGGCGGGGTGGCTTGGTTTGCGCATATTGGGGGGTTCGTGGCGGGGATGGGGTTGTTTAAGGTGTTTAGTTTGATGAGGAGATAAGGAAAGAGCCACGATGAATTACTGGATTTTTGTAGCAACTGACCCAAAGGAATACAACCTGACTGCCAGACAAACCTATGATCAGAGAATGAAAGATAAGTTCTGGGGAATAGGGGAAAAGACTCCTAACAGGACAGCACTTAGGAAGGGGGACAAGGCAGTTTTCTATATCGGAAGTCCCGAAAAAGTGTTTGTAGGAGATGCAACTCTTGATTCGGATTATTTCAAGCTGAGTGAGGTCGAAAGAAATGAACTTTCGCACAATAATAAGTTTTTCAAAGCTGACTTTGGAGTCAGACTTACCGAGATAAACATATGGCAGGCACCTAGGCCCGTTTCCCCTTTTATATCTAGCTTACACTTCATAGAGAATAAGGAATACTGGGGAGCATATTTTCAAGGAGGCATCAGAAGGATTGATGACAGAGATTTCACTCTAATCCTCCAGGGGATTAGCCCGTCATTGACAAGGCCTCTTGGTTACGAAGAAGTGCCAGTCAACGAAAGTGACTTCGGTCTAGAATCCTATCTCGAGCAATTTATTGAAGATAACTGGGACAACATATTTGGGGGGAAATTGAAACCGTATATGGTCGCCGGGCAGAGTGGTCGTCAGTTTCCTGCTGGCGAATGGAGTATAGATTTTCTGAGCATTGATGAAAAGACAGGTGACTTTGTTGTAATTGAATTGAAGAAGGGGAGGACTAGTGCCTACGTAGTGGGGCAGATTCAAGCCTATATGGCGTGGGTACGGGAGAACTTGGCTACGTCTGGTCAACAAGTCCGAGGAATAATTATTGCTCACGCAGTTGATGATAAGCTTAAATATGCAGTGAGATATGCTGACAACATTGCTATTCTAACGTACAAAGTTGATTTTGAATTGAGAGAGATTAAAAAGGACTTCAAGTAACATTATATGCAACACGCTGACTTCGTCCACTTACACAACCACACCCAGTACTCCCTCTTAGACGGAGCCTGCAAGGTGAATGACCTTCTGGCTCTGGCCAAGGAGTACAGACTGCCGGCTCTGGCGATTACCGACCACGGCAACATGTTCGGGGCGATTGAATTTTACAGAAAGGCGATTCAGGCCGGCATCAAGCCGATTCTGGGGATGGAGGCTTATGTTGCCCCGCATGATTTGCATACCAAAGAGCAAATCAAGGGGCTGCCGGATACGGGCTATCATTTAGTCCTGTTAGTCAAGAATCTGACCGGCTATAAGAATCTGATAAAGTTAGCCACGATTGGCTACTTGGAAGGCTACTACTTCCGTCCCCGCATTGACAAACAGGTGCTCAAACAACACGCAGAAGGATTGATTGCTTTCTCTTCTTGTCTGAGCGGGGAGATTCCGGTTAATTTACTCGACAATAAAGAAAAGGAAGCAGAGGAGATTGCCCGCTTCTTCCTGGACACTTTTGGGGAGGGGAATTTTTACATTGAATTGCAGGATCATAATCTTGAGGACGAGAAAAGGGCCAAGAATCTTTTAGCCCGTCTGTCCCAGAAACTGAACATTCCTCTGGTTGCCACTAATGACTGCCACTATCTGAAAAAAGAGCATGCCCAGGCGCATGACGCTTTGCTCTGCATCCAGACCGGCAAGTCGATTTCCGACACCGACCGCTTGAGATTTGGGACTGACCAGGTCTATTTCAAATCTCCGCTGGAGATGAAGGAACTTTTTGCGGAGTTTCCTGCTGCCATAGAGAATACTCTGCGGGTGGCGGAGGAATGTAATCTGCAGTTGGAGTTCGGTAAATTGCACCTCCCCCATCTCCCCATCCCGTCTGGTTTCACAAGTTTGGATGATTATCTGGAATATCAGGCCAAGAAAGGTTTAGCCCGCCGTTATCACAAAGTTACGCCAGGGATGGAAGAGCGTCTTGCTTACGAGCTTTCTGTTATAAAACAGATGGGATTTGCGGGATATTTTCTCATAGTCAAAGACTTCATCGACTATGCCCGCTCTAAAGACATTCCGGTTGGCCCGGGGCGCGGTTCTGCTGCCGGAAGTTTAGTCTCTTACGCGCTGGGGATTACCAGTATTGACCCGCTAAAATACGGCTTAATCTTCGAGCGTTTTTTAAATCCGGATAGAATCTCCATGCCGGATATTGACATAGATTTTTCAGACAAAGGGAGAGACAGAATCATTGAATATGTCATCAACAAATACGGCAAAGACAATGTGTCCCAGATTATAACCTTCGGCTCGATGGCTGCTCGTGCCGTAGTCCGCGACGTGGGCCGGGTGATAGATATGCCATACTCGGAAGTGGACCGGATTGCCAAACTGATTCCGGCAGAGGTGGAGATGACCTTGGAGAAAGCTTTACAAGTGCAGCCGGAATTGAAAAAGTTACTCGACTCAAATCCCGCTGTCAGCAAGTTGATTTCCTATTCACAAGTTTTGGAGGGCTTATCCCGGCACGCCTCCACCCATGCCGCCGGAGTGGTGATTGCTCCTTCCAAGCTGACCGACTTTGTCCCCTTATACAAGTCCAGCAAAGAGGAAGTAACCACCCAGTACGACATGGTTGGAATAGAAGAAATCGGTCTTCTAAAAATTGATTTCTTGGGCTTACGCACCCTCACGGTGATTGATGACACTCTGGTCAGATTAAGAAGAGACAGAGGAATCGATATCAACATCGATCAGATTCCCTTGGATGACCAGAAGGTCTATGCTATTTTCTCCAGGGGTGAGACCGTTGGCATCTTCCAGTTTGAATCTCCGGGGATGCGGGAGTATCTCAAAAAATTAAGGCCGGAATCTTTAGATGATTTGACCGCCATGAATGCTTTGTATCGTCCCGGTCCCCTGGATGCCCACATGGTGGATGAGTACATCGACCGCAAGCGGGGATTTAAAGAGATTAAATATGAGCATCCCAGCTTGGAACCCATCTTAAAGGAAACTTACGGAGTTATCGTCTATCAGGAGCAAGTCATTCGCATCGCCTCAGAGGTGGCCGGCTACACTTTGAGCAAAGCGGACATTCTGCGGAAGGCGATGGGGAAAAAGATTGCGGAGCTGATGAAGAAGCAGAGGGAGGAGTTCATCAAGGGGGCTAAATCCAGAGGGATATCCAAAGAAATAGGGGAAAGAATTTTTGAGCAGATTAACACCTTTGGCCGCTATGGCTTCAATAAATCTCACAGTTTGGCATATGCTCTGGTAGCTTATCAGACCGCCTACCTGAAAGTCCACCACCCCTCAGAATTCATGGCTGCTACTTTGACCTCTGAAATAGACGATACCGACCGAATCGTAGTCCTCTTAGATGAATGCAAAAAAATGGGGATAGAAGTCCTGCCTCCGGATGTAAATGAATCATTTGCCGATTTTAGAGTCGTAGGAGAAAAAGTCAGATTCGGATTGGGGGCCATAAAAAACGTGGGCCTCTCCGCAGTAGAATCCATGGTTTCCGCCCGAGAAAAATCAGGACCATTTCAATCTCTGTTTGATTTCTGCGCTCGAGTCGATTTGCGCTTAGTCAACCGCAAGGCTCAGGAGAGCTTGATTGTGGCCGGCGGCTTTGATAGCGTCAATCCCAACCGGGCCGCTTTAGTGGCCGGATTGGACATGGCTTTGCAGTATGGCCAAGCCAAACACAAAGAAAAAACCGGAGGCCAAACCTCCCTTTTTGGAATGGGTGGGAGCAGTAAGGAAGCCTCTTTCCGCCAGAGTCTGCCGGAAGTTCCGGCCTGGAGCCGCTACGATATTCTTTCCAAAGAGAAGGAAATGCTGGGCTTCTACCTCTCTGGGCATCCTTTGGCGGATTATCAATTCGAGCTGAGACAAATCTCCACCCATGATTCGCTCTCCATTGCCGAGGTGCCGGATAATCAAGTGGTAGTAATAGGAGGAATCATCGTCAATGTGAAGACCAACATCGACCGCAAAGGGAAACAGATGGCCTTTGCCACCCTGGAGGATTTTACCGGTCGAGTCGAGTTGATCTTGTTTTCCGATGTGTTTGAAAAGTATCGCAGCTTAGTTCAAAATGACTCCCTGGTGCTGGTCCGAGGAAATAGCTCTACCCGGGAAGGGGAAAAGCCCAAAATTATCGTGCAGGAGATAGTGGCCCTGCCAGAAGCCTGGCAATCCTTGGGAGGGGTCTTGCATCTCCACCTCTCTTCCGGCAATCTGGATTCTGCCGCCCTGAGTAATCTCAAAGAGACCCTACAGGGATTCCCGGGCCAGATCCCGGTCATTCTGCACGTCAACAGCTTAGAAAATAAACTGGTGCTCAAGCTCAAAGATGCCGAGATTACCCCCAGCCAGGCTTTATACAGCCGCTTGGCTGAAGTGTTGGGCCAGGAAAATGTGCGCTTACAGCTCAATGACAGGAATGGATTTAAGCGTAAATCCCAATAGGTCGATATTTTTTGACTGGCTCCTTATTAGTCGGTTGACTAGATGAAATTCGGTATTTTATTGACAAACGTTGTTATTTACATCACGTAGGATAAAATGAAATCGACGAGGTGTACAGATGCTTAAAAAAGCGACCCTGATAATCCTATTAGCCGGCTTATTTAGTTTTAGCCCGCTTGTGGTCTTAGCCCAAAGCAGCAAGGGAGAGGTCAGCTGGCTCTCCTATGACAAGGGACTGGAATTAGCTAAAAAGCAGAACAAACACCTCATCGTTGATTTTTACACCACCTGGTGCGGCTGGTGTAAAAAGATGGACAAGGAAACTTATGCTAATAGCGAGGTTAAGAAGCTGTTGAATGACAACTACGTGTCAGTCAAATTAAACGCCGAATCTACCAAGAGTCTCAGTATCAGTGGCAAGAACGTTACCGAACGGCAAGTAGCTCAAGACTATAAGGTTAGCGGTTACCCTACCACCTGTTTCTTAAAACCAGACGGGGAAAGAATAGCCTGTCTGCCCGGTTATGCTGGTCCCGAACATTTCTCGAATGTCTTGTCTTATATCAAGGACAGGGCCTATGAGAAGGAAATGCGCCTAGAGGATTACATCAAAGAAAAACAGCAGAAAAAGGGGAAAAATTAAGCTATTTAGACTTGACAAAAAGAGAAAAAGATTATATTAGAATATTCTACCGTTGCCGCATCGAGATTTCGAGTTCCCTAGCCCCCCTCTCGGGATTTCGACTAAAGGCAGCGGTAGATAAATTTTAACCTTAAACTAAAGGCAGGAGGTTTGGCATGAGGTGTAAATCAGTACTACTGATGGCGGGGATGATACTTCTAATGGCGGCGGTCGCCGCTTTCGGCTGTGGCAAAGACAAAGAGGCTAAATCGCAGATGTCGATGGCTGCTAATACCAACACCGTTGCTTTTACTGTCACCGGCATGCACTGCGGCAACTGCGCCAGCCATGTCAAGGAAGCTCTCATCAAGGTTGACGGCGTTCAAAATGTCATCGTCTCCTATGAGGCCTCCCGCGCTTTGGTCGAGTACAATCCTGGTAAAGTTACACCGGAGGAGCTTTTGACCTCAGCCCAGACCACCGGCTTTACCGTGGTCAGAGAGATTACTGACGAGACCAAGCTCTCCTCGGAAAAATCGTGCGACATGTCTAAGGCCAGCTCCTGTCCGCATATGAATGGTCAAATGACCAGCGGCGACAGCAAGTCCTGCTGCGGCGCCAAGAAAAACAAAAAGGGGTCAACTTAAATTTTTAACTTAATTCGGGTTTTAGAAGGCGGAGCTGGCTAGCTCCGCCTTCTATTTTAGCACAAATCGTAGAGCCGCAAGAGTCAGACCAATTGAGCATCAGCAAGGTTTCCAAAAAGTTGCCACAGAGTAGGTTAGAAAGACGCAAAAAGTTATTTTTTTCACTTGACACAACTGCTTTCTTATATTTATTACAGCCTCAAGATTCGATACAATCGCAATCAAGTGACCACACTATACGAGCAAGGGAGGTGAAAATATTGCTGAGACGTTTCGTAGTATTAGTGCTAGCGGGACTTTTGGCGGTGGCTCTTTTCACCGGCTGCGGTGGTAAGAAGCAGGAGGAGCCGGCCGTGGAGCAGACTCCGCCGGCCACTGAGCAAGCGGCCCCTGACACAACGACTGCTGCGGCCGACACCGGAGCTGCCATGAAGGACACTACTAAGTAAAAACTTCGGTAGAAAAAGACTGCTTAGAGTTAAGCCCGCTGGAAGGTTGGCGGGCTTTTTCTATTTGACTCAGGCTTTTGATTTAGTAGATTCATTAATAACAACGAGGTACTATGGCCAAAGATTCTGAACGAAAAAAGCCAGAAGAGTCCCCGGCTGTGCAGGAACAGCCGGCCGGAAAATCCGATGAGAAAAAGGAGCATCACCATCTCTCCGAGGAGGAGAAGCACAAACATCTCTTGCAGGAGAAGGAACTGGAAATTCAGCGCCGGGAGCAATTAAAAGACTACCGCCGCCAGTTCCTGCAGAAGAGCAAGCACATCTTTGACCGCCGGCGCAAGGACAAATTCTTGGGCGGTACCAAAGGCCGGCGGGGCGGCTGATTTTTGTTCATGGCTAAAGTTCCAGCCGAAGTCAGCAGGAAGATTGAAGAGCTCCGGCAGGAAATCAATTATCACAACTACCGCTATCACGTTTTAGATTCCCCGGAGATTACCGACGCCGAATACGACCGGCTGTTCGACCAGCTGGTCGCCTTGGAAAAGAAATATCCGGAATTAATTACACAGGATTCTCCCACTCAGAGGGTGGGGGCTACTCCCCAGACCGAGTTCAAAACCGTCAGACACTCCCTGCCCATGCTTTCGTTAAACAAGTGCAATACCGGTGAGGAATTTTTAGACTTTCATCGGCGGGTGCTGGAATTGTCTGATGTCGATGCCAGAAAGATTGTCTGCACGGTTGAGCCGAAATTTGATGGATTGGCTGTTGAGCTAGTCTACAAGGATGGAGTTTATAAGTCTGGTTCAACTAGGGGCGACGGTATTGTAGGAGAAGATGTAACTCAGAATCTGAGAACTATTAAAACCGTCCCTTTACGTCTTATAGACAAAAAAGGAAAAATTCCAAGACTGCTAGAAGTAAGGGCTGAAGTGATTATCCCTAAAGAGGAGTTTGCCAAGCTGAATCGGGAAAGAGAAAAGCAGGGGGAGCCGCTCTATGCCAATCCCAGAAATACGGCAGCTGGCTCGGTGCGCCAGCTTGACCCTAAGATTACTGCTTCGCGTCCGCTGGAAATTTTCGCTCACGGGGTCGGGCGGGTTGAGAATGGAAAACTCTCCAGCCAGTGGGATATTTTAGAATATTTGAAGGCTCTGGGATTCAGGGTGCATCCTGATTCCCGGCTTTGTCATAAAATCGAGGAGGTCCAGGATTACTATCAGGAAATGCTAAAGAAACGGGAAAAACTGGATTACGAACTGGACGGGATTGTGATAAAATTGAATGATTTGGCTCTTCAGGCCAGATTGGGGGAGCTTTCCCGCTCCCCCAGATGGGCTATTGCGTGGAAATTCCCGCCCCAGCAGGAGCAGACCCAGATTTTAGACATTCAGGTCAACGTCGGCAGGACCGGAACTTTAACCCCGGTGGCTTTGCTGAAACCGGTCAGAGTAGGGGGAGTGGAAGTACGCCGGGTCACTCTGCACAATGAAGATGAGATGCTCAAAAAAGATGTCCGGATCGGAGACACGGTAATTATTCAACGGGCCGGAGATGTTATTCCCGAAGTGGTGCAAGTCATCACTTCCGCCCGTACCGGCAAAGAGAAGAAATTCAAATTTCCGGACAAGTGCCCGGTCTGCGGCAGCAAAGTGGAAAGAGCAGAAGGGGAAGCAGCCTACCGCTGCACCGGTCTGGCCTGTCCGGCCCAATTAAAGGAAAGACTGGCCTTCTTTGTCTCTAAGGGTGGGGTGGATATTGAAGGTTTAGGTTACAAACTCTTAGAGCAGTTGGTGGATTTGGGCCTGGTCAAGGACCCGGCTGACATCTATTACCTGACCAAAGCCGATTTAATGAAGATGGAAAGGATGGGGGATAAGTTAGCTCAGAATTTATTGGATGCGATTGAAAAGAGCAAAAAGCCGGATTTACCGCATCTCATCCATGCCCTCGGAATCAGGAATGTGGGTGAGCATATGGCCACGATTTTAGCCCGGCAATTTAAGTCTATTGATAACTTATCCAAGCAGTCGGCTGAAGACCTGACCAAAATCAGAGAAATAGGGCCGATTGTGGCGCAGTCGATCTATAACTCCTTCCATGACTCCAAAAATTTGAAAGTTTTGGAAAAACTAAAAAAAGCCGGGGTGGAGTTTCCGGTCTTGAAAGAAGCGGCCAAGAAAACACCCATTTCCGGTAAGACTTTTGTCTTCACCGGAGGATTGGATTCGTTTACCCGGGATGAAGCCGGAAAAATCGTGATGGAGATGGGGGGAGATGTGGGTTCCTCAGTTACAAAACAAACAGACTACGTGGTGGCGGGCGCTGACCCGGGCTCAAAAATAGTAAAGGCGCGGCAACTGGGAATTAAAATAATTGATGAAGAGGAGTTCAAAAAGCTGGTTGGAAGAAAATGAAGTTATGGCCTAAAAACCCTATTTAGATGACCAACCAGCAGATTGCTAAAATCTTAGAAGAGATTGCCGACATCCTGGAGATTCAGGGGGAGATTGTCTTCAAGGTCAGGGCATATCGCAAGGCGGTGGAGACGGTGTCGAATTTACCCAAAGAAATTTCAACTCTGACGGAGAAAGAATTAAGAGAGCTTCCCGGCATAGGTGAGGCAATTGCCAAGAAAGTGCATACCCTGGCAACTACGGGGAAGCTCGACTACTACGAAGAGCTGAAGAAATCGGAATTTGCCCCCCTGGTAGATTTGCTGCAAATACCATCAGTCGGTCCCAAGCATGCCCGGATGTTGTATGAAAGATTGGGGGTCAAGACTGTCTCCGATTTGGAAAAAGCGGCTAAAGAAGGGAAAATAAAAGATCTGCCGGGGATGGGGGCTAAGTCGGAAGAAAACATTCTCAAAGGAATTACGGCACTTTTCAGGCACAAAGAGAGGATTCCGCTCGGTCAAATCCTTCCCAAGGCTGAAAAAATTGTGGAAGAATTGAAAAAAGTGAAGGAAGTCAAAAATATTGCCTTAGCCGGAAGTCTGAGAAGAATGAAGGAGACCATTGCGGACGGGGATATTCTGGTCTCTGCCGTCAAACCTGAACCCATCATGGAGGCTTTTGTCAAGTTGCCAGAGGTAGAAAGAGTTTTGTCACATGGAGAAACCAAATCCAGCATTATCACCAAAGACAACTTTCAAGTGGATTTAAGAGTGGTTAGGCCGGAATCGTGGGGAGCAGCCCTGCACTATTTTACCGGCTCCAAGAGCCACAATGTTAAGGTCCGCACCTTAGCCGTGAAAAAAGGGCTGTCGGTCAATGAATATGGGCTGTGGAAGGGTAAGAAGCTATTAGCCAGCAAAACCGAAGAAGATATGTACAAATCTCTGGGCCTGCAGTGGGTGCCGCCGGAAATCAGAGAGGACTGGGGAGAGGTGGAGCTATCCGCCCAGCACAAGATTCCCCGGCTAATTCAAGAAGAAGATATAAAAGGGGACTTGCAGATGCACACCAACTGGTCTGATGGTAGAGATACGATTGAAGAGATGGCCAAAGCGGCTTGTGATTTGGGTTATGAATATATTGCCATCACCGACCATTCGCCCTTGGTAGGAATCACGGGAGGGCTGGATGAAAAAAGAGTGAGAAAGCAAATAGAAGAAATCAAGAAGGTCAATCGCAAATTCAAGAACTTCAGAATTCTTTCTGGGATTGAGGTGGACATTCGGGGAGATGGGGTGTTAGATTTGCCTGAGTCGGTACTCAAGGAGCTGGACATCGTGGTAGCCACCGTGCACAGTAGATTTAATCTTCCCAAGGAGCAGATGACTAAAAGGATTGTGAAAGCCTTGGAGAATCCGGTGGTGGATATTTTAGGCCATCCCACGGGCAGATTGTTAGGTAAAAGAGACCCTTATGAGGTGGACTTAGATAAAGTGATAGATGCTGCCCTGGCGAATGGTAAGGTCTTAGAATTAAACGGCAGCCCGGACAGATTGGATTTGCCGGACATCTGGCTCAGAAAGGCCAAAGACAAAGGGATTAAGATTGCCATTTCTACTGATTCCCACCGGACCGAGCATCTGAAGGAATGGATGCGCTACGGGGTGGCCTACGGGAGGAGAGGCTGGCTGCAGGAGGAAGATGTGGTCAATGCTCTGCCGCTAAATAAATTTCAAAGGTTTTTCAAAATTCAATAATGGCAGAAAAAAAGTTAATCACTCTGCAATCGATTGCCTTGCCCATGTTAGCCATAGCCGGGGCGACTGCCTTCTTCTATTATGCCGCCCCAATCGTAATTCCAGTCATCATTGCAGTAACTCTGGCTTACAGCTTGAATCCGTTCGTGTCAGCTCTGAATCGGCTGAAACTGCCGCATATTCTGTCGGTAATGCTGATTCTGCTTTTAACTCTGGTAATCCTGGCTGCGGTGGGATATTTAATTTTCCTCCAGCTCAATGAATTGACCAGCAATCTGCCCCAGTACTGGGCAGACCTTTTACAATTACTGGAAAAAGTAAAGCTGAGTCTGACCGGAAAAGCAGGCATTTTTAATGAGCAACTGCAGAAGTTAGATTTTTCCCACTTAGACTCCAAGTATCTGGCTCAGGCCGGGCAGTATGTCTTGAAAGGAGTAAGCTCGATTTTCTCATTTTTGTTTGCTTCTCTTTTGATCTTCTTTTTGACCTTTTTTATGCTCAACGACCAGAGAGTCATTAAGAGCAAGCTACTGCACGCTTTCGGCTCGACTCAGACTGAAGCAGCCCAAAATATCCTGACAGAAATCAACAGCCAGATTCGGGCTTTCATTCAGGTGAAATTCTGGACCACCGTGGTTCTGTCAATCATCTTTACCCTGGGACTGCTGGCGCTGGGAGTAAACTATCCCTATATCTGGGGGCCTTTGGCCGGAGTGGCGAACCTGATTCCCTTTGTGGGCTCCGTTCTGGGAGCTGTGCCGCCGGTAATCATGGCCCTGATTCAGTCCGAGGGGCTATTGAAGCCCATCCTGGTGATTATTTTCTTGGCCATTGTTCAGCTAATTGAAAGCAATTTAGTCTCTCCCAAAATCATGGGGAATAAAGTTAATCTCTCACCCCTGGCGGTCTTGATAGCCTCTCTGTACTGGGGCTGGCTGTGGGGAGGAATCGGAGTGGTGCTGGCAGTTCCGATTACCGCAGCATTGAAGGTGGTCTGTGATCATGTGGAGAGTTTGAAACCGATTGGGATTATATTAGGAGGCAAGCAGCATTAAAAATACTTCCCGTAATCCTGTCGGTATCTCTCTGCCACTTTTAGGATTCGGTTAAAATGCTGGGCTGGATAAAGAGCAAATTCGAGTTTCTCTATCTTTTGAGCAGAGAGGTCTTTGTCCACACCTTCTACAAAGATAATGCCGCTTTGTTGGCGGCGGCGATTTCTTTCTATTCGATTCTTTCTTTTGTCCCGTTAGTTCTGGTGCTGATTTCGATTTCCAGTTTTGTGGTGCGCTCCTCGGATGAAGTCGCCCTGGGGCTTTTCAGTCTGTTAAACACTACCTTTCCATCCACGACTTCGCAGGCTTTTGAGCTCATCTCCGGAGTAATCGGCAAGAGACATCTTTTCGGCCTGGTGGGCATTTTGGCTCTGGCCTGGTCAGCTTCCCGCATGTTCAACGTAGCCGAGAGCGCCATGAACATCATCTGGAAGCCGGAGAAATTAAGGCCGTACTGGAAGAGCAGAATCTTGACTTTCAGCCTGGTTCCTTTTTCAACCGTCATTTTAGTCTTTTCCTTCGGCTGGACCGCCTTGAACGGCCTGGCCAAGCAGACTACTTTGCCGGGGTCAGAAGTAAGATTAGGAGAAACCTTCTTTTTCGCGGGGATTTTTCCTTACCTTTTTCCGGCGCTGTTGAGTCTTCTGCTCTTTTTCTTCATCTACAAGGTCTTGCCCAGCCACAAGCCCTCGATTTTAGCCTGTTTAATCGGAGCAGTTTTTGCCAGTGTCTGCTGGGAGATTTTCAAAATCCTGTTTGACCTCTACATCAAAGAGTACGGGGATATGAACAAAATCTACGGCTCTCTGGCCGGGATTATAATCTTGGTGCTATGGGTCTATTACTCAGCCTATATTCTGATTGTGGGGGCGGAGGTGGGGGCTAATTATGAACGACTGAAGAGTCAAAGAGTGTCGAATCGAGTCCAGTAGACCCACCTTGCCCTCAAGGTGGGTAAATAGTAGCCCTCTCCTTAGAGGAGAGGGCAGGCCGCCTTTCAGCCGAGCCTCGCCTTTGGGCAGGGGTGAGGTTTTGCTTTAAGTGACGATAAATCGTGAAGACCAAAACCCCACCTTTCTCCTCCCCTCTTAGGGGAGGAAATCATTCTCTTTTGGAGAGGAAAATTCTACAGCTCCAGAATTAGGGCAATCTGATGGCTGCTGCCTAAATCGGATTTGAAGGGAAGATAGGCATAGTCGATGGCATACCGGTTATACTTGATCCCCAGGCCAAAGCTTATGTCACTCTGGTTTGCTTCTCCGCCCCGGTATCCCAGGCGGGCAGAATAGCGCTCCTGGTAGACGTATTCCATTCCCAGGTTAACATAGGAATCAAAATCGCGGGGTTTGACCATATCAACCAACAAAGTCCACTTTCCCTGGGCAAGCTTTTCTGGCAGAAGATAGCTTATACCTGCTCTCAATTGGGTAGGGAGAGAGAAATCCTCCTGGTCGAGCGATAGCTTAGGTCCCCAGTTTAGAACTGCTGCACCAAACCTGAAGTCCCGGTATTGATATTGAACCCCGACGTCAGCCGCCCAGCCGGTGGTGGAATTCAGATGAATCTTTTCATAGAGCAGCTTGGCCGCCAATCCCCAATCCAGATTCTGAATACTCCTGCTCCAGCCCAGGCTGAAAGCCGCATCCTCGGCATTGGTCTGGCCCAATGGCTCCGAGGAGGCCCCGGTTCTAATCGGAATGTCCGGCACCGTATTGAGAGTCAAACCGAGACTGAATACATTTTTATTCAGCGGTATGGCCACACTGCCCTGATTGAGGTAAATGTCCTGGAACCAGCTCTTGTGCATCAGCGCGAATTGAATCTTATTTATTTTGGCTAATCCGGCCGGATTGAAGGTGGCCGAGGTCAGGTCTCCTGCAGCACCGGTAAAAGCTTCTCCCAAGGCAGTTCCACGGGGAAGTTGACTGAAAGTCAAAAATTGCAGCCCGGTATTGGCTCCAGCCAGACTGGTTAATAATACCAGAACCGTTAATAAGCTTAATGGCCTGAACATCAGAAAACCGCAGCTACTGAAAGAAGATTATCCGGGTCCAGCCCCTGGGTTCCGGCATTGAAGGCATAATTCACGATCATAGCCACTTTCTGCCACTTAACCTTGATTCCCGCTCCCAGAGTAATTACGTCCCGGTTATAGCCGGCCCGCAGAGCCAAATACTCATTCACCCATCCTTCTGCTCCGGCCCGGATGAGGAGGTCCTGATTTTCTCTTTTTTCCAGGTCCAGGGCCGCCAGTACTTTGTTTTGATAAAAACGGTAGGCTCCCCCGACTTTGACTGAAATGGGAAATTTGTCAGTAGTACTGGAGCCGGGCAAGCCTCTATTTTTCCAGTAGTCTCCGGTGGTCCAGCCGTGGGACAAACCGATGTTATAGACTGCCAAACCAAACCGGTAAGGGGTCTTTTCTCCCCATAAGAAACCAAAATCAAATCCCAGGCCGTTGGCCGAGACGTTAGCCAGCTTGCTCTGGTCATATTTCAGATTGACCCCCAAAAGAATCTTCTGCGCGAATCTTTTGCCGAAGCTCAAGGCAATCAGATTTTCATAATATTTGATGTCGCCGGTGATTTCGCCGTTGTCATCCCTTTCAACATTATCGCTGACACCCACATTTATCCAGGAAAGAGCCAAGCCGGCGTCCCCTTCTTTCAACCCCTGAGCATAGGAGACAAAGCTTAATTTACGGTCCAAGGTCATCTGGCGATAAGAGGCGGTGGCATGCCGTCCCTTTAACAAAATGGTTCCAGCCGGATTAAATAAGCCTCCCTCAGCATCATCTGATACCGCTACAGAAGCTCCTCCCATGCCGGCGGCCCGGGCGCTCCAGCTTAATTGCAGATAGGCTCCGGCCCTGCCGCCGCCGTCAACTTCTGCCAGGGCTGTTTCCGCCAGCAACAATATAGTGGCCAAGTTTGCTAGGAGCAGAAATTTATTTTTCATCCTACTTGAGCACCACTACCTTTCCCCACTGAGTCTGTCCGGGACTCTCTACCTTGAAAAAATAAACTCCACTGGCTACTTCATCCCCGTCTTGATCCCGACCATTCCAGGGCTCGTCCCACTCCTGTCCGCCGATTCGAGGCTGATTGTCAACTAGGGTAATGACTTTATTCATGGCGAAATCAAAAATCTTCACGGTAACATTTCCGCTCTGACCGGGCTTGTGGTGGATTCTGGTCACTCCGGCTCCCAGGTGGGGTGAGAATGGCGAAGGATAGGCATAGGCTGAAGTCGAGCCAGCAGAGCCAATCGGCTGGTAGGCGCGATAGATTCTCCAGGTGTTGCCTCCGTCAGTGGTTCTGACCAACCCATCTGCCCCGCCGGCCCAGAGGGTTTCTCCTACTGCTTCCAAGGCATAAAATTCCGGGCTGAAAATCTTATTCCGAGTGCTATCAGATAGGTCTTCCATGCCAGTGAAATTCTGCCAGGTCTTGCCCCAGTCTGACGAACGTTTCAACCCTGAGCTGGTGGCTACCCAGACTATCGTATCCTGAAAGGCAAAATCCCAGACCAATTCATCGGTCAAGGTGGTATCCCAGGTCTGGCCTCCATCCCGAGTGAAATTGACCGCCATAATGCCGTCAAAAGTCGGCCGGGCCGCGGCCCACAGAGCCGACCCTGAGCTTGTTTTTTGCAATCCCAGGGCGGCAACGAAATTTCCGGTAATGGTTGAATACTGAACCACGGTGTCTGAATCCGCCACATTTCCCACGGCCGGACAAGGTATGGTGTCAATCTTCATAACAGGCTCAGATCCGCAGTAAAAGGTCTCCCGCTCTATATGGAAGCCGATGGCGACATCCCCGCTGTCGCAATAAAAAGAATCTTCAAAGGCACAGGTCGAGCTGTCTATTTTGCGGTAGAAGTAGACTATATCGAAATCGGAGCTGTCCGTGAAAATGATTTTCTGAATGCCGTAGGCTGAGCCGGCCCAGATTATGGTGGTGTCAAGTTTAGACGTATCCGCGACTACCGAAAAGTAGCGGTTGCGCAGGATGGCAAAGGTGCTGTCCTGAAAATCTTGTTGGGACACGAAATCGACGAACAGATTTTCCCAATTCTGGCCGCCGTCCCAGGAGCGAATCAGTCCCCCGAAGAAGCAGCTGGCATAGAAAACGGTATCTGCCGAAGCAATATCATAAGCGACCATTCCCGGAGAGCTGGCCTGGAACGGTCTTACCCCGGACCAGTGGGCACCTCCATCAGTCGTAATATTGAATCCTTCTCCAAAGGGGACTTCAAAGTCGTTGATGATTTCGCTATGGGCACCGGCTGCCAAAAGGGTTCCGGGCCGGTAGCCCAGGGCCGACATCTCATCTGAATTCAGATTGTTGCTGGAATTGAAAATTTCCCACGTCACCCCTCCGTCAGAAGTCTTGCTGATGCCGTTATTGGTCCCCACCCAGAGGTTGGTGCCGTCAAACAATATTTCGATGATGCTGTTGCCGGCGATTCTTTTTCCGGATTGAGCCTGGTAGGAAAGAGGAAGAGCAGCCTGGGCAGCCGTACAAGTCAGAAAGATGAATGTCGCCGCGACTAATTTTCTCATTCTGCCAAATAAAAAACCGAGCTTACACCCGGCCTGGGCCAAGTGCCTACAAAACCTGCCACCTTCATGTTCACGCTTTAGCTATAGTTTTATAGGCTTTCTCCTGGATTTATATACGCGTGCAAACAGGGTTTGTCAAGTCCTAATTCAACTCCAATTTGGAATAAAGAAGACCCCAGCGCACCCCCTTGTCCGAGACTTTGACCTGTCTGAATCCGAATTTTTGCATAAAGGAAAATAAAATGGCGGTTCCGGCCACAATAATGTCAGCCCGGGCCGGGTCAAGGCGTAGTAATTTCTTCCTCTGGGCAAGTGTTAAAGCGCTGAGCTGGAGTAGAAAATCCTTTACCCCAGCGGCGCTCAAAACCTGGCCATGCACTTTTTGTGAATCATATCTCTTCAAGCTCAGACTTAAGGCAGCCAAGGTAGTAATGGTTCCGCCAATTCCGACTAATTGTGAATCCCTGAAATTCCAATCAACAAGCTTCCTCCAACTCTCTCTAAGTTTCTCGAGCAAAGCCTCCAGCGCGGCCTCGGTTACGACCTTATTCTGAAAAAACTGCTCGGTGAGTCGGACTGCTCCTAAGTTCAGACTATTGCTCTTAATGATTCCCCTACTTTTGGCCAAAGTAACCTCAGTGCTGCCGCCGCCGATGTCTACGAGAGTAATCTTAGGTTTGGAAAGTTTCAAATCTATTAAGGCTCCTATCAGGCCGAGTCGGGCTTCTTCTCTGCCTGAGATAATCTCTAATTTAAGGCCGGTCTCTGTCTTTAGCCTGCGGATAAGTTCTCCACTATTTTTGGCTTCCCTCAAGACGCTGGTACCGACGACCCAGATTGGGCTGGCTCCCATCTTCACCGCTTGGTTTTGAAAATTTCTGACTGCCGATAAAGTTCTCTTAATGCTTGCTTGGGAAATTCGTTTGGTCCGGTTGGTTCCTTTTCCTAATCTGGTGATTTTCTGGGCTTCATAGACCGGCTTTAATTTTTTGGAAAGGGACAACTCGGCAACAGTCAAAAGAACCGAATTGGTGCCTATGTCGATGGCGGCTGCTCTCATTTAAGCTAAGGCCTGCAAGAAGGCGCACTTCAGATACTGAGTTTCAGGCATGGCCAAGAGAACGGGGTGGTCCGGTGCCTGAGAGGTGAAATCTAGCAGTTTGAAACTTCTTCTGGCATCTCTGGCTGTGGCTCGAATAGTCTTCAGGAAATCTTGGGCTGAAAGCTGGTAAGAGCAGCTGCAGGTGACTAAAATTCCTTCCGGGGATAGGAGTTTCATGGCCGAGAGATTGATTTCTTTGTAGCCCTTCATGCCTTCGGACAACTTCTCCTTACTCTTGACGAAGGCAGGCGGGTCTAAGATTATCAGGTCGAAGGCTATCTTTTTCTTGGCAAAATCTCTGAGCAGCTGAAAACAATCACCTGGCTGGGTGGTGATTCTCTCCGAGAATCGGTTGGTCTCGGCGCTGCTTCTGACTAATTCGAGAGCGGATTCGGACTCGTCCACCGCCAAAACAGAAGTAGCGCCTCCTTTCAGGGCATTCAAGCCGAATCCTCCGCTGTAGCAAAAGCAGTCCATGACTTTTTTATCCTGAGAAAGCCCTCTGACTAAGAGGCGGTTTTCTCTCTGGTCAAAGAAGAAGCCGGTTTTCTGGCCGGCTTTTAGGTCAACTTGAAATTTCAATCCGTATTCGTCGATGGTTACTCTTTCCAGGGTTTCACCGTGAACCACTTCGACTTTTTGTTCCAGACCCTCCCGCTCCCGACTAGGGGAATCGTTTCTCAAGATGATTCCCCTAGGATTAAGCAATTCGATTAGAGATTTCAGAATCAATTCAGAGAGTTTTTCCATTCCCAAGGTTAGAAACTGGACTGAAAGGTAGTCGGCGTACTTATCGACAATCAAGCCGGGGAGGAGGTCCCCTTCGGAATAGATTAAGCGGTAAGAATCTAATTCAGGATACAGTTTCTTCCGATTTTGGATGGCTTGCTGAATTCGGTTGAAAAAAAAGTCGGAGCCTATGGTCTCTTTTTGGTAAGTGATAAGGCGGACGGCGATGAGGGAGTGGCGGTTGTAGTATCCCCGGCCTAAGAATTTCTGTTGCCAGGTGTAGATGTCAACGATTTCGCCGTTCTCTTGTAATTCTTCTACGCTGGCGATTTCGTTATTGAAAATCCAGAAGTGGCCGGCTTTTACCCGGCGCTCCTCTTTCTCTTTTAAGTAAACTTTTCCCACGAATGGTTAATAAAAGAAAAACGCCGAAGGAGTCAATCGGCGCGTTTTGGAAAGATTAGGAGAAAAGATTTCTGAAATTACTTCTTCAGAACTTCTTTTAACTTCTGGGTCAACACAGGCAATACTTCGAACACGTCTCCCACAATCCCATAAGTGGCCACTTTGAAAATAGGGGCATCTTTATCTTTATTGATGGCCACAATCACTTTGGAGGACTGCATCCCAACCAGGTGCTGAATTGCCCCGGAAATTCCGCAGGCGATGTATAATTTCGGATTAACGGTCTTGCCGGTCTGTCCCACCTGATGAGAATAAGGAACCCAGCCGGCATCTACCACCGCTCTGGTGGCTCCCCAGGCTCCTCCCAAGATTTGAGCTAATTCTTGGACCAAGTGAAAATTCTCCGGCCCTTTTAAGCCTCTACCGCCGGAGACGATGATATCCGCTTCGGTCAGATTGGCCATAGTTGAGGCCTCTTGGACTACCTCTTTGACCTGGGTCTTGCCTTCTAATTTGTCATCTGGAATATCTTTCTGGATGATTTCTCCGCTCTTATTGGAGTTTTTGGAGGCTTCCTGGAAGGCTTTGGGCCGCAGAGTAACTAACTGTGGCCTGACCTGAGCAAAGGTTATTTCAGCCAATACGTTTCCGCCATAGGCGGGTCGGGTAGCAGTGACATCTCCGGTGGCTGGGTCGGTAGAGATTTTTATGCAGTCAGCTGCCACGCCAGTGTGAAGTTTAATGCTTAGACGCGGAAATAAAGATTTACCGTAGAAGGTAGCTGGCCCTAGGATCAGCTCGGGTTTATATTCGCCGGCTAATTCAGCTAAAATCTTGGCGTAGTCTCCATCGACAAAGTTTTCCAGTTTTGGATTTTGGGCCAGGATGATTTTATCCAAACCATATTCTAAGAGTCGGGAGGCTTCGGTCTCTAAATTGTATCCGATTAAGACTCCCCAGAGCTGGCATTTTCTCTTTTCGGCTAATTCCTGGCCGGCACCGATTAGTTCAAAGACAGAATTGGATAGTTTTCCCTGTTTCTGCTCGGCGAAAATCCAGATGTTCTTGTATTCAGCCACATTTAGGGCAGTCATCTCTTCTCCTTCTGATTCAGATAGGCTTCTCTTATTTTCTGATACACGATTCTGAAAGGCAAATTATTCTTCTGGGCGATGATTTTGCAATCTTCGAATTCGGGGAGGGCTTCTAAATTGGAATCCTGGCCGATTAACTTAACTCTGGCTCTTCCCAAATCAGTCTGCACTTCTACAATGAGGCGGGGGAGCTTTAGTCTGGACTCCCTGCGAATTCTTATCCCGGAAGTATAAGTCTCCCTGAAAATAATCTCGCCAATTTTGGAATAGTCAGTTGGGTCGGCTAACACCGTCAAAAGCACGCCTGGGCGGTTTTTCTTCATGGTGACCGGAGTGAAAAAAGCGTCCTTTGCTCCAGAATTCATCAACTTCTCAAGCAGATATCCCAGAATTTGCGGCTCGGTGTTATCCAGGTTAGTTTCTAAAATAGCTATTTCGTCCTTTTCGTAAGTAGAAACTCTCTCACCGAAGATGATTCTCAAAACGTTGGGGAACTCCTTGAACTCCTGGTCGCCGGCGCCGTAGCCGGCTTTTAGTGGAGTAAAATCTAAACCCTCTTGATGTTTTGCCAGGGTGGTAATTATGGCTGCTCCGGTGGGAGTTACTAATTCCCCATCAACGTCTATATTTTTCACTGGCCAGCCAGATAATAATTCAGCTGTGGCGGGAGCGGGAACAGGAAAGTTTCCATGTGAAGTTTTAACTAATCCTCTGCTTAAAGGGAGGGGAGAGGCGTAAATTTCTTCCACTTGTAAAAGTTTGAGTCCTAAAACTGAGCCGACCACATCCACTATGGCATCGATTGCGCCTACTTCATGGAAATGAAATTCCTCAACTTTCTGGCCGTGAACTCTGGCTTCTGCTTCGGCCAAACGGGTGAAAATCTGGACTGATTTTTGTTTAACGTCTGAGTCCAGAGAGGATTTACTTATTAAGGAGTCAATGTCTGATAATTTTCGGCGCTGGCTGCTCTCTTTGATTTTGACATTTACTTTGGTGGCGGCTATGTGCTGCTTCTCAATTTTCTTTACTTCGACTTCATAACCAGGCAGATTGAGTTTAGACAGCTCTTTATTCCAAAGAGACTGATTTAGGCCGCAGTCAAAGAGCGCACCCAGAATCATGTCTCCGGATATTCCGGCAAAACAGTCGAAGTAGGCGATTTTCATCTAATTCAAAAGATAAGTTTCAAAATCCTGTCCGCAAAGAGCAAGACCCCAATCAGGGCCACGGCCGCAAGGCCAAAAATGGCTAAGGCCAGCATTCCTACTCCCAAGAACATATTTCCTATCATGCCAAACAGTCCTCTAAACATTCATCCCTCCTCTAGGGTTAAAGTTTGTTTATCATACTGGCAGAAATGGCTGCCGCAAAACCATTATCGATATTCGCTACTGTCACCCCGTTGGCGCAGGAGTTGAGCATGGTCAAAAGGGCGGCTACCCCGCCAAAGCTGGTGCCATACCCTACTGAAGTAGGCACACCGATGACCGGCTTATCAATCAAACCAGCCACGACTGAGGCCAAGGCTCCTTCCATGCCGGCCACCACTATTATTACTTTAGCTTTCTGAATCTTGTTCCAGTGGGCCAGGAATCTGTGTATCCCAGCCACGCCGACGTCATATATTTTCTCTACCTTATTCCCCAAGATTTCACAGGTTAAAACCGCTTCCTCTGCCACCGGCAAATCGGCTGTGCCGGCGCTGACTACGGCGATCAGACCGACTTTCTTTTTAGGAACATCACCTATTACCACTGCTCGGGCTAGTTCATGATACTTAACTTTAGGAAACCTCTTTCTCAAGGCCCGATAAACCTTGGCTTCAGCTCTGGTAACCAAGACCGTAGTGCCATTCCTTCTTAAGGCGCCTGATATCTTGACAATCTGAGGAATAGTTTTCCCGGGAGCATAGATTACCTCTGGGAATCCCTTTCTTAAGTGACGGTGATGGTCTAAATTGGCAAAGCCCAAGTTTTCAAACGGCAGTTTCTTCAAAGACTCCAGGGCCTGGCCAGGAGAGATTGTGCCGGATTTCACTTTGTGTAAGAGCTGTAGTAATCGCTTCGGCTCCATAATTTAAGCCCCGCTTAAGGGGGCGCTTAAGTTTCTGATACTTGAGTCGAAATATAAAATAGCTTGGTTTCATAGACAAGTTTATTTAGGACAAACTGTTGCAAAAATTGATAACATTTTTCAATTGCTTTAGAGAGCTAGGAGCGTTACTATGCCAGAAATAGTGGTCAAATTTGAAGAGAAGGTCATCGAACGAGTGGTGACCGAGAAGAAAAGGATTTCGATTGGCCGGACCCCGGACAATGACATTGTGCTGGACAACCGGGGGGTCTCCCGCAAGCATGCCCAGATTGAGTTCAACAACAATGCCGCTCTGATTATAGATAACGAGAGCCTGAATGGCACTTTCGTGAACAACCGCAAGATAAGCGAAGAGGTGCTCAAGGACAACGATACCATTAACATCGGCAAGTTTACTCTCATCTTCCACCAGGATGCCCCCAAAGAAGACCTGCAGGCAGCCAGCTTAGAAGGTACCATGGTGCTCAAGACCAAAAAACACAAGGAACTCTTAGATAAGGACAAGTTGGCTACTGAGATAACTTCCAGGGCCGGAACTTCAGTCCTTTTAGGCGAGGCCGGAACTGAGATGGGAGAATTCAGGTTGGCAAAAGCGGTCACCACCTTAGGCCGGGCTGACTTTGTGGATATAAGAGTTAAGGGTATCTTTCTGGCCGGCTTGCAAGCCAAGATCGTCAAGGAGCCAGACGGTTTTTATCTGGTCCATTTAGGAAAGCGAGGTAAGACTAAACTCAACGGAGAAGAGGTCTCAGCCCGCCATGCTCTGAAAAATGACGACTTGGTGCAGGTGGGGAAATCGGTCTTCCGCTATCTGGATGGGGGAGCGTAGTTGTCCAATTGGCAGAGGACAGATAGTGGGCTGGGCAGGGACAGCCAGCCACAAATCAACGTCTCGGTCAGTAATCAGCTAGGCTGGGGACAGCTTGACAGCCGATTAGCAATGCTGGCCTACTTGTTTGACAAGGATGTCATCACCTTGGGCCGAGGCGAAGAGGCTGATATCCGGGTCAAGAGTTCGCGTTTCCTCTTTTTTCCTCTTACCGCTCGACTCCAAGCTCAGATTATCCGAAAAACAACCGACCACCACGAGAGGTATTATATCATTAACCAAGGAAGAGCTGGCCAAACCCAAGTAAGCGGGGAGTCTTTGGTAGCTCAGGAGAGACGAGAACTGTTCAATGGTCTGATGGTTAAAGTCGGTAAGTCAGCCTTCTACTTTTTGAAGAGGAGTCTCTGATGCGCTACGGGTTTTTTTCGGACGTCCACGCCAACCTGGAAGCTTTAGAAGCGGTAGCTGAAGATTTCCAGACTCAAAAATTAGATCAGCTGATGTTTTTGGGAGATGCGGTCGGCTATGGCGCCTCTCCTAATGAATGCTTAATTCTGATCCACAAATTAGCCAATAAAAGCCTGATGGGAAATCACGATTACGCCGCCCTGGGTTTGATGGAGACCGATTATTTCAACCAGTATGCCCGGGAATCAATCGAGTGGACCAAAGGAATCCTGGAAAACGGCAGCCATGAGGTCATGTCCAATTTCTATCTAACCTACAAGTTCGACATGCTCCATTTAGTGCATGCCACCCCCAAGGAGCCGGAGGCCTGGCACTACATTTTGAACTTGAGCGAAGCGGAAGAGAATTTCAGCTACTTCACCAAAAGAGTCTGTCTGATAGGACACTCTCACCGTCCGGTCATAATCAAAAAGTACGGAGACCGGCACTGCTTCATCCACAACGAGACCTCGGTGGTAATCGAAGATGATTTCCGCTACCTGATTAACATCGGTTCAGTCGGCCAGCCCCGGGATGGGAATCCGGATGCCTGCTATCTGATTTACGACACCGAGACCAAGACCATGCAGCTCTGCCGGGTACCTTACGACTTCAAAAAGGCTCAGAAGAAGATGAAAAAAGTGGGTTTATCCCAGTATTTAGCTGAGCGTCTGGCAGTAGGGAGATAGAATGTACAACAAGATTTCAGCCTTTTTGCTCTACATCCTAATCACCGTCTTGGTCCTCTCCCTGTACGTGGACAAACACGCCACCTTAGAGCGCTACGAGCAGAAGATTGTGGATTTGATGTCAAAGTACCAGGGAGTCAGACAGCCCGGCTCGGAGACCGTCATCATCGCCTTAGATGACCGTTCATTTGAGAAGTACGGCTACTGGCCCTGGGATTACTCCGAACTGAACCAACTCTTGTATCATTTAGCCTCGGCCAACCCCAGGGCCATTGTGTTCAATCTCCCTTTGCCCAAAGTTAAGGACAATGATTCGGCTGCTCATATATTCGCCAACAACTTAGCTGCTGCCGGAAACGTGATTCTGCCGGTAGAATTTATTCTGACCGATATTCCGGCCCCAGGTGAAATAGTACCTCCTCAAGTCTTGAAATCCTCCTTTTTCACTTACGACAGCTTCAGCAAATTGAGAGCCCATCCTCCTTTATGGGCCAGCCAGATGAAATATCCTCCGGAGAGATTTACCAAAGCTGCCCTGGATTTAGGTTTCCGGCTCAACGAATTCGACTCTGATAGTAAAGTCAGAAGAGAGCCTTTGGTAGTCGGTTATTCAGACAACTACTATCCTGCTTTAGCAGTTCAAGCTGCCAAGCACTATATGGGGATCAAGACTGAAGCCATTAAATTAAACCCGGGCAGCGATATCTCCTTAGGCCGAGTCCAGGTCCCGGTGGATAACAAAAGCAAATATTTAATCAACTATTATGGCCCCCGACAGACCTTTCCCTATCTCTCGGCTGCGGATGTAATCAGCGGCAGCTTTAACGCCTCCCAGCTCACCGGGAAAATCGCCCTGATCGGCCTGACCACCTTTGGCACCAAGCAGAGCATCAGCACTCCCCTGGAGGAAGACTTACCGGAGGTGGAGAAGACCGCCACGGTAGTTCAGAATATCATCTCCGGTAAATTCTTAAGAACCGAAAAGGGAAATTTTTTAGGCTTCATCTGGGTAATTGCGATTGGAATCTTTTCGGCCTTTATACTCCCCAGAGTTTCGCTCCTCTACCGCTATATAGTGCTGATAGCCTTTTTATTTGCCTTAGTCAACGTCAATTTCTTCTTATTCCGCTCCTTTGGAATTTTATCCAAGACTTTTTACCCTATCCTGGAAATAGGATTCTTTCTCTTGGTCAGTCCGGCGGTCAAACCCCAGAAAGAGTTAGGACAGAAGAAGAAGTCCAAGATAATGCAGACCCTGGAGGGATTCACCAAGTTTCGCCTGGTCAAGGTGGATGAGCAGGCCCCCCGACGCTATGAGACCAGACCAGTCTATAGGCAAGCGGAGGTGGAGTCTCTAACTGCGCCGGTAGAAGTGGAGGAAGAGCGTCGGCCAGCGGAGGATGAAGTTCCAGTTGAAGCGCCCAAGAAGAAGACCACCTCCACAGACATTCCCATTCCGGTTGACATTCACGTCAAGCAGTTTGGCCGCTATCAAGTCTTGGAGCCAATTGGCCGGGGCGCCATGGGAACTGTCTATAAAGGCTTAGACCCGGCCATTGACCGTTTAGTGGCCCTTAAAACCATCCGCTTAGACTTTGCCGCCAATCCGGATGAAGTGGCGGAGATGAGAGAAAGATTACTGAGAGAGGCCCGTGCAGCGGGTAAGTTATCTCACCCCAATATCGTCACCATCTATGACGCCGGACAGGAAGAAGGGTATCAGTACATCGCCATGGAATTTATAGAAGGAACCACCTTAGAGAAATACATCCATAAAAAGGCTGAGATTAACTTCAAGATTATTGCCCAGATTTTGATTCAGGTCTGCGACGCCTTAGACTACGCCCACTCGCACGGCATCGTGCACCGGGACATCAAGCCGGCCAACATCATGGTTTTGGAAAACTTCCAGGTCAAGGTGATGGATTTTGGAATCGCCCGCTTCGGCCAGGCTAATTTAACCCAGACCGGCATGGCCATGGGTACCCCCAACTACATGCCGCCCGAAGTCCTGAAAGGCAAAGTGGCGGACAAGCGCTCCGACATTTTCTCTTTCGGCATCATGGCCTACGAGCTTCTGACCGGCAAAAGGCCTTTCCGAGGGCCGACTATCTCGGCTTTAATTTACACGATTCTGAATGACACTCCTTTACCTCCCTCTCAGGTAAATAACCGGGTGCCAGACCTGTTTGATAGAATCGTGGAGAAATGCCTGAAGAAAAACCCGGATGAACGCTATCAAACCGCGGCCGAAGTCTCCACTGAACTCAAAATCTTTGTAGCTGCCTTTGTCGGAATCAAAAGCGCCGCCAAGGTCACCAGCCCAGATTAGCCCTTTTGCCCAATTCCCAAAAATCGTAGGCGGGGTTTTCGTTTCCTGCCGAATTAGACCGTCATTGCTATTCCGACCTGTTGGAGGAGCGGCTTTCTTTTTAGCAGTCATAGCGAGGAGTCCCGAGCGGAGTCGAGGGACGACGTAGCAATCTGTTTTTCTTCCTCAGCGGATGTATTTAACCAGATTGCTTCACTGCGCTCGCAATGACGGTAAGTGCTAGGGCACCGCCAGACAGCAGGCCCCATTGGCTACCGGTGTCCAGCAGTTGCCGGGATCGGTCCCAATGCAAGATGTAGCAGGGCGGCTCTTGTCAAAATAGAAATTCACCAGATAGATTATATCCGTGATGGCTGTCCCGGCTGTTCCATCGACATCTCCTCGGCAAATTGGATTTGGTTCCCAGCAATTGCCAGAGTCAGAGCCCAAGCAAGGGGGGTAGGTTCATCGTAGCCGTTTCCCGGTCCGTTGTATTTTCTCACCCATGCCGTGTCTCCATTAGGATGATACTTGAGCGTGGCATAGTCAAAGTTGCTCCCACTACTGGTTCTTCCAGTCACATAGACATTACCAGAATCGTCTAAGGCTATCGCACAAGCATAATCAATGGAATTTACCGTCCCGTTGTAACGTGCCACCCAGGCCTCATACACCCCCTGCCCGAATGCCATCCCAGCAAAAAAACAAGTCCAGAAAACCACCAAAAAAACTCCGCTTAATTTTTTCTTTGACATAGATCCTCCGACCTCTAAGCCAATCACAAAGATAGCTCAAATTTCTAATCTGACCAAATAAAAAACCAGATATTTTTTTGCCCTAAAATCCCTCGGTGTAACCGACATTTTTCACTCCTCCTTCGGTCACTCAAAATTAACCCGCTATCATCTCTAAACTTACAACCTGCTGAAAATGACCGAAAACAGCCCTTTTTCGACGATACTGACTGATTCACTGCCACTTAACTCCGCTACCAAACCGCCACTGGTGGGGAAGGGAGGCCCTATTTATAGAGGGCCTTTCTATGGAAAGGCTTAAAAACGCTGGCCAGCGGCCGGTCTGTGCAGGTTCAGTCGAACAGAGACCTACAATCTGTCGGCGGACACCGCAGACTAAAGTAGGAAACCCTCCTGGTTTGTGCACGTCCCGATTTATCGGGATCCGCGGAAGCCAATAAGATTGGAATAAAAAGTAGATTCTTCGCTTCCTTCGACTGAGCTCAGGACTAGTCCTTCCACATGACTCAGGACAAGCCGCTCAGAATGACAAAAAATAGAAAGACGCTGTCATTCTGAGGAGCGTAGGCGACGAAGAATCTGTCCTTCTACCCTCTCCTGGAAAGGGAGGGATAGGCTGGGGTCAGTCTTTCTTTATGAATTCCGTAGCCGACGATCTTTTCCTCGGTTAAAATGAAGAAGCGGGACAGGTAAACAATATCTGTGGAGATTGCAGAAAATAAAAAAGGGCGGGTAAGAAAACCCGCCCTACGGTTAATAAAAAGTTGCAGTTTATCTCTGGCTCATCGGTACGTAATGCTTGTTCAAGTCCCCGGTGTAGTGGCAGCGGGGCCGGTAAATCCGGTTGTCGGAAAGCTGCTCTAAAATCTGGGCGCACCAGCCGGAGATTCTGGCCACCGCAAAAATCGGTGTGAAGGTATCCATCTTGAACCCCATGGCGGTGTAGATTATTCCGGAGTAGAAATCGACATTGGGATAAATCCCTTTGGCATCGCCCAAAGATTCAATCATCATCCGCTCGATGATTTTGGCCATCTCCAGTTTTTCCTGAATAGAGGGATTAATTTTGGCATACTGCTCGGCAAATGATTTCAGGATGGCGGCCCGGGGGTCATAATACTTGTAGACTCGGTGCCCGAATCCCGGGACTTTGACCTTGTTGGCCAGGGCGTTTTTCATCCAGGTCTCCACATTTCTCATTCCACCCACGGTCTCCAGGGTCTTCATCACCTCTTCGTTGGCCCCGCCGTGCAGAGGGCCTTTCAGACTGCCGACTCCGGCGGTCACCGCCGAATAAATATCGGTCTGAGAGGAAACCACCACCCGGCAGGATATGGTTGAGGCGTTCATCTCATGGTCAGCATGGAGTATCAAGCCCACATCCATGGCTTTAGCATCCAACTCGGCCGGCTTAGTCCCTTTGAACATGTACATGAAGTTACCGGCATGCGACAGTCCGTTGTCCGGAGCCACAAATGGCTTGCCTTCCCGATGCCTTTCAAAGGCTGCCACGATCGTGGCGAACTGGGCAATCAGCTTAATCGAGCGCTCTATGTTGGTGGCAGTGGAGTGGTCCTCCGGATGGGGGTCATACATTCCTAAAGTCGAGGTAACTGTCCTTAAGGCTGCCATGGGATGAGCGCCCTTGGGAAATTTCTTGATGCTCTCCAAGACTTCCGGAGGCAAGGCCCGATAAGTTCTCAGCTTCTTATCGAAATCCTCCAATTCATTCTTCTTGGGCAGATGTCCGAACAGAAGCAAATAGCTGACTTCTTCAAAAGTGGAATTTTCAGCCAGCTCTTGAATGGCGATGTCCCGGTAATAAAGTTTTCCGGCAGTGCCATCCACAAAGCTCACCGCCGAATCACACAGAATGACCCCTTCTAAACCTTTGGGGTAGGAGACCGCCTCTTGATATTTGGCGGCTTCCGATTTGTGCTCTGCATAGGTTGCCATATTGACCTCCCCGGCTAAAGCGGGTTAATGTTTACGTGTCCTTGTGAACTTATTCACTTAAATAAGATATCGTCCACTTAAAAGTTTGTCAACTCTAATTTCTTGAAGAAAATCCTACAACTTACCTCTCCCCTCTCTCTCCTAAGTAGGAAAGGGGGTTAGGTTCCCTCTCCTGTAAGGGGAGGGTAAGGGAGGGGTTAGTCTATTTTTTGAAAAAGAACTTAGTCTCAAATCTGGCTGACTTGGGGGAATCGCTGGCATGGACCGAGTTCATGGTCATGGAAACGGCGAAGTCGGCTCTAACGGTACCGGGCTTGGCTTTCTTGGGGTCGGTGGCACCAATCAGTTCCCGCAAGTCGGCGATGGCATTAGCTTTTTCTAATAGAATCGGCACACAGGGGCCGGAGGACATATACTTTACTAATTCCGGCAGAAAGGGCTTGCCTTCGTGCACGTAGTAGAATTGGCGAGCCTCAGTCTTAGTTAATCTCAGGTACTTTAAGTTCAAGACCTTGAAGCCGGACTCTTCGACTCTGGAAAGGATTCGTCCTATTAAGTTGCGTTTGACGGCATCTGGTTTGATGATGAATAGGGTTTTCTGTTTTTTAGGCAAGCGTTCTCCTTTATCTTTTGGAAAGGCAGATCCTTCGTTTCACTCGGGATGACAAGAATATATGATGGTGTCATTCTGAGGAGCCCCGATGTTGTCGGGGCGACGAAGAATCCAAAAGCAGATTCTTCGCTAACGCTCAGAATGACAGACCTATATTATTTTCTTCTCTTTCGTTTTGATGCGACCTTCTTCATTTTCCTCTTAGGTTTCTCGAACAGCTTTTTTATCAACACAGCCACCTCTGCCGGAGAGGAGGCTACTTTTACTCCCACTTTCTGGAAAGCGGCAATCTTCTCTGCTGCTGTTCCTGTTCCAGCAGAAATAATGGCTCCGGCGTGTCCCATTCTCTTGCCCGGAGGAGCGGTCCTTCCGGCAATGAAGGCCACCACCGGCTTGGTGACATACTTCTTGATAAATTTAGCCGCCTCCTCTTCGTCGGTCCCACCGATTTCACCAATCAGAACAATCGCCTCAGTCTGCTTATCATCCTGAAACATTCGCAGAGTGTCAATGAAATTAGTTCCAATTATGGGGTCTCCTCCAATCCCTAAACAGGTTGACTGTCCCAATCCGTTTAGAGTAAGATTCCAGACCACCTCATAGGTCAAGGTGCCGGAGCGGGAGACCAAACCGATATTGCCTCTTTTGTGAATCTGGCCCGGCATGATGCCGACTTTAGCCACGCCGGGAGTAATCACTCCGGGACAGTTGGGGCCGACTAAGCGGGTATCGGTATGCTTGAGGTAGTTGTAGACTTTGAGCATGTCGGTGGTCGGTATCCCTTCGGTGATGCAGACGACTAATCTGACTCCGGCGTCGGTAGCTTCTAAGATGGCGTCAGCGGCGTATAAGGCGGGTACGTAAATAACGGAAGTATTTGCTCCAGTTTTCTGCACCGCTTCTGAAACCGAATTGAAGACCGGCACACCACCGAATTTAGTGCCTCCTTTGCCGGGGGTGACGCCGGCCACGACTTTGGTGCCGTAGTCGAGCATCTGTTTGGTGTGGAAAGAGCCGTCCCGGCCGGTGATGCCCTGGACGAGAAGGCGGGTGGATTGGTTAACTAAGATGGACATAACATTACCTTTCTATCAGCTTTACTCTTCTGTAAACTTATAGATTTTGTTAAACTCCTCACTTATTTTTCTGTGAAGTTCATCCAGCTCCTCTAGTCTCAGTTGCAAGGTTCTGAAGTGTGTCCTGTAAATAAGCTGCCATCTTTCATCCATCTGACTAAAACGTTGTGACAATTTGAGCAAACTATTTTTTACCTTTTCAGCACTTTCAGATAATCTCTTGGCATGAACACCAGCTTTTATTAGTTCAATTTTATGCGAGAGGGTCAAGGGTGAAACTACTTGAACTCCACGCTTTGTATAGGCTCGAAGCATTTCGTATGCTTCAGTGATAAGAAAATAGTAAACTCCTTCAGAGGGAATATACACGAAGGCAAATTCGGCAGATCCTTTATCAGGACAAATGTAATCTTCAGCGATTTTAGTGAGATGGCCAGCTACGTCCTTGAAAAAATGGTTTCCATATATTTCTTTTCTCTTTAGCTCGGGCTCGTTTAACATTTTAACGTAGTTATCTAGCGGAAACTTAGAATCTATACAGATTATCCCCGCAGTTGAACGGATATAAGCATCGGGGAATTTTGTATCTAAGATTTTTTCCCTAACACCATATAAGTCAGGAGGTAACTGATCTGAGATTATAGTCTCCAGAGACAACTCACCAAAAGACCCTCTTTCTGTAGGGACTCTAAGCATCTGCTCAAAGGATTTGTAATTATCTTTGATTTCTCTGGCATGACTCTCTATTGCACCTATTTTTTCACCCAGCCCTAAACCTATCCAAGTGATCGAAACTGCAGATTGTATATCTTTGGGGTCAACCTTCTTAGTTTTCACCACCAGAAATATCAGTATTAGAAGGAGTAAAATCGCTATGAGTAATAAAATATTAGTCATTTTGTGCTCACCTCAAGCGCCTTCTTAACCACTACTTCCATCTCCTCCAATCTAATCCAACCCACTTAGACCTGAAAGCCCGAATGACAACATAGCCACAATCAGCCCAAGTATCCCTGGTACGATTCCAGCCTCTGACCTCAGTTTTACCCCGGCATACCATGCGGTAACTGTTCCATTTTTCTCCGCCGATTGCCCGAGGCTGGGCTCATAGACCCAGGCCGTAGCCCGCAGAGATTCCATCTGCAGAATAAAACCGACATAATTCCCCACATTCAATCCGATATGTCCGGTAAAGCCAGGATAACTCTCGTCTGCATTAGACTCATCGTAAACGTGACCGAGCAGAATCCCCGGAGCAAAATCAAAGTTTACATGCCGGGAGAGCCAGCGACGCAAACGGAATTTCAAGCCCCAGTGATAAGCTTCAAAGTTAATTCCCGAATATAAACTTCCCCCCAGAGAATAACGGCGATTGAGATTCTTCATCCATCCCCACTCCCAGTTGAGATAATAGGTCCCACCTTGCTCGAAATAGGCTTTCCCTACACCTGAGCTGATGGCAAAACTGCCGGCCAGAGCAAAATCAGTAATCAAAAACGAGCGGCACTTGTCGTAGTAGTCATCTCCTAGGCAGAGTTTCTTAGGTGGTTTCTCCTGATAATATTCCTGAGCGTGGAGGCAGGCACATAGCATACAAATAACCAAGCCGGCTAAAAAAATATTTTTGACAGAACACTCTCTACGACAACAAGACATAGAGTTAATTTTTGCTTACCTCAATCGCCTTCTTGACCACTTCTTCCATCGAATTAGCGGTCATCAGATTCACTTCTTCTAGAATTTTTCGAGCTTTATCCTCGTTGGTCCCCACCAGGCGGGCCACAATCGGCACCTGCGGTTTTAACTCCCGCACCGCCATCACTATTCCGTTGGCGATGTCGTCGCATCTGGTTATCCCGCCGAAAATATTAAACAGAATCGCCTTCACTTTGGAAGAGCGCAAGATAATCTTCAGAGCCGAAATCACTTTTTCCGGTGATGAGGAGCCGCCCACGTCCAAGAAATTAGCCGGCTCGCCGCCGTAGTGTTTGACCAAATCCATGGTGGCCATGGCTAATCCGGCGCCGTTGACCACGCAGCCGATGTCCCCCTCCATTTTCACGTAAGATAAGCCGGCCTCCTTGGCTTCCAGCTCATCTTTATCCTCTTCATCGAGGTCTCTGAGTTTCTGCAGTTCCGGATGTTTTTCCAGGTCGTTGTCATCCAAAACTATTTTGGCGTCCAAGGCCCAGACTTCGTTATTTTCCGTCACTACTAAAGGATTGATTTCAGCCAGTGAAGCTCCATTCTCAAAGAAGGCTTGATACAGCTGTCGCACAATATTAGTCACCTGTCCTGCAGTCTTCGGCTCGGAGTAAACTTTGTATGCCGCTTCTCGCGCCTGAAAGGGCAAAATTCCTAACAGTGGGTCGATAGCGATTTTCACGATCTTCTCCGGCATCTTGGCGGCTACTTCCTCGATGTCGATTCCTCCGGCAGCAGAAGCCATCAGGATCGGTTTCTTGCTGGCCCGGTCAACTATCACTCCGAAATATGCTTCAGAGAGAATCTCTTTTTGCTCGGTGACCAAAACTTTTTTGACGGTGAGGCCTTTGATATTCATCCCCAAAATCTGTGAAGCTACCTGATAAGCCTCATCCGGATTATTGGCCGGTTTAATTCCTCCGGCTTTGCCTCTGCCACCCACATGCACCTGGGCTTTGACCATGACCGGCTTGCCGATTCTGGCAGCAATGTTTCTGGCCTCATCTGCACTGAAAGCTACTTCGCCAGGGGGTACAGGTATGCCGCACTTTTTGAAAATTTCCTTGGCCTGGTATTCGTGAATCTTCATTATGTTGCTCCTTATCTCTGATTCTGCAAATATGATTGGGCTTCCTGCAAAAGCAATTCTTCCTGGTTGAAATCCGGGTCGTCCAAAACTTTTTCTAAGAGATGATTCAAAATTTTGCCAATCACCGGGCCGGGGGAGAGGTTGAATTTTTGCATGATTATGTGGCCGTCAACTTTCAAATCCTGCAGACCGAAGGGGGGCCGGTGCTCTAATTCCTCCCGGACTGATTTTTCAAATTCCTCAATTTCTTTTACCCCGGCGTCACCCCGGCCCTGGGCGATGATGTCGGCCTTGCGCAGTTCCAGCAAATCGAAAATTCTTCCTTCTGCTTTTTTAATTAACCGGCGCAGCCCTTTGTCGGTGACGTTGGTGGTGAACATGTGCTTTTCCACTAAAAGATGGACGGCATTCATTATTTCGTTGGAATATCTGAGGCGGGACATGATTTTCTCTGCTGTTCTGGCGCCGATAATCTCGTGCCCGTAAAAAGTGGCTCCGTCACCGACCAAAACCCGGGTCTGGGGTTTGTTGATGTCATGGAACAAGGCGGCCAAGCGGATGATTAGATCTTTGGGGCAATGGTCAATCGTCAAAAGGGTGTGCTCGAAGACATCGTACTTATGCCAGACGCCGGGCTGGTCAACTCCGACGCAGGCTTCCAATTCAGGCAGAACATGCCGGAGCAGGCCGGAAGTTTGCATCAACTGAAATCCAATCGAAGGACGGTCAGCTTTTAGAAGGAGTTTATTCAATTCATCCTGGATTCTCTCCGGCGAGACCGAATTTATCAGGTGGGCATTGCGCTTCAGAGATTGGAAAGTTATCGGCTGGATTTCAAATTCGAAGCGGGCGGCGAACTGGACCGCTCTCAACATCCTCAAGGGATCTTCCAAGAAGGCTTCCGGAAAGACCTGCCGGATGATTTTCTTCTGCAAATCGGATTGACCACTGAAGGGGTCGATGAGTTTTCCGGTGGCCACTTCACGGGCGATGGCATTGATGGTGAAGTCTCTTCTGGCCAGGTCATCTTCCACTTTCAGAGTGTGGTCGAATTGGACTTCAAAATCGCGGTGGCCGAGGCCGGTGGAATACTCCTTTCGCGGCAGGGCAATGTCGTAGGTGATTCGTTCAGTTTTTGAAAAGGGAGTAAATTTAATCACCCCGAAAGATTTGCCGACTAAATCGACTTTGCCATATGGTTTCAGAAGAGCAGTTAACTCTTCCAACGGTATTGCGGTGACCAGATAGTCCTTTTCCTCGGTCTCCTTACCGGAAAGCAGAAAATCGCGGACCGCTCCGCCAACCTCGTATAGCTTACCTTTTGGCAGAATCTCTTTGACTAATTTTTCTGGCAGTCCGGGCATTTTAGTCTGAGTAGATATGAGTTCCGGCCTTGCCTTTGATAGCCTGGTACCCCTTTTCAATGGAAGTTATCACTACTTCTTTGCCACCAGCTTCCAGAAAAGTGATAGCCGCTTCGATTTTCGGTCCCATGGAGCCGGCTGGAAAGTGTCCCTGAGCTAAATACTCTTTGGCTTCCTTCAAGGTCAGCTTCTCCAAATCGCGCTGCAACAGGGTGCCATAGTTCAGAGAGACTTTTTCCACGCCGGTAAGAATTATCAAAAGCTCCGCCTCAATATCTCTGGCCAGAACAGCAGAGGCGCGGTCTTTGTCGATCACGGCATCCACACCTTCTAACTGGGCATGGGAATTATAACAGACCGGCACTCCCCCTCCGCCGGCAGCGATTACCACGATTCCGGAGTGGACCAATTTCTTGATGGTCTCTTTCTCCACGATCTCCACAGGTAAAGGAGAGGCGACCACCCTTCTCCAGCCCCGGTTGGAATCCCTCTTCACGCTCCAGCCCCGCTCCCGGGCGAGCTTGTCCACTTCTTCTTTGGCGTAGAATTGCCCAACATACTTGGTCGGATTCTTGATGGAGGGATCGTTCTTATCCACCACCACCTGAGTTATGACCGTGACCACCTCCCGCTTGATATTTTCCTGATGCAGAAGATTCTGCAGGGTCTGCTCAATCATGAAGCCGATCCCGCCTTCGGTATCGGCATCGCAGATGTAAAGGGGAAGAACTGGGGCTTTATCCCGGGCCAGCTCCACCCTTAAGATGGCGTTGCCGACCTGGGGGCCGTTGCCGTGCGTAATAGCCAGATTGTAGCCATCTTTCAAAAGAGCCACCACGCTGGCTAAGGAGGCTTTAGTATTCTCAAACTGGCGGAGAATAGTATCCTCTTCCCCCTGGCGGGTGATGGCATTTCCCCCTAAGGCCACCACCGCGGTCTTTTTCTTCATACTATCTTTTCCTTCTGAGTAGAGAGGCAATAATCGTCTTCAGATTGGGCTGGCCGATTTCGGCCAATTCATAGCGCACCCGCACCCAGGGCTTGTTAATCTTCAATAGCCGGCCCAGATCAATCGGAGTGGCTATCATGACCGAGTGGCAATTGACCGCATTAATGGTCTTTTGCAGCTCCTTCATCTGCTTTTCGCCGTAGCCCATGGCCGGCAGCAAATCCCCCATCTGTTCAAACTTTTCAAAGACTCTCTTTATACTTCCGACCGCATAAGGCCTCGGGTCGATGACTCTGGCTCTATATTTCTTGGCTGCCACAATTCCAGCGCCGTAGGACATCTCGCCATGAGTGAGAGTGGGGCCGTCTTCTACTACCAGAACCCGTTTGCCCCTGACTAAATCCGGATTGGAGACCGTAATCGGGGAGGCGGCCTTAACTATAATTGCACTAGGATTGGCCGATTTCACGTTCTTAATCACTTCCCGGACATTGGCGGGCTTAGCAGTATCGACTTTGTTGACCACCACCACATCGGCGGCTCTTAAATTCACTTCTCCGGGGAAATAGATTAATTCATGCCCTGGTCTATGCGGGTCCACGACGGTGATGTGCAAATCCGGCTCATAAAAGGGCAAATCGTTATTGCCGCCGTCCCACAGTATTACATCAGCTTCTTTTTCCGCCTGCTTGAGAATCAGGCCGTAATCAACACCAGCATAGACGATGCTCCCTCTTTCTAAATGAGGCTCGTACTCTTCTCTCTCTTCGATGGTACAGTCATACTTGTCTAAATCCGCTTTTGTCTCGTAGCGCTGGCAGATCTGTTTTAACAGATTGCCGTAGGGCATGGGGTGGCGAATTACTACTATCTTTTTGCCCAAGGATTTCAGGATATCGGAGACTCTCCGGGTAGTCTGGCTCTTACCAGCACCAGTCCTGACCGCGCAGACTGCAATCACCGGCACCTTGGATTTGAGCATGGTAGACTTCTGCCCCAAAAGCATAAAGTCCGCACCTGCGGCCATAGCAATGGAGGCTTTGTGCATCACATAGTCTTCCGACACGTCGGAGTAAGAAAAGACCACCCGGTCGATTTTATGTTCTTTTATCAAATCAACCAGGCCATTTTCCGGGAAAATGGGAATCCCCTTGGGATAGAGTCTTCCTGCCAATTTGGCCGGGTATCTCCGCCCCTCGATATTGGGAATCTGAGTGGCGGTAAAAGCTATAACTTTAAAATGAGGGTTGTTGCGGAAGAAGACGTTAAAATTATGAAAATCTCTTCCAGCTGCCCCCATGATTAAGACTTTAGGAATCTTCATAGACCTCCCAGAATGAAGTTAGCTGACATTGAACTATTTCACTTTGTCTGGTTTTATCTCATCCACGTCAATCTGCGCTTTTTGTAATTTGCCTGAAAAATCGACGTAGATCGACTTCCATTCCGAAAAGACGTCCAACGCGGCAGTTCCGGCTTCTCTGTGTCCGTTGCCGGTCTGTTTAGTCCCGCCGAAGGGTAAATGCACTTCCGCTCCGATAGTAGATGCATTCACGTAGAATATTCCGGTGTAGACGTCTCGCATGGCTTTGAAAGCCTGATTGACGTCCTGAGTGTAGATCGAGGCTGAAAGCCCGTAGATGGTGTCGTTGCAGAGCCGGATAGCGTCATCTAAATCATTACAGGGTGTTAAACCAACAACAGGACCAAATATCTCCTCCTGGAAAATGGTCATCTTGCTGCCAACCTCTCCGAACACAGTCGGCTCATGGAAAAAGCCGTAGGCGTAATCGCCAGAAGTCAGCCTGTTTCCGCCGCAAAGCAATTTGGCCTCCTTCTTACCTATGTCAACATAGTGCATGACCGTTTTTAGCTGGCCTTCATTGACTGAGGGCCCCATCTCCACTTCCGGCTTTATCCCGTTGCCGACTTTGAGCGCTTTGGCTCTGGCGACAAACTTGTCCGCGAATTCTTTGTAGACTTTCTTATGAATAATCACTCTGGAGGCGGCAGTACATCTCTGCCCGGTAGTCCCGAAGCCACCCCAGATAGCCCCTTCGACTGCCAAATCGATATTGGCATCATCCATCACCATGATGGCGTTCTTGCCGCCCATCTCTAAGTTGCAGTGCTTGAAATTCGGCGCGCAAGTTTCCGAAACAGTCTTGCCCACAGCAGTCGAGCCGGTGAAGGAAACTAACTTGACATCCGGGTGCTTCATCAGAGGCATCCCAACAGCTGCGCCTGAGCCGAAGATGATGTTGACTACGCCCTTGGGGACTCCAGCCTCTTCGCAGGCCTTGACTAAGTTCAGGGCGGACAAAGGCGTGTCAGTGGCAGGTTTAAAGACGACGGTATTGCCGCAGATTAAAGCCGGCATCAGTTTCCACGAGGGAATAGCCATGGGGAAGTTCCACGGCGTTATCAGGGCGCACACCCCCATGGGTTGCCGCACCGACATAGCGAACTTGTTTGGTAATTCTGCCGGAGTGGTCTGGCCGAACTGGCGTCTGCCTTCGCCGGCCATGTAGTAGGTCATGTCAATGGCTTCCTGCACGTCGCCTCTTGTCTCTTTTAATACTTTTCCCATCTCCTGGGTCATCTGGCAGGCCCACTCTTCTTTTTTTTGGACTAAGATTTCAGCGGCTTTGAATAAAATCTCGGCCCTTCTGGGGGCGGGGAAGAGTCGCCATTTATCATAGGCGGCTTTGGCCGCGGCTACGGCAGAGTTGACGTCTTCCTCATTAGAGAGGGGGAATTCGCCGATGACTACGCGGGTGTCAGCCGGGTTGGTGTTGGGGAAGAAGCGGCCGGAAAGGCTGGGGACCCACTGGCCGTTGATGTAGTTGAAATATTGTTTAACTTGTGGTGAGCTTTGTCGAACTACGGGCATTTAAAACCTCCTTATGGTCTGAATAAATTGCTAAGAAATTTTATCGATTTTTTTAACCCTAATTCCACCTTTTCCAGTGACTATAGTTGTGCGATATGGCTCCATCAAGCTATTTTGGTAATCAATTTTTAACTCTGTTGCTTCTTCAAGCTGGTATTTGGGATGTAAACTGGAGAGAAGGAAGATTTTAGCTTGAGTTTCTTGGTCGTTTAAACTGGTCTTATATGTTAGGTTTTTCTTTTCTAATGGCTCGAGTATGTTCACGGCATCAAATACCTATTTAAAGGTGCGGTCACTTCCACTATTCACTATAAGATCATCATTAACTATAACATTCAACTCCTCCACTGAAATATTCAGTGCAGTGCTTTTTCCAATATTTTTGACGAAGAATTCGTCATCTTCTGTTCCTATGACTACGAGTGGCCTTATCTGTAGTTCGTTTTGTCTTCTAGCCCCTTTTAGCAGTTCGTATGTATGATTTGTGTACTTATAGATGACCCACGCGGTCACGACAAGAATTAATGCAGTCATTGACTCACCTAATGTAATGGTCCAAATAAAGTCGATCATGCCTTACTTCACCCTCATCCCATCCTTCGCCAGATCAAGTTAACCCTGTAATCTGTTTGTCGATCGCCATCAATGCATTTTTCGCAGCACGCTTGTAATCATCTAATGACACATTTTTTTCTTGCATAATCTTAGTAGTGCATTCAGAAGCGTGTTCGGAGCACATAATTCCATATATATCGTCGAATTTCTGTATATCTAAGATATCAGTAAGAAACATATTTGTGTAATTTCCCATTAATGATGTTTCTTTTCCGCATCTTTTACAATTACGGAATTCTCTTTGAGGCAAGTTTCGCTTAACGAACCTGTACGTCTTTTGTTTACTAACAAATTCATATGCCTTTTTGTAGGCTCGCTTTCGGTCCTCAGCCGTTAGATTTTTTTCTTGTAGTATCCTATCTGTGGTTTCGCTAGCATGCTCATCACACATGATCCCATATTCACGGCTAAATTCCTCTGTGTCAGAAATATTGGTCAGTATCATATTGGCAAGATTTCCTATCGTCGATACATCTTTCCCACACTTCGTACAGTTCGTATAACTCGTAAGCTCCCTACTCTTTTCCTCCGCAAACAGTCCTTTATTTTCCATTGCTTTACGCAGCGACTCTTTTCGATAAAAGTACAACCCGAAGTATGCAACGATTGCAATTGCAACAAGAATTAACGCCTCTGTGAAATTTCCAAATAACAGATTGAGGATGCCGGCAATTAAGGACCCAAAAATCAGAAAAAGGACATTGCCGTACCATTTTGGAGGCGGAGCAATTTCTTGGGAAAGTCCGCTTCGAAAGGCTTCGCTTAAGGCCCTTTTTTCTTGCTCGTCCATGACTACCTCACTCTCATCCCATCCTTCGCCCGCTTCTTTACGGCTTGCTTCTTCCGCTCCGGGTCTGAAACCCCGGCCTTGGCTTGGCTTGAGCGAAGCCGAAAGGGAAGCGGTTTTACCGGATTTTTTTGGCCGATGAGCAGATCTTCTATTTTAATGCCGTAATAATCCGCGATGGCCTTGGCCTCTAAAAGACGGGGCAAACGTAAACCCTGCTCTAAATCGTTATAAACACCAAGACGTATTCCCAGGTCTGCGGCGAGTTCCCGCATGCTGAGTCTTTTTTGTCTTCTGAGCCTCTCTAAGTTGGTCATCATGATTTGTCTTAAATTTCCCAAGGGAATTCCGGCAAAGGCTTTTCCGGCTAAGGCCTTTCGTTCCAGTACGGTTATCCTGCTCCGGTCAATGGCGGGAGTCTCTAAATCATAGGGCTTACCTTCCGGGGTAAAAACGTCTAAAAGAAACTTAGGATAAAAGGTCTTGAAAAGGGCATACTTCAGCTTGTTGTTGTAAAAGGCCTGGCGACTGGCAGGTATGTCGATGTATCTCTTCTCCTTTGGCAAGTAGAAGTCCGGCAAAAATCTGATTTTGCGCTTGGTCTGGGTCACAAAGACAAACGGCTCAGTGGGTCGGGTCCAATTTCTTTTTTGCTGTTTCAGCCGAGCCTCGAATTCCAGCTCTGCGGCGGTCCGTTTGGTTTTGGCTTTACTCATATAATCCTAAAAAATTTGGGTTTAAGTAATACAGCGGTTGGGTTGCGCTTTAGAAATTAGAGGTACAATCTTCATCATTTCAGCCTCATCCCGTCCTTGGCCAGCTTAAAATTCTTCACCCCATACTTCCTCGCCTGCGCTATCAAGCCCTTCTCCTTCTTCTCCAGCCCCGGCAGAAAATGCGTCAGAATGGTCTGCTTCACCTTCCACTCCCCTATCTTGGCAAACAGCTCCTCGGCTTTCAGGTGCAGCCCTTCCACAATCAAGAGGTCAGCGTCATGGGCGATGTTCTCTAAGTCCGCAATCGCGCCTAAATCGGACGAATAGACAATCTTCTTCTCCCCGGCCTGGATGACAAGGGAAAAGCACAGCATTAAATTGGGGTAGCTGTTCTCCGACACCAAGCGCCGATAATTTTCCAGATGGAAGTTGGGGTGGGCGTCGATGAAGAGATTGCCGGAAGAGTAATTGGTATCCTCGTCCAACTTGCGCAGTTTGTACGGAAAGGTGGTGAATTCGGGAAACAGATAGCAGGCCCATAAATAGCGCGCAAAGGGGTCCAAGGCTTCTTCCGGCAGAAAAATGGTTAAAGGCTTCTCTCTTTTATTCACGTGCATCAACTGCAAAAGCAAAGGCAAGCCGGCGCAGTGGTCCGGGTGGGTATGGGTTATAAAAATCGCTTCGATTTCTTGATAGGGGAGTTTGTGTTTCAGAAGGGAGTTAGAGACTCCTTCGCCGCAGTCGAGCAGAAAGGACTTTCCGTTAGCTGAGAGGTAAATGGCGGAACTAAACTTGTTAGCTACCGGCAGGCCGGAGGCGGTCCCTAAAAAGAGGAGTTCGAATCGACTATCATTTTTTGATTTTTTCGGCATAATACTTCAGTGTCAGATTCAAGCCTGATTCCAGATTAAAGGCAGGCTTCCAGCCTAAAAAATTTCTGGCTTTAGTATAATCTATGCAAGAGCGTCTCTGTTCGCCAGCCCTAAAAGGAGCGTAAATTGCCTTAGATTTGCTGCCTGAACGGGACTTCATCAGCCGATAGAGCTGATTGACCGTGGTCTCCTTGCCGGTACCTATGTTGAAAGCCCAGCTGGCTTTCGAATTGAGAGCTTTCAAGGCGGCGCTAACTGCATCCATCACATAGAGATAGTCCCTGGTCTGCTTCCCATCCCCATAGATAGTGACCGGCTTATCTTCGAGTAACTTTTCTGAGAAAATAGCAACTACACCAGAGTCACCTTTGGGATTCTGTCTGGGTCCATAGACATTGCTGTATCTGACTGCCACGTATGGGATTTTGTAGATCTCCTTGTAGAAGTGTAGGTATTTTTCGACGGATAACTTAGCCACTCCGTAAGGAGAGATAGGCATCTCCACATGCCTTTCATTGGCAGGTATGAAGTCCGGTTCACCGTAGATGGCTCCTCCGGTGGAAGCGAAGATGATTTTTTTGACCCTGTGTTTCTGGCAACTTCTGAATAAGTTTAACGACCCAGATATGTTCACTTCCACGTCTAATATTGGATTCTGCAATGACTTACGGACATCGACCTGAGCGGCATAGTGGAAAAGATAGTCGAGCTTTTCTTTCTGGAAGATTTTATCAATGACGGCAGAGCAGATGTCCACCTGATAAAACTTAGCCTTGGGATTAAGGTTGGATTTAAAGCCTGTGCTTAAGTTGTCAATTACTACTACCTTGTGCTTCTTGGCAATCAAAGCATCCACTAAATGGGAGCCGATAAAGCCTGCGCCGCCGGTGACTAAGATTTTAGCCATTTGTGAAAATTTTAGCAAATATAGACATAAAAGCTTTAATGGTCAACTATAAACGGAAAGGCAAATTACCCACAACGATGGGATGTGGAAACTCTTCAGGGTGAATCTTCGGTATGAAGCCAACTAAGAAACTTAGTGAGGTCCAATGAGCAACTCGCAGAAAAGCGGTAGTGTATCATATGTTGTGTAAAATTGATTTGGTAAGTGGAGCCTTAGGGCATATCACTTTTGGTATTAGCCCAAAAAGGAGGATATGCCCCTATGCAAGAGCTCCACTT